>Ga0272448_1002759_pt1 | contig 21578 bp, 17 predicted proteins | sample YNPCB0191_FD_202220 | JGI IMG/M metagenome (GOLD analysis project Ga0272448, IMG submission 202220) | Hot spring sediment microbial communities from Yellowstone National Park, WY, United States - YNP-CB-019-1 | ecosystem: Environmental > Aquatic > Thermal springs > Hot (42-90C) > Sediment... | reverse complement strand
TACTGGGTGCCGGAGCAGGAGGTCACGGCCCGCAGCGCCCGGGCCCCCCGGGAGCTGGGCCGCGCCTGGCTTGCGGGAAAAGCGGCGGAGGTGCAGGAGATCCTGGCCGCCTGGTGGCTGGGGGCCTGCGCCCTGGCCAACCTAGAGCTGCCCCGGCCGCTGCTGCAGCTTAAGGACCGCCTTTCCCTCAATACCGCCAAGGCGAGGAAATGGGGGGAGGAGTTTCCCTTGAGCCCAGCGGAGCTTCAGGCCCTGCCGGAACGGGCCGCGGCCCTGGCCGCCGCCGACGATGCGGGCCTGCTGGCCCTGGCCGGCCAGATACTCCGGGAGCGCACCCCGCCTTTTCTGCTGGGCTGGCGGGATATCGCCCGGAGCACCGACGAGCGCACTGTCATCGCCGGGGTGCTGCCGTGGACTGCGGTGGGTAATAACTTCCCTTTGATGATTATAAATGAAAAATTTTTGATCTTATCTGCCGCTCTTTCTTCCAATTTAGCTTCTTTTTGCTCTGATTTTGCCGCACGCCAAAATGTAGGGGGTACTCACCTAAATTTTTTCATTTACAAACAACTGCCCGTCCTTCCCCCCTCCGCCTACACCCGTCCCTGCCCCTGGTCCCTGGGGGAGAGCCTGGCGGACTGGCTGGCCCCCCGGGTCCTGGAGCTCACCTACACCGCCCGGGACCTGGCCCCCTTCGCCCGGGAGCTGGGCTATCACGGTCCCCCCTTCCCCTGGGACGAAGAGCGGCGCTTTCTGCTGCGCGCTGAGCTGGACGCAGCCTTCTTTCACCTCTACGGCCTCTCCCGGGAGGAGGCCGCTTATGTGCTCACCACCTTCCCCATCGTCCGGCGCCACGACGAGGAGGCGTATGGGGAGTTCCGCACCAAACGGGTCACCCTGGAAATCTACGCGGAAATGCAGCGGGTCATGAGCAGTGGACGGCCCTACCAGAACCTGCTGTCGCCACCGCCCGGCGGCCCTGGCGCCACCCCGGCACCTGAGAAGGGGGAATCACGGGAGTGTTGACGAGGCCAGTGATTAACCCTATATACTAATGATGAGGAGCACGTCATGAAAAACTATACCGCCATTATTGAGCGCTGTCCGGAAACCGGGTTGTATATCGGCTATGTGCCGGGTTTTCCAGGGGCGCATACCCAGGCCGCCAACCTGGACGAACTCTCTGCCAATCTGCGGGAGGTAATCGCCATGTTGCTGGAAGACGGCGAACCGCGCCTGGAGGCGGAATTTATCGGGACTCAAAATATCGCCCTGGCGCCGTGATGGGGAAAGTTCCGGTCCTCAAACCCCATGAAGTGTCGGCCTTGTTGGAATCCCTGGGCTTTCGGGAGATACGCCAACGCGGCTCCCACAAACAATATCGGCATCCGGATGGCAGGAGCACCACGGTTCCTTATCATCGTGGCCGAGACATTTCACCGGTATTGTTGCGTCTCATTGCCAAGGACATCGGCATGACCGTAGAAGAATTGTTAAAGAGAGGGTAACAGAGTCACAGAAAAATCAATTTAAGGGGTGGCCATGGAGAAGCCGGGAGTCTTTGGCGAGGTGTTGGAAGCCGCGGACCGGCTTTCGCCGGAAGACAAGGAAGTCTTGATTGAGGTGTTGCAGCGGCGTTTGCTGGACGAGCGCCGGGAGGAGATCGCCCGGGAAATCGCCGCGGCAAATAGAGAGTTCCAGGCCGGGCAGTGCCAGCCTGCCACTCCTGAGGAGTTGATGAAGGAGATTTTGGGGTGAAGCGGCCCTTGCTCCCTTCCCCTAACTTCGTAAGCGCTGCCCAACGTCTGCTGAAGAAGGAGCCTCTGGCGGCGACGGCATTCCACCAGGCTTTAACCTTGCCGGCGGAGGACGCCTTCCATCCCAAGCTGCGCACCCACATATTGAAAGGCAAGCTGCAAGGCTCCTGGGCCTGCACGGCCGGTTATGACCTGAGAATAGTGTTCGATTTTGTGCCTCAAGAAGAGTTGGAAGCCATTTTACTGCCCACCGTGGGCATCCACGAAGAGGTCTATTAGCCCCAATACGGTTCACTTAAGGGGTTCTAAGGAATTGGTGGGCAGTGCCCACCCTACATTTTATTCGTTTCCTTGTCATGCTGAGCGAAGCGAAGCATCTCGTATTTAGAGATTCTTCGGTCGCCTTCGGCCCCCTCAGAATGACAAGAGAAATGACGTCGCAGTGCTTAAGTGAACAGTATTGGTATGAGCCCCATATCAACCTCCCAATCTTGCCACCAAGGGTTGTGAAGATGGACATTTTTGCTTTGCGGGATCAGGTAGTAGGGGAATATCGGCGCTATTTCGAAAGCTTCATCAATATCCTGGACGACCGGCTGCGGGGGTTTGTCCAGGAGCGCCTGGCCGAAGGCGAGATGTGGCCGGACGCAGTTTTGCAGCTCAACCCGGCCTATGAACCCGGCCCCACCCTGGCGGAGCTGGCAGCCCAAGGTGTCATCACTTTAGAAACATCCAGATTCTTCGGAGCCGATCTCCGTCTCTACCGCCACCAGGAGGAGGCCCTCACCATCGCCCGGCGAGGGGAGCCCTACATAGTCAGCACCGGCACCGGCTCCGGCAAAAGCCTGACATATCTGGTTCCCATCTTTGATCAAATTCTGAGAGACGGGCCTTCCCACCACTCGGTCCGGGCCATCATCGTCTATCCCATGAACGCCTTGACCAACAGCCAACTGGAAGCCCTGGAGCGCTTCCGCCGGGAGAACTGGCCTGACTGCCCGGTGCGTTTTGCCCGCTACACCGGCCAGGAAAAAACTGAAGCCCGCAATGCCATTATCAATGACCCGCCCCATATTTTGCTGACCAATTATGTGATGCTGGAATATCTGCTGATCCGTCCTTATGAGCGGCCCTTGGTGCAGTTGGCCACTCGGGAGCTCAAGTTCCTGGTGATGGATGAGTTGCATTTTTACCGAGGGCGCCAGGGGGCGGACGTGGCCATGCTCCTGCGCCGGGTACGGCAGCGGGCCGCCCGCCCCGACCTCCAGTTTATCGGCACCTCGGCTACTTTGGTCACAGAAGGAGACCGGGAAACCCGGCGGGCCAAAATCGCCGAAGTGGGAACCAAATTATGCGGGGCAACCATCCCCCCCGGCAATGTGATTGACGAAACGCTGAAAAGGGTGACCATAATCCCTGCTCCAAAGACCCAGGAGGAGCTCCGGGTGGCGGTGCTGAGCCCCCCGCCGGAGCCGACCTTGGCTGCAGTGACCGCGCATCCCCTGGCGGCCTGGGTGGAGGAAACCTTCGGCCTGGAAGTGGAAGAGGGACGACTGGTGCGCCGCTCTCCCATATCTTTCCGGGATGGCCTTCAAAAGCTGGTGAAGGCCACTGGGGTGGAAGAAAACCTTTGCGAAGAACGGCTGAAAAGCGTGCTGGAGGCCGGGAATGCCGCCCGCCTCCCCTCCGGGGAGCCACTCTTTGCTTTCCGACTGCACCAGTTCCTGGCTTCGGGGAGCAGCGTATTTACCACTCTGGAGACCCTGGACAGCAGATTTCTGACCACCGAGGGCCATTACCTGGTGCCGGAGTCGGAAGGGAGGGAGTCAGAGGAGCGGGTGTTATTCCCCCTGGCTTTCTGCCGGGAATGCGGCCAGGAATACTATCTGGTCTCATTGTTGGAGGAGGGGGCTGTCTTGAGGCTGATCCCCCGCGCCCCCCTGCTTACCCGGCCGGATGATGAAACCCCGGGCACCCCCGGTTTTTTCGCCGTAGAATCCAATGAGCTGTGGGAGGGGAGTCAGGAGGATTTGCCGGAAAGCTGGTTCGAGACCCGTCGTGGCGGGCAACAGGTTAAAAAGACTTATGCCCGTCATGTGCCCCGGCAATATTGGGCCAGACCGGATGGCCGGCTCATTTTGGCAAAAACTGATAACGCGATACCCGGCTGGTTTCAGCCCCAGCCTTTAATGCTCTGCCTCCGTTGCCGGGCTGCCTATGACCTCCGGGAAAGGAGCGACTTCCGCAAGCTGGCCACCTTGAGCCAGGTGGGACGATCCACCGCTACCACTATTATCACCGGAGGGGCGATAGTGGCCATGCGCCATGACGACGAGATTGATCCATCCGCCCGCAAGGTGCTGAGCTTCACCGACAATCGCCAGGATGCCTCGCTACAAGCCGGCCATCTCAATGACTTCGTGCAAGTGGTTTTGCTGCGTGGCGCCCTGGTCCGTGCCTTGAAGCAGGAAGGCAGCCTGACCCTGGACCGCCTTGGCGCTGCCATCTTCACAGCTCTTAATATCTCAGCCCAGGAATACATGCGGGAACCCAGAGAGTCAGGTCCAGGATATGAAAACGCCCGACACGCCATGATGGATCTCATGGAATATCGGGTGCTGGAAGATCTGGCCAGGGCTTGGCGGGTGACACAACCTAACCTGGAACACTGCGGGTTGCTGAAAGTGAATTACCAGGGCCTGGAGGAATTGGCCAATGATCTCTCTTTGTGGCAGGGGCTTCCCGTCATAAGAGAGGTTACGCCTGAGATTCGGTTTGCCATACTAAAGGCCATATTAGACCACTTGCGCAGCAACTTAGCCATTGACGCTAAGATTCTGGAGGAGGATCAGGCAAGAGCCCTGGTCAGGCGTGTAAATGATTGGCTACGGGAGCCCTGGAATTTTGACGAGCAGGAACGTCTGCGCCGTAGTTCCCTTGCTATTATTCCTGGAGTAACTCCTGAGAATCGAGCTGCCAGGGGATTTTTTAGACTGGGTTTCCGGTCAGCCATTGGCAGATATGTTCGTTCCCGGCATACCTGGAGTCTTGACGAAGATCTGAGCGCCCAGGAAACAGAAAGTTTGATTCTCGGGATAATCGGGGTATTGAGAGGACATATCCTCACGATGGTCAAGCGGAATGGTGAAGATTACGGAGTTCAGATTCGCGCTGGAGCATTGAAATGGGATGAGGGGGACGGGAAATCTCCCGGTCCTGACCCTGTGCGTGCCAAATCCTTATATTTACGCCGCCATGAAATGATCACCAAGGAACCGAACCGCTATTTTAAGGAACTTTATGAGGAGCAGGCGCACTGGCTGGTGGGAATTATAGGAAAGGAACATACCGGGCAGGTCTCGGTGGATGATCGAATTGAGCGGGAGGAAAGATTCAGGGAAGGAAACTTGCCTGCCCTTTTTTGTTCCCCTACCATGGAATTGGGGGTTGATATTGCGGATTTAGGGGTGGTTCACCTGAGAAATGTGCCGCCGACACCGGCCAATTATGCCCAGCGCAGCGGACGTGCCGGTCGCGGTGGCAAGCCGGCTTTGGTTCTGAGTTTCAGCAGTTATGGCAACGCGCATGATCAATACTTTTTCCGCAGGAAAGAACGGATGATCACCGGTGCCGTGGCTCCACCCCGCACCGATCTTGCAAACCAGGAACTAGTGGAGGCTCATCTTCATTCGGTCTGGCTTGCAATTTTGGGTTTGGGTCTGGGCAATTCTATGGCCGACCTCCTGGACTTGGAAGCCGCAGGTTATCCCTTACTGTCTGAAAAGGCTGCGGCATTAAAGATGTCTGAAGACCGCCAGCTTGAAGCTGTGAAAGCCTTCCAGGGAATCATCAGCCTGGTTGGCCCTCCCATCACTGAAGCCCCTTGGTTCAGTCAGGAATGGCTGGTGGAAATCGCCAGGTCAGCTCCCTCTGCCTTCGATCGGGCCTTTGACCGCTGGCGGGAGCTCTATAGAGCCGCGGTGGAACAGCGGGATGCAGCCCGTCGCCAGATTGACACCCCGAGAATCAGTCGCCGGGAGCGGGAAGAAGCTGAACATCGGGAACGTGAGGCTAAAAGGGAGATAGACCTTCTTTTAAATCGTGGCGAACGAGTAACCGAGTCCGATTTCTATCCCTACCGTTATCTGGCTACGGAAGGGTTCCTGCCAGGTTACAACTTTCCAAGGCTACCTCTCCGAGCTATGGTGTGGTCAGGAGAGAGGGCCCAAGCTATTGACCGGCCTCGTTTCTTGGGATTGGCCGAGTTTGGACCCCAGAATGTCATTTATCATGAAGGCCGAAAACACCGAATCTCAGCATGTTTGGTCCCTACCGGGGGGATCACTCCCCGTCTCTGTCGAGCCAAAATTTGCCTGACCTGTGGTTATATTCATCCTCGTGATGAGGCCATGGTGGATATGTGCCACTATTGCAGCACCCGATTGGACGCTGATACTTCTGAGTTTCCCCAGGCGCTTTTTGAGCAGCCAACTGTTAGAGGTTCCAGGTGGGCCCGTATTTCTTCCGAAGAAGAGGAGCGGGTTAGGGAAGGGTATCATCTCACCACTCATTTCTGGGTTGCTCCTGGCTCGACGTCCCAGATTGTTTCAGTTTTGTCAAAAACGGATGCTTCGCCTCTTATGGAAGTGAATTTTATCCCGCAAGCAGAACTTTGGCGCATCAACCATGGGTGGCGGCGGGCCGGCGAGCGTCAAGGTTTTGCTCTTGAACAGAACACTGGCATCTGGCGTCGACGTGAAGAGGATGACACCAATAATGGAGGCCAACCAAGGCGCGAAAGTGGTACAGTAATCTCAGGAGTGAAACCCTATGTCACAGATAACCGAAATATCTTACTTCTTCGTCCTTTAACTGAAAAAGCGAGCGATCTCTCCTTCCTCAAGACATTGGCTTATGCTTTACAGAAAGGAATCCAAGTAATTTATCAGGTCGAGGAACAAGAAGTCGCTATAGAACTCATCGGACATGGGGACCACCAACGCCTCTTGCTATGGGAGGCTGCTGAAGGGGGGACGGGAGTTTGGGAGCGCTTACTTCAAGATAAAAAAGCATTCGCAGAGATTGCACGCGAGGCCTTAATAATTTGCCATTTTAATCCCTTAACCGGTGAAGAAGAAAAAGATTGGATCGGTCGGTGCGGCCCCGCCTGCTACGATTGTTTACTCAGTTATGCCAACCAAATGGATCACCGATACCTTGATCGTTGGAAAGTTCGAGACTATTTCCTGCTATTGACCCAGGCTGAAATTACTCCAAGTACTGAAGGGCGCGACTATGAAGCCCAGTATCTCTGGCTTGGTCAACGCATCGACCCAGCCTCTCCCCTGGAACGGCAATTCCTTGATCATCTGTATCAAAACAAGCTGCGATTACCTGATTATGCCCAGTATTGTCCTGAGACTGATCTCCCTGTTCAGACCGATTTTTATTACAAGCGGGATAAGATTCCCGGTGTCTGCATATTCGTAGATGGCCCAGCCCACATCCAGCCACATCAGGCGGAACATGACCAAGTGGTAAGGGATAAGCTAAGGGATCGTGGCTATCAAGTGATTGCAATTAAGCCTGATTCGCCCTTAGTTGAACAGATACGAGATAAACTCGGATATTTAAGGAGCAACACTTAAATTTATAGATTCTGCTAAAGACGCGGATGATCGAAGGGCTAGGCACAGCGTGTGGTCAATGATGGCCCGCCCCTTGCTCATTTTCCGCTAATTTGCTCTCCATGGTGCGTCCTGCCTGAACGATCTGGAAAACATGCACGTTATATGCACGTCGCCCAGAAATATTGAAGGACAGCCCCGACGGTCTGTCGGTAAGCTGCCATTTTTCTTATTTATTTCTGGCGCGCCTGGCAGGATTCGAACCTGCGACCCTCGGATTAGAAGTCCGATGCTCTGTCCGACTGAGCTACAGGCGCTTCGGGTTGGCTGATGCTCTGGGGAGGGCGCGGCTCATTCGGATGATAGTTTATTTGATTTAACCAATGGCTCCCCCCGCGGCCGGGCGGCTCGGAGCGGCCGGGTTATGCCGCCACAGATGCTTTTAGGGCCTGCCGCCGGCGCTCATTATTATATGAAAGCAGCTCTGGCCCTGCAAATGCCAAGTGGCTGCGGTTCTGTTCAATGAGTCTTTCCCGCGCGATTTTTCATGATATTTTTTGGAACTGCCGGGGGCGGGCCTCTCTGCCCTGGTTAGGCTCCAGGCCGAGGCCAGGCCCCTGAGATCCACCTTCTGGGCGGCCCGGCCTTCAGGATAAGGCCAGGGGAAAGCCATGCGGAGAGGATCAGGGGACCGGTGAGTCCCCGCCCTCCTCGATTTCTCCACCCGCCAGCCCCTCCTTCCCATAGTCCTCCCAGGCCTTAGTCGGCCAGCCGGAATTTCCCGTCCTTCACCTGCACGATGACCATGGAGTCCTCCCCCAGGCCGTTGTGGTCTTCCGGCGTCAGGTTATAGACCCCTGAGACCCCCACATATCCCTTGGTCTGTTCGATGGCGTCTCTGAGTTTGGCGGGATCGGTGCCGGCTTTTTTCATGGCGTCAGCCACGATCATGATGGCATCCCAGGCATAGCCCGAGTGGGTGTTGATGGGGAACTGCCGGTCATAGTGATAAACATCCTTATACAGGTGGATGAATTCCTTGATGACCGGCTTTTGAGGGTCGGTGTCCGGCAGTTCTTCTGCGGCCATGAGCTTGGTGGACGGCATCCGGTCTCCCTCGGCGGCTTTGCCGGCCAGTTCGATGTATTTGGGGTCCGGCAGGCCATGACACTGAAACAGGGGGGTATCGAGGCCCAGTTGGGCTTTGTTCTTGGAGACCAGGGCTCCGGCCGGGCCGATGGTCCAGCAGATGATGGCCTGGGGTTTGGCATTTTTAATCTTGGTCAATTGCGCGGTCATGTCGGTGTCCTGGGGGCCGAAGGACTCCCGGGCCACGATCTCCAGGCCATATTCCGGCGCCAGCTTTTCGAGCCACTGAGCCCCGTCCTTACCGAAGCCATCGGTGGCGGTGAGCAGGCCGATGGTCTTGATGTCCTGCTTTTTAAGATAGGAATAGAGCACCTTCACCGCGACCGAGGAGCGCTGGGGGGACTTGAAAACATATTTGTAGGAGCCGAATTTCTCTCCCCCCATGATCACCGGGTCGCCGCCCACGGTCATGAAGGTGGGCATGCCCGCCTCCTCCACGATCTTTTTGGCAGCCATGCCGCTGTCTGTCCGGGTCGGGCCGATGATGGCCGCCACTTTGTCCTGGTGGATGAATTTCTTGGCAATAGTAGCCGCCTTGGCCGCATCACTCTCAGTATCGCCGATTACCAGCTCCAGGGGGCGGCCGTGGATGCCCCCTTCCTGGTTGATTTTGGCCACCGCCATTTCGGCCACCAGCTTGGTGGGCGTACCGATGGCTGCGGCCGGCCCGGAGAGGGCGAAGAAGGCGCCGATCTTGATGGGTTCCTTGTCCTTGGCTGGTTCCTTTGCGGCTGCGGCCCGGGCCCAGCCCGCCCCCAGCAACAAAATGGCCGCTGCCAGAATTGCCCCGAATCTTCTTGTCATCATGACTTCTCTCTCCTTGAACGTTCTCTAAGCTATATCAGCCAGGTGGAAGCCCTGCCTATTTCGGCGAAAGCACAAAAGCAGGATAGCTACGATCCGGCGGAGAGCCAGATGCTGCCGGTTCCTCAATACCCGCCTGGCGGCATCCCTGGGGGGCAGCCCGGGGAGCAGACGGGGTCAGTACCCCACCAGGAGTCGCGGTAAAAAGGATCCGGGCCCGTTCCGGGCGTGGTCCTGGCCGTGACCGCGGTTTCAGTGGCGCAACCAGAGGCCAGGAGCCAGACCAGCAAAATGATCCCCAGCAAGGTTTTGGCTATAGGTTTCATGGGTTCTCCCTGAAGCAGCCGTTGCGTTTCTTTCCGCCCGAACCAAACTACCATGAATGCCAGGGAAAAGTCATTAAGATTCCGGTAGCCGCATTTCTACTGAACTGATCTGAACTGATTCCACTGCATTCATTTACGGGCCAACCATCAAGGGATCTTAACAACCCCAGCCCCCTTTCCTAAAAGGCTGGCCTCCGGGGAGGTTATCCCAAATGAAGTTATCTCAGGCCTAGGACAAGATTCCTCGCTTGCGGGCCGCTGCGAAAGCCTTTCCATTCAACTTGGAAGGATGAACCTTGCGCCTTCCGAGATTATGAACCTTCGGGCGGCCCCTCCACGACCGGATCGGTGATGCGGTTGTCGAAGACCCGCTGGCTCTTGCGCTCCGTGCGGGGCAACTCCCCATACCCGACGATGTCCACCTCGGGGGTCACCATGAGCTTGTGCTTGATAAGGTAGCGCACTTCCCGCTCCAGTTCACCGGTCCGGCCGGCTTCCACCCCCTCGCCCCGCTCGACTCTGAGGGTCATATGGTCCCGGCCCCGGTCGTCGCGGGTAAGGTGAACCTGGTACTCGGAGCCCAGGCCCGGCACCTCCGACAGCAGGCGGTCGATGCTGGAAGGATAGATATTCACTCCCCGGAACTTGAACATATCGTCGGTGCGCCCTCGGATACGGGAGTGGCGGGGGAGGATGGTGCCGCAAGTACAAGCTCCCGGGATAATGCGGGTAATATCCCGGGTGCGGTAGCGGATGAGGGGGGCGGCCTCCTTGGCCAGGGTGGTGACCACCATTTCGCCCCATTCCCCATCGGGCAAGGGTTTAAGGGTGTCCGGGTCGACAATTTCCAGGATGTAATAATCCGCCCAGTAGTGGATGCAGTCGTGGTGGGGGCATTCGATGCCCGTTCCCGGTCCGTATAGTTCGGTCAGCCCGGGTATGTCAAAGAGCTCCGCGCCGCCGAAAAGCTCGGAAATTTTTTTGCGCATGGAGACGCTGGAGCGCTCTGAACCGTAAATGATCTTGCGGACGTTGATCTTGTCCGTCAAATGGCGCTTGTGAATCTCCTCGGCCATGAGCAGCCCCATGGACGCGGTGCAGCAGAACACGGTGGACTGCAAATCCACCAGAAACTCGCAATGCAGGTCCAGGTTGCCCGGGCCCACGGGCACTGCCATGGCCCCCAGCCGCTCGACGCCCGCCTGGAAGCCCACGCCTGCGGTCCACAGGCCGTAGCCCACCGCGATCTGCACCCGGTCCAGGTGGGTGACCCCGGCCATTTCGTAGCAGCGGGCGAAAAAATTGGCCCAGTCGTCCACGTCTTTCTGGGTGTAGCACAGGATCTTGCGCTTGCCCGTGGTGCCGCTCGAGGAGTGGATGCGCACGATTTGCTCGAAGGGCACGGCTCTAAGGGGAAAGGGGTAATTGTCCCGGAGGTCCTCGCCGGTGGTAAAGGGGAGTTTTGCTAAGTCCGCCAAAGAGTTGATATCATCCGGCCCCACGCCCGCGGCGTCCAGCTTCTCCCGGTAGAAGCTCGAACCTTCATAGGCATGGCGCACCGTCCACTTGAGACCCTGGAGTTGGTGCTCCTCCAGGGCCTCCACCGTTTTAAAGGGGGGCATAAAGGTCTGTCTGCTCATGTCGGGTTTTTCCAGTCGAATATTGGTAAGGCCGGCCGCGCCCAGGCGGCTGGCGGCCGGGTTGCTGGCCGAGGCGGCGCCCAAAAAGGCCCGGCGCAGGTCAGCATCCACCAGGAGTTTTTCACTTTTGCCCGAAGTGACAATCCTGCCATTGGCCAGAAGATAAGCCGAACTGGACGCGGTAAGAGCCCGGGCCGCGTTTTGCTCCACCAGGAGGATAGTCACCCCGCTCCGTCTAAGTTGATGGATGATGTCAAAGATTTCATCCGCAACCATGGGGGCCAACCCCAGGCTGGGCTCATCCAACAGCAGCAGGCGGGGCTTGGCCATGAGGGCCCGGCCGATGGCCACCATCTGCTGCTCCCCGCCGGAAAGAGTGGCGGTGGGTTGGTGCATTTTTCCCCGGAGCCGGGGGAAGCGGGTCAAAACCTCGGCCAGCCGCCGTTCCCGTTCCCCCCGGTCGACCCTTAAGGGCAGGGCGCCCAGGTCCAGGTTTTCCCTGACCGTGAGATCCCCGAACATTTCCCGCCCCTCGGGGCAGAGGGCCACCCCCCGCGCCGCCATGGCCGCAGGTGTAGAGCCCGTGACCTTCTCCCCGTCCAGGTATATTTCGCCGCCGGAGACCGGCGCCAACCCCATGACTGCCTTCAGAAGGCTGGATTTGCCGGCGCCGTTGGCCCCCACCAGGGCCACGGTCTCGCCTTTGGCCACCGACAGGTCGAGGCCGAACAGGGCCTGGGCCGCGCCGTAGTGAACCCGGAGGTCTTGGATATGCAGGAGGAAGTCCGAAACTGTGCTCATGGTTGTCAAAAATTACCTCAAATCTTGTCCTAGTGCAATCTGCCTTAGGCAATCCTGCCGAAAGTAGGAAAAAGGGATCCCTTGATATTTTGGGGGGAATGGTTAAAATTAATAATCAGAGACTTTTCCCGCAGATTTGGGGAAACATCAAGATATATGGCTTTTCACCCTTCGAGGAAGGGATGGGGAGCGCCACAAAGGGGATTTGCAATGCTTAATGAACATGGCTTTGATATCTCAGGAACTGAACCGGATTACGGCAAGCTGGTGGTCGCCGTCTTGCCCCATCCTTTCCACGGTCGTCTGGTGGAGCGGGTGATCCTCTGGGTGCGCCCGTATGTGAATCTCAAGGGCGAGCGTTACAAGCTTACCTGGTGGAGCGACGGAGTGGCTTACTACGAACCTGTGGCAGCCTAACTGTCATTTAATCAGCTATCCTGGCCAGGGCCCTCGCAGCCCTGGCCTTTTTCTTTTCCAGCCCCTTGAACCTCAGGCCTCGAATTTCGCCACCACCGCTAGGCCACCACACTCAGGCGGCCCAGGTAGGCTTCCAGCACCAGGGGGTTGGTCCGGATTTCCTGGGGAGATCCAGAAGCGATGAGTCTGCCTCCATCCAGCACCACCACCCGGTCCGCCACTCCCATGACCAACTCCATGTCGTGCTCCACCAGGAGCATGGATTTTCCCTGCTGTCGGAGCTGCCGCAGCAACCCGGCGATCTCCTCGGTTTCCTCGGGGTTCAAACCCGCCACCGGCTCATCCAGCAGGGTCAGGACCGGTTGGGAAACAAAGGCCCGGGCCAACTCCACCCGCTTTTTGTCACCATAGGGCAACACCTCCGCCGGCAGGTCCATCCTGCCGGTCAAGCCAAACAGGTCCAGGGCCTCCAAGGCCGCAAGTTTGAGCCGCCGTTCCTGGTGGCGCAGGGCCGGGGGCCGAAGCAGCGCCTGCCACAGGGAATCCTGCGCCTGCACGGTCAGGCCGCAAAGCACGTTGTCCAGGACGCTCAGCCGGGGGAAGAGACGCAGGTTTTGAAAGGTCCGGGTGATGCCCCGGCCGGCCACCCGGTGCGCCGGCAGTCCGGCCAGGTTTTTGCCGTTGAACCAGATGGCCCCCGCATCCGGCGGCAGCACTCCAGAGAGGCAGTTCAGAAGAGTGGTCTTCCCGGCGCCGTTGGGGCCGATAAGCGCGGTCACCTGCCCTGCCGCGGCGCTGAAGCTTACCTCTGACAGGGCAGGGACCCCGCCGAAATGTTTGCTTAGCCCCTGGATCTGGAGCAGGGACTTGCTTCCGGGGGATTCAAGCACCCGAGGCTCCCTCCCGGGCCAGGCGGCGGCGGGCGAGGTAAAGGCGCGCCTGGTCACGGAGTCCGGTAACCAGGCCCTGGGGCAAGAACATTAGAATCAAGACCAGGATTACGCCGTGGATGATGTCGAAGTATTGTTCCAGAGATTCCAGAACATAAGGCAGGATGACGATAAAACTCACCCCGAACAGGGTGCCCCAAATGGAGCCCAGCCCTCCCACCACCACCATGATGACCAGGTCCAGGGACTTGAAAATGCTGAACGAATCCGGGTTGATGTGGCCGAAGTAGTGGGCGTAAAGGCTTCCGGCGATCGAGGCCAGTACCGCGGACAGCACAAAGACCCGAACCTTGGCCCGGCGCACATCCACCCCCAGGCAGGCTGCAGCCACTTCGTCCTGGGCCAGCGCGGCCAGCCCCCGGCCGACCCCGGTGCGCACCAGGTTGAGGCACAAAGTCAGGGCCACCAGGGCAAAGGTCCACACCATATAATAAAATTTTAAGTCGGTGTTGAAACTGACCCCAGCCACGGTAAGGGGCGGAATCCCCGACAGCCCGCTCGGTCCTCCGGTGACCTCATCCCACTGAACAAAGATAATATGCAGCGCATAGTTGAACCCGAGGGTGGCCATGGCCAGGTAGTGGCCATACAGTCTCAAGGTGGGGAGGCCGATAATCAGAGCCACCAGGGCCACGGCCGCGGCCACCAGAACCATGGTGGGCCAAGGCGGGAACTGGTGCGTGGCCGTGAGGATGGCCGAGCCGTAAGCTCCCAGGCCGAAAAAAGCCGCGTGCCCCAGGGAAATCTGGCCCGCATAGCCGGTGAAAAGATTGAGACCAAGGACCACCAGGATAAACAGGCCGATTTGGTTCAGGAGGCTCAAGGCAAACGGGTTGGCAAGCTGAAGAGGAAGCAGGAGGATCAGAACCGCGAACCCGATGACCAGCGCGCCGGTGTGGTGCCGCAGAACAAATGCCCGGGTTTTCTGTAAAGCTCCTTTAGCCAACGACGGCCTGCTCCCTGGTCAACGTGCGGGCGCGGCGTTTCTGCCGGCCACAAAGGCCTGGAGATTGGTTTCCCGATATTTAGCGGCGGACTTTTCCCTAACGATCTGTTCCAGGAGATCATCCTGGCAGAAGAGCACCCCTTTCCCGGCGGCAAATCCCAGAAGGATCAGATTGGCGGTCACCGGGGCCAAGCCGAGATCGGAGGCCAAGGCCAGGGCGTCAAGGGAAAGGTAGTCACCCGGGATGGCGCTGTTGACCACCAGGGTTCCTTCCGGCTTCAGATAACAGCGGTGCACGGTCAGGTTTGATTCATGGAGAAAAAAACCCAGGTCCGCACCCCCCGACGGTATCAAAGGACCACGAAACCCTCCCACTTTGGCCATAGAGATCACTGTGCCGCCCCGCTGGGCCATGCCATGGGTTTCGGAAGTGATGACCGGCAGACCCAGGGCCAGGGCCGCCTCCGCCAACAGCCGGGTCAGGGTCACCGCGCCCTGCCCGCCCAAGCCGCTTACGATGATTTGTTGTCTCATAGTATATGGCCTTCGTTGCAGGCGGTGATATCACCGCCTGCAACGAAAACAAGTTCTTTGTCGGGGGAGGGCCAGGGAATTGCGGTTCCCTGCCCTCCCCCCAAGCCCCCCAGCCTTCAAGGGATTGGGGGGTAAGGGGCCGCTGCTGCCCCTTAGCCCCCTCCTCCGCCATCTCTCCGCACTATCGCCCCTTCGGGGCAGACGTGGGCGCAGACGCCGCAGCCCACGCAGCGGATCGGGTCGATTTCCACCCGGCCGCCGGCCTCGTCGAACCGCAGGGCCGGGCACTCGAAGTTTTCCAGGCAATGGCGGCAGGCGATGCAGTCCTCGGTCACCACCATTTTATAGGGGGGCGGCAATTTCCTGGCGTGCCGGTCCAGCAGGCAAGGATGGCGGGCAATGATTACGGCCACGCTGCCTTCAGGGCTTCGGCAAAACCGGTCCGCGTCTTTGAGCAGGTCCATCATGGCCGGGAGGTCATAGGGGTCGCAGTCCTTGAGAAATTTTACCCCGCAGGCCCGGACCAGGTCGGCCAGATAAATCGGTTGCCCCTTTTCGCCCATGGCCGTAACCCCCAACTCGGGGGTGGGCTGATGGCCGGTCATGGCCGTGGTGGCGTTGTCCAGGATCACCAGGATGAACCGCGCCTGGTGAAACACCGCATTCAGGAGCGCCGGGATGCCGGCATGGAAAAAAGTGGAGTCCCCGATGGTGGCCACAATGGTGGGAAACTCCTCCGCCCCGGCGGCGAAGGCCCGGTAGAAGCCGGCGGCCTGGCTTATTCCGGCCCCCATGCAATGGCAGGTGTCCACCGCACCCAGGTTGACCCCCAGGGTGTAGCAGCCGATATCACTGGGGAAGATGCCGCCCGGAAAGGTTTCCTTGATGGCGTAAAACGCGGCCCGGTGCCCGCAGCCGGCGCACAGGGTGGGTCGGGTCCCGCCCGCCGCAGGCCGGGGAGAGGGGAAGACCGCAGGCCGATTCAGGAATTTTTCGAGAATGGGACGGATAACCTCAGGAGTCAGTTCCCCTTCCCGGGGCACCGTCTGGGTTTGCCGTCCCTCCACCGGGACCCCGGCCAACTGCATTTCCACCACCGGGTAGGTCTCCTCAAGGATCAGGACCCGGTCGTACAGGAAACGGGTTACCTCAATGAAATCCTGGTTTAGGGGATAGGGCAGAACGACTTGGTAAAAGTCGATCTTGTTCAAAAGATCCAAGTCATCCAAGAGGTCCCAGGTATGGGCGGCGGCTACGCCGGAAGCCACGATGCAGGTCCGGGGGGCAGAACCGTCCCCGGGCGTGAGGAGAGGCGCCAGAGCCGGTTCCCGGGCGATCCGGTCGATTTTTTCATTGAGCTGCCGGTGCAAATCTCGTAAAAACTGGGGCGTGGCGCACCAGCGGCTGGGATTTTTCTCAAAACGGGCTGGTTGTTCCCGCGGCACTATTGCCCTCAGCGCCAAGTTTTGCCGGGCATGGCAGACCCGAGTGGTGGGCCGCAGCATGACCGGAATCTCGTATTTTTCTGAAAGCTCAAAGGCCCGGGCCACCAAGTCCCTGGCCTCCTGAGGGGAGGAGGGGTCCAGCACCGGGACCTTGGCGAACATGGCGAAAAAACGGCTGTCCTGTTCGGTCTGGGAACTGTGGGGACCGGGGTCGTCCGCGCTTATGACCACAAATCCCCCCATAACCCCTAAGTAAGCCGAACGCAGGAAGGGATCGGAGGCCACGTTTAAGCCCACCTGCTTCATGGACACCGCGGACCGCCGCCCGGCCATGGAATTGGCCAGCGCGGTCTCGTAGGCCACCTTTTCGTTCACCGACCACTCGGCGTGGAGGGCGACCCCATGTTCCCTGGCAAAGGCAGTCACGGCAGCCAGGATCTCGGAGGCCGGCGTCCCGGGATAGGAGGCCGCCAGGCTGACGCCGTTTTCCACCAGCCCCAGACCGATGGCCTCGTTGCCCATGAGAAGGCGGTGGTTGTCAATTCTTGGTGATACGTGGCATTTCATGTGGTAATCATCAAACTCCAAATCTTAATATGTCAAGCTTCGCACTCCCTATGAACCGATTTACCTGGAGATCCAAGGGATAGGGCAAAACCAGGCCGAAACCCGGAGACCAAATGTAGCACCAGCCTTTAGGCTGCGCTTCAAGGTATGGCCGGAATGAAGCAATATTTCGCCGCCTGAAGCCGGCGGCGGCATTTTTCTTTCAGAAATTGGCGTCCCCCTGAAAATTAGCGGTTCCCCCCGGAGGAAGAGGGTGCGAAACTGACTTAATCTGATAAAAGAATAACCAACTATAATTCCTTTAAACAATCCCCCCCTTTGCTAAAGGCGGGGTCAGGGGATTTGTAAGAGGGCCCTTTCCCACCGGTTAACCCAACCTATGCCAGTACCCCTTAAGGTTCCAGAAGAACCATCAGCGAGAATCCCCCAGCAGACCCCGCGGCCTCACAAACAGGACCAGCAACAATACCAGGAAAGCTGTCACATCCTTATACGCGCTGCTAAGATACCCCGCACCCAGGCTTTCCAGCAAGCCCAGCATGAGGCCCCCCACAATGGCCCCCGGGAAGGACCCGAAGCCCCCCAGGATCGCGGCGGCGAAGCCCTTGAGGCCCAGGAGCACCCCGACATCGTAGGCCAGGGTGGTGATGGGGGTGACCAGGCAGCCGGCCAGACCGCCCAAGGCCCCGGCCAGAGCGAAGCTCAGGGCCTTGACCCGGCCCACGTTCAGGCCCACCACTTGAGCCGCCTCTTCATTGGCCGCCACCGCCCGCATGGCCAGCCCCAGGGAGGTCCTACGGAAAAACAACACCAGGAGCAGGATGGCCGCGCCGGTGAGCCCCAGGATCCACAGGGTCTGGGGGAGGATGGCGGCGCCCAGGAACTTTACCGGCAACTCGCCGCTCAGGGGCGGCACCGCCAGGCGGTTCCTTCCCCAGAGGAGCTTCATCACCCCCCGCAGGATGATGGACAGGCCGATGGTAAGAAAAATGAGAACTAAATGGCTGTCGGTCCGGGCCGGGCGAATCCCCAGGATCTCCACCACCAGGCCCACCAAGGTCACGCCGGCCACGGCCAGGACCAGGGCCAGGGGCATGGGGAGCCCCAAGGCAAACAGGGCGCTGAACAGGAGCATCCCCCCGAGGGAGACAAAATCCACCTGGGTGAAGTTGACGATGCCCATGGTGTTGTGCACCACGCCGAAGCCTAGGGCCACCAGGGCATAGATGGCGCCGCTGGTGAGGCCGGCAAAGATGAATTGGAGAAAGTCATGCACCATGGAAATCTTAACAACAATATCAAAAAATTGGAATTACTGCAGCCGCGCCCGTCTGGCAAGGGAAAAACCGGCCCCGCGTTCGGCTCTGCCAGGCCCTGCAAACCGTTTCCGATTATGGCCTTTGGCCCTGCAAAGAGAATACTGCTCCCAGGCGGGGGGAGGGCCAGGAAGCGGCGGCTCCCTGCCCCCCCACCTCCCCCAACCCTTTAGGGGGCCGGAAAAGACGAAACGTTCGTCCCGACTTCCCCGGCCAAGTTACCGCCCGACCAGGTATTGGGGGAGGGGGTAAGAGCCCACTGGCCCTTAGCCCCCCTAACCGTTAAAGTTCGATTATGTCTTTTGAGTGCAAAAGTATAATCGAATTCCGTATTGTTGGCCCGCCGGTTCCAACCGATGATACAATGGGCCAAAGAATGGTTCACCGCAATCTGTTGCTGTCCGGGAGGATACTATGTCTTTTCAGCATATCCGGTTCACCAAATCCGAGGGCATCGCCACCCTGAGCTTCAACCGGCCTGACAAGCTGAACGCCCTGAACCAGGAGATGACCGTCGAATTGCGGCAGGCCCTGGAAGAAGTTTCCCAAGACGCGGCCATCCGGGTGCTCATCTTCAGCGGTCAGGGCCGGGCCTTCATGGCCGGGGTGGACGTTAAGTCCTTCCTCGGGGCGGAGCCGTTGTCGGCGCGGCGCTTCATCCAGCGGGCCCACGATTTCCTTTTCCGCCTGGAAGCCCTGGAGATCCCCGTGATTGCCGCGGTCCACGGTTTCGCCCTGGGAGCCGGCTTTGAGATCGCCCTGGCCTGTGATTTCATTTATGCCGCGGACAGCGCCAAACTGGGACTCCCCGAAACCAACCTGGGGATCATCCCCGGTGCGGGGGGCAGCCAGCGCCTGACCCGGCTGGTGGGCCGCAGCCTCGCCAAGGAAATCATCATGACCGGGCGGCTGGTGGACGCGGCGGAGGCCCGGGCCAGGGGCATTGTGGCTCAGATTTTCCCCGAAGACAAGCTCCTGGAGGAGACCCTGAAGACGGCCCGGTCCCTGGCCGCCAAGGGGAGGGTGGCTCTGAGCGCCGCCAAACAGGCCGTGGACCGGGGAGCCGACGTGGATTTGCGCACCGGCTGCGCCCTGGAAGTGGACCTGTTCGCCCTGTGCTTCGCCAGCCCGGACCCTCAGGAGGGAGTCAAAGCTTTCCTGGAAAAGCGCCAGCCGGTGTTTCGGGGTGGGGAGCAGTAAGTAGGAGCCCGCGGCTCATGAGTGTATGATGATTAAGTTTACTAAATTACAGCTCACTGGGCACGGCTTACTGCCAACTGCTTCCGGCCGATCAGGATGCCGGTCTGAGGGCTGGTGGTTTTGTATTCCACGGCGCCGAGGCCCTCTGCCGCCATCATGGCGGCCACCTCCCGGTGGGTATAAGCGCGGCCTCCGGGGGTGACGGCCAGCATATGCACGGAAAACATCGCCGCTTCCAAAGGAGTTATGCGGTCATCATTCAGGAAAAAATCCTGGATGACCACCTGACCCCCAGGGTTCACCGCCTTCACCGCCTTGTCGATTATCAGGCGGCACTGCTCCTCGGTGTGGCTGTGGAGGATTTGGGAAATCCAGATGAAGTCGTAGCCCGAACCGATAGAGTCTTCGAGGAAATTGCCGGGCAGGGTGTCGATGCGGTCGTTTAATCCATGGCGGCGGATATTCTCCTTGGCGATGGCGATGGGTTGGGGAAGGTCAAAGACCGTGGCGCGCAGCCTCGGGTTTGCCTGGGCAAAGGCGATGGCATAGGTGGCCGGACCCCCTCCCAGGTCCAGGAGGCGCTTAACCCCGGCAAGGTCAACCAAGGCCGCCACCCGGGGCGCCAAGTCCCGGGCGATGGCGTGCATGCCCCAGATAAACTCCCTCACCCATTCTGCTTCGGGCTCCGACACCCGGTCCAGCCAGCGTTCTGACCTGGCCATGTCGGCATGGCCCCGCTTCACGGTGTCCTCAAGTTCAGACCAGCCCCACCAGGTGTGGTGCATATGCCGTACGATAGCCCCCCGGTACTCCTCCTTGCCCCGCACCAGGTAACGGGAACTGAGCTCGCCGTTGCGAAAACGCTCATCTTCCTTGACCACCACTCCCAAGGCGGCCAGGGCGTTAAGCAAAATCCCCACAGCCCGGGAGTCGGCTTTCACTGCCGCAGCAACCTCACTTACGGTGCGGAACTCCTCCAGATGATCGAACATTTCCAGATCCGTGGCCACCATGATAATCTTGGCGGGCCGAAAGCCCCGGACCAGGTCCATCAATTCTTGAAAGTCGGTTCCAGAGGGTTTGGCCATGGGCAATACCTCATTTTTGGGATTCCTCAAGATTATTGAGTTTATTCATGCGGTTGTTCCGGTGGTAGATTTCCAGACGCCTGATCCAGACATACAATTTGTCCCGGAAATAATAAGCCAGGCCTGCCATCAGCAGGGAAACTCCAAAGAGGATAAGGGTGCTCCAGTAGTGGCCGGCATAAATTTCGGCCCCCTGGAGAGTCAGGATCAGGGTGCCGGGGAGCCGGCCGATGGTGCAGATTACCAGAAAAACCCGAAAGTCCATGGGGCTTAGACCCAAGATGAAGCACAGGTAATCCTTGGGGAAGCCGGGGATCAGAAACAGGATAAAGGCCACCAGCGCGCCCTGGTGTTCCATGAGAAAATCGAAGCGCTTCATGGTTTCCCGGGAAACAATCCGGGTGACATAGCGCTTCTCCAGCCAATGCCCCAGAAGAAAAGCTCCAGCCGACCCCAGGGTCAGGCCCAGGGTGGAATACAGCAAACCCAGGGGCACCCCGAAAAGGTAGCCTCCCAGAAAGCCCGTGGCCTCTCCTGGTATGGGTGCGAAAATCACCTGGAGGGCCTGAAGCCCGATAAACAAGAGGGGCGCCAAGGGACCGGCTCCCTTGATGACGGCCTTTATCTGCTCTTTGTCGCTGACGAATTCATAATAAGGCGACAGCAAGGCCCAAAGCGGTTTACAGAACTGGATGGCCAGGTAAAGACCAAGACCCGTTACGGCCAGCCCGGCCAGGAGCCGCCAGGTTCGATTGTTTTGGCGGGGGGGGGATTCAGGCGTGCGCATGTAGAGCTATATCGGAATAAAAACCGGGGTGATTTACCGGCCGGACCTCCTTCTGGCGCATTATACATTTTTTGACCGGCCAGGGTGGAAAGGAAAATAAGGTTTTCGCTTTTCGGTCAGGGAGTAAGAATAATATCCTCATACAGTTACATCGTGAGAAGCTGCGGGCCGAAGGCCTGACCAAAGGCCGGAGGCCTTCGGCCTGGAGCGGCGCTTTCACCCAG
>Ga0272448_1002756_pt1 | contig 21583 bp, 14 predicted proteins | sample YNPCB0191_FD_202220 | JGI IMG/M metagenome (GOLD analysis project Ga0272448, IMG submission 202220) | Hot spring sediment microbial communities from Yellowstone National Park, WY, United States - YNP-CB-019-1 | ecosystem: Environmental > Aquatic > Thermal springs > Hot (42-90C) > Sediment... | reverse complement strand
AGCTTTCTCCTAAACTGTCAATATGAGAGTCAACAGTCTAGCAGATGCCGCCGCATTCCTCAACCTACTCCTTGTCGCAAACTGGGGGCCCCCCAGCACCAGTAATCCCTTCCCAAAGGCGGCGGATATGGTATAATGGCAGTGGCATGTACAGACCTAATTCTTCACCCATAGAGGAGAGAGCCATGACAAAGATTGCCTTTATCGGCGCTGGAAGCATCGGATTCACCCGCGGTCTCGTTCGTGACATCCTGACCTTTCCCCTCTTGAAAGATGCAACACTCGCCCTCATGGACATTGACCCCGAACGTCTTGACTTTGCCCAAAAGTCGGTACAGCGTATCGTCGAGATGGGCAACTACCCTGCCACTGTCGTGGCAACCATGGATCGCGCCGAGGCACTCAAGGACGCCGATGCCGTGCTGGTGACCATCCTCGCCGGCGGCACCGAGGTCTGGCGGCACGACATTGAGATACCCAAGCAGTATGGGGTAGACATCAACATCGGCGACACGCGCGGCGTATCCGGCATCTTTCGTTTCCTGCGCACCGCGCCCGTCATGCTGAGTATTGCCCACGACATGGAGCGCTATTGTCCAGACGCCACCATGCTCAACTATACTAACCCCATGGCGATGCTCTGCCGCATCTTGCAGCGAGAAACCACGATCAAGCTCACCGGCCTCTGCCACAGTGTGCAGGGGACAGCCATGATGCTGGCACGCTGGATCGGCGCCCCCTATTCCGAGATCACCTATACCTGCGCCGGTATCAACCACATGGCCTGGTACCTCAAGTATGAATGGAACGGCAAGGACGCTTACCCGCTGATCCGCAAGGCAGTCATCGAGCGCCCCGAGGTCTACAACGAGGAGCAGGTACGCAATGAGATGTTCTTGCACCTCGATTACTACGTTACCGAGTCCAGCGGCCACAACTCCGAATACAACTGGTGGTTCCGCAAGCGGCCCGACCTGATCGAGAAGTATTGCACCCACGGCACAGGCTGGAACCCCGGCGAATACGCCTATATCCTGAAGGAATACCAAAAGCGTGAGAGCACGTGGAAGGATGAGGCCAAGAAATGGTTTGCCAAGGACAGTCCGATTTCCCTGGAACGCGGGCATGAGTATGCAGCACACATTATCAATGCCCTGCAGGGCGGTGAGCCATTCCAGTTCAATGGCAATGTGCCCAATACAGGGCTGGTCACCAACCTGCCACAGAACGCCTGCGTGGAAGTTCCCGTCTGGGTGAGCAAAAAGGGCCTAGAACCTGTGTATGTTGGCGCCTTGCCGCCACAGTGCGCCATCCTCACCAACCTCAGTGCGCAAATCGAGGAAATGGCCGTGGAGGCATCGCTGACCGGCAATCCCCGTCTCGTCTACCAGGCCATTGCTCACGATCCACTGACCGCCTCTGTGCTCTCGCTGGCCGAGATCGAGCAGATGGTCAACCAGATGTTTGAGCAAAACAAGCCCTACCTGCCACAATTCAAGCATTTCAAGGTCTGAGAGAGTCATCCCCACTCTATTGTCCGACGAGGTACACGCATGGCGCAAATAGCCAAACACTTCGCTTTGCATGCACAGCCGGTTGCCGACCCGGCCGCCGTCGTTCGTGCACCGGGTGCCCGCTTTACCGTGCTCACATCGCGGCTCATCAGGATGGAGTATAGCCCAACGGAAGAGTTCGAGGATCGCGCCAGCCAGACATTCTGGTATCGCAAGCAGCCGCTGCCATCCTTCACGGTCGCCCGATCCGGCGACATGCTTGAAATCGAGACAGATCATCTGCTCCTCCGCTACCGTGCCACGCCGGCAGGCTTTACCTCCAAGACATTGTCCGTTGAGGTCAAAGAAACCGGTCGTGTCTGGCACTTTGGCGATAGTGATCCAGACAATCTACTGGGCACAGCGCGCACCCTCGACAAGGCGAACGGCCGCGTTCGTCTGGCGCAGGGTCTCATCTCAACCTCCGGCTGGGCGGTGGTTGACGACTCCAAGAGCCTGGTCTTCAACAGCGATTCCTGGCTGGAGCAACGCGTTGGGCAAAGCCTGGACCTCTACTTCTTCGGCTACGGCCACCACTACCAGGACTGTCTGCGTGACTTCTGCAAGGTAGCCGGCCAGGTGCCCATGATCCCGCGCTGGATTCTCGGCAATTGGTGGAGCCGCTACTGGGCCTATACACAAGACGAGCTGAAGCACCTGGTCGAGGAGTTCGAGCAGCACGAGATTCCCCTGTCGGTGTGCATCATTGACATGGACTGGCACATCACCGAAACGGGCAATGCCTCCACCGGTTGGACCGGCTATACCTGGAACAAGAAGCTCTGGCCGGACCCCTATGGCTTCATTGCCTGGCTGCACAGCAAAGGCCTGCGAACAGCCATGAACCTGCATCCGGCGGAAGGCATCTGGCCACATGAAGAGCAGTATGCGCAGATGGCGGAAGCCATGGGCATTGACCCCGCCAGTGGGCAGCCTGTGCCCTTCGATATCGCCGATCCGACATTCACCGAAGCCTATTTCAGAATCCTGCATCACCCAATGGAAGCAAGGGGCGTTGACTTCTGGTGGATGGATTGGCAGCAGGGAACACTGAGCAAGCTGCCGGGGCTCGATCCGCTCTGGTGGCTCAATCATCTGCACTTCCTTGATCGCGGGCGCGATGGCAGCAAGCGACCGTTTGTCTTCTCGCGCTGGGGTGGGCTGAGCAATCATCGCTATCCGATCGGGTTCTCTGGCGACACAATCATATCGTGGGAGTCGCTGGCCTTTCAGCCCTACTTCACGGCAACGGCGGCAAACGTGCAGTTCGGTTGGTGGAGTCACGATATCGGCGGTCACATGTGGGGTTTCGAAGATCCCGAGCTCTACACCCGTTGGGTTCAGTTCGGCGTCTTTAGCCCCATCCTACGTTTACATAGCACCAACAATCCCTATCACGACCGCCGGCCATGGGTGCACGGCGAGGATGTACTGAGAATCACACGAGATGCCATGCAGTTACGCCATGCCCTGATCCCCTATCTCTACTCCATGGCCTGGCGTAACCATACGGAGAGCATACCACTGATCGTGCCCATGTATCATGTGTATCCTGAGTCGCCGCAAGCCTACTGCTGCCCCAATCAATACTGCTTCGGCAGCGAGCTTGTCGTCGCCCCCTATGTGCAGAAAGCGAACCCGGAGACGCGGCTGAGTCGCCAGGTTATCTGGCTGCCCGATGGCGACTGGTTCGACTTCTTCAGCGGCGAACACTACCAGGGCGGGCGCTGGCGGGCCGTCTACGGACGGTTGCAGGATATTCCTGTGTTTGCCAAAGCCGGCGCGATTGTGCCGCTGGCGCCAAAGGTGAGCTGGGGCGGCATAGACAATCCGGCCGAGCTCGATGTGCACATCTTCCCTGGCGCCGACGGTCAGTTCACGCTTTATGAGGATGATGGCGACTCGACGGCCTATCTGCAGGGTGCGTATTGCCTGACGACGCTTGTGCAATCATGGCATGACGATACACTGCGCTTCACGATCGAGCCCACCAGTGGTGACACGACGCTGACACCAGCGCGGCGACACTATCGGCTGCTCTTCCGCGGTGTAAGTGAAGCTGACGCCTCTGTGGAAGTAAACGGCATGCCGGTTCCCTTCGACAAAACCTATGACCACGACACTGAGACATTGGTGTGCTCCACAATTGCTATCATGCCCCACGATACACTTGTCGTGACGCTGAAAGCTCATTCTGCGTCACTGCTATCGCGGCGCGATCGGACGGCCGAGACGGTGCGGCGCATGCTGCATTTGTTCCATCTGGAGTCGCGAGCCAAGTGGGGAATTGACAGGAACCTGCCGGCCATCATGGCCGATGTCAGTCGCCTTGCCGACTATTGGATGGATCTGAAGGATAGTCAGGCGACCGCACTAGTAGAGGTTATCCGCAAAACTGCCCTGGATAGGGAAGTGGTGTAAGGAGGTTTTGTCATGGCAAACGAGAAATACCTGGATCCCACAGTTCCCATTGATGAGCGCGTGGAAGACTTGATTTCGCGCATGACACTTGCCGAAAAGGTGTCACAGATGGTGCACGATGCACCGGCCATCGAGCGGCTGGGTGTGCCCAAGTACAACTGGTGGAATGAATGCCTGCATGGCGTCGCCCGCGCCGGCATTGCTACGGTTTTTCCACAGGCGATCGGCCTTGCTGCCACCTGGGATGTGCCTCTGATGCAGCGCGTGGCGACGGCAATTTCGGATGAAGCACGTGCCAAGCATCACGAATTCCTACGCCAGGGTGTGCGGGAGATCTATACCGGCCTCACCTTTTGGTCGCCGAACATTAATATCTTCCGCGACCCGCGTTGGGGCCGCGGCCATGAGACCTACGGCGAGGATCCATACCTCACGGCGCAGATGGGTATTGCCTTCGTCAAGGGGCTGCAGGGCGACGATCAAAAGTACCTGAAGCTGGTGGCAACGGCCAAGCACTATGCTGTTCACAGCGGCCCTGAGCCGCTGCGCCACAGCTTCGATGCCAGGGCCAGCGAGCGCGACTTACGCCTGACCTATCTACCTGCCTTTGAAGCATTGGTGCGCCAGGCGAAGGTGCACTCGGTCATGGGGGCATACAACCGCACCAACGGTGAGGCATGCAATGCCAGCCCCACGTTATTACAGAAATTCCTGCGCGATGAGTGGGGGTTCCAGGGCTATGTTGTCTCTGACTGCTGGGCGATTAAAGACATCTACAAGGGGCACGGGCTGGTAAAGACGGTAGAGGAAGCGGCGGCGCTGGCAGTCAAGGCCGGCTGCGACCTGAATTGCGGCGAAGCCTTTGGCGCGCTGTTGATCGCCGAGCGCAAGGGGTTGATCAGCGAAGCAGAGATAGACCGTGCACTGAGACGCTTGTTCAAGGCACGCTTCCTCTTGGGCATGTTTGATCCTCCGGAGCAGGTTCCCTATGCCCAGATTCCCTACACGGTGAACGATTCCGCTGAACATCGCGCCCTGGCCTTGCAGGCAGCCCGCGAATCCATTGTCTTGCTCAAGAACGATGGTGTACTGCCCCTATCGAAATCGGTCAAAAAGATTGCCGTCATTGGCCCCAACGCCGACGACCGGCAGCCCCTGCTCGGCAACTACAACGGCACTCCCTCGTCTGCAGTCACGCCGCTAGAGGGCATCCGCCGCAAGCTTGGCGCGACAGCCCATATCTACTACGCACGCGGCAGCGCCCTGGCCGATAGTGTGCCTGTCATGACGCCCATTCCTGCCGATTACCTCCGCCCGGCCGGAGGAACCGCCGGACAGAGGGGGTTGGCCGCTGCCTACTACCGGGGGGCCACGTTTGAGGGAGTGCCGGCGCGTACTCAGATTGATTCCGTGGTCGACTTTCAATGGCAGGGGGTGTCCCCGTTAAGTGGCAAAGTGTTCGATCCCTTCGCCGTGCGCTGGAGCGGTTACCTGATCCCTCCAAAGACCGGGACCTACCACCTGAGTGTCACGGGCTATACCGGCTACCGGCTGTACGTGAATGGCGCCTTGTTCTTGGAAAGAGAGAGTATCCACCACAATGCGCAGACGACACGACCCATTGCTCTGGAGGCGGGGCGTCTGTACTCTATCCAGCTTGACTACTTCAACCGGGGCCCGGCGCCAGAGATTCAGCTTCTTTGGTCGGTTCCTGAGACCGATTACCTGAGCGAGGCGCTTGAGGCTGCGCGCCAGGCTGATGTGGTGGTTGCCGTTCTCGGCATGTCGCAGGACATCGAGGGTGAAGAGATGCCTGTGCACGTGCCGGGCTTCGACGGCGGAGACCGCACCGACCTTGCTTTGCCCAGGCCCCAACAAGAGCTCCTGGAGCAACTGCACGCCTTGGGCAAGCCGGTGATTCTGGTGCTGCTGAGCGGTAGCGCCACAGCCGTAACCTGGGCGGATCAGCACATTCCGGCTATTATCCAGGCCTGGTACCCCGGCGAGGAAGGAGGCACGGCTATCGCCGATGTTCTCTTCGGCGACTATAACCCGGCCGGGCGCCTGCCGGTAACGTTCTACAAGTCTGTGGATGACCTGCCGCCATTCACCGACTACAACATGGAAGGCCATACCTATCGCTACTTCCGCGGCGAACCTCTCTATCCGTTCGGCCATGGTCTCAGCTACACCACCTTTGCCTATAGCAACCTGCGTCTGGGCCAGACAAGGATTGAGCCGCAGTCACCGCAGACGATCACAGTTGATATAATGAACACTGGTCAACTGGACGGTGACGAGGTTGTACAGGTCTATGTCAGCGATGATGAGGCATCAGTGCCGGTGCCGATCCGCCAGCTTGTCGGCTTCGAACGCATTCATCTGGCGCCGGGGGAGACGAAGAGCGTAAGCTTCACGATCACACCGCGTCAGCTTTCGGTCATTGATGACAGCGGGCGGCGTGTGGTCGAGCCGGGCACCTTCTCCGTGTCCGTCGGCGGGCGCCAGCCACGAACAGGTGAGAAAACGAGTGGCCTGGACATACTCTTTGGCAGCTTTGAGGTCATCGGTCGTACGACCGTCATTGCATAACTTGAGTGGCAGATGCGGCGAATCATCTCAGACGCGCCCGGCGGGCAGGTTCGCCGCACCGCATAGGAGAATGCCGGTCATGAGCATCAACCTCAGTTTCACTGACCAAGATTGGGAACGTGTGGAGCGCGCTTGGTCCGCCTGGTGGGAGGGAGAGCTGGAACGTCCGCTTGTTCTCATCCAAGAGAAGATACGGCCGGCCGGAGGCGGTCTGCCGCGCGTCCCTAAGTTTACCAGCAATTTTCCTCTGTCCATGCCGGCCGATCAAGTCATCGAGCGCGTTCAGTCCCACCTTGAGGCCACGCGCTTCTATGGGGATGCATTTCCCAAATGGTGGATCAATTTCGGGCCCGGCATCATGGCCGGCTTTCTGGGTGCAAAGGTTCATTCGGTGACCGAGACGGTGTGGTTCGAGCCGGCCGAACAGAAGGCCATTCATGATATTCACCCCGCGTACGATGCGAACAACATCTGGTGGCAGCGTGTACAAGATCTTACACGCGCCGCCGTGCAACGTTGGGGGAGTGCTGTCGCCGTTGGCCACACTGACCTGGGCGGCAACCTTGATATTTTAGCCTCGTTGCGCACAACCGAGCAACTTCTCTACGAACTTCACGACACCCCTGAAGAGGTTGACCGCCTGGTCAGAGTGATCACCAAACTCTGGTTGCGTTACTATCGCGAGCTCGAAGACATTATTATGCCGGCTGGTCGTGGAACGACGCCGTGGGCTGCCATCTGGTCGCCCAAACGCTGCTACATGCTCCAGTGCGACTTCTCGTACATGATCTCGCCGCAGATGTTCGAGCGTTTTGTGTTGCCCGATCTGGCCGCCTGCTGTGAGTATCTCGATCATGCCTTCTACCATCTGGACGGTAAGGGGGAGATCCCCCACCTGGATATGTTGCTCTCGCTGCCGCGCCTGCGCGGTATTCAGTGGATTCCTGGGGCCGGCTCGCCGCCGCCGCAGCGCTGGCTGCCGTTGTTAAAGCGCATTCGTGAGGGTGGCAAGCTGTGCCAGGTGTATGTGACGCCGGCAGGTGCACGCCGCATCGTGCGTGAGCTTGGTGGTCGCGGCTTCATCTTATCTATCAATGAGCCGATGTCGCAAGCTGAGGCCGATGATTTCCTGCATTTGTTGGCCAGGGAGGATGTCCAGCGCAGACAAGCAGTTCAAGGATAGGGGTACTGAACGCCGCACGGCGCCGGGAACGGCAGCGAAAGGCCCCCATGACGCGTCCGCTTTGTCTTGTTGGCCGGGCCTATACGGGGTAGGGCGCATGTGCCCAGGACGCAGGCGGCAACCTCAGATGTGGTTGCCTGCGGGGCAACGGTGAAAAGTTACTGCAGAAGGTAACTGTTCACGTTTACCCTGGAAGCAAGTGCATCGGCATGCCTGTCAGACAAGCTCTGTGCTCCAGGAGCAACGGGCAGTGAACGCACATCCCCCATCCCCTTCCCGCGTGGCACCCGATGGTGCGGGGCGTGCTACGGGAAGGGGCGCAAGGATCTGGGAACCGGCAGGTAGGGGCGACCGGCGTGCCGCTCCACCCTCCCTCGCGGGGGATGGCTAGGGTGGGGCATCAAGATCCTCCCGCAGGTTCGGGCAACTTGCGGGAGGATCAAGTGGAAGGGCTGGGTAGGGGCATTCCGGCGAAAGTGCTGTTATCCTAACCGTGAACAGTTACTACCGTGAACAGTTACTGTAGAGGCCGAGTTTGACAACTCGCTTTTTGCTATGCTATGATGGCGGCATGGCAACCATGATGGGTAGCGAGAGAGAAACAAAGAAGACGCGCGTCGTTGTGGCAATGAGCGGAGGAGTGGACAGTTCCACAGCAGCCATGCTTCTGGTTGAAGCAGGCTACGACGTTGTCGGGTTGATGATTCGTATGTGGTCTGAGCCGACACCTGATGGCCGCCCCAATCGTTGCTGCTCACCGCAAAGCGTGGATGATGCCCGACGTGTGGCGCGCCTGTTGGGGATTCCCTTCTATCTTGTTGACTACGAGGATGAGTTCAAGGCTGCCGTCGTTGACTATTTCGTGGCTGAGTACGCGCGCGGGCGGACGCCCAACCCCTGCCTTGAATGTAATCGTCAGATTCGATTCGGTTTGTTGCTGCAGCGTGCCTTCGACCTGGGAGCCGAATACCTGGCAACGGGGCATTACGCCCGTATCGTGGTTGACGGTGAACGCTATCGTCTCCTGAAGGGTGTGGATACCCGCAAGGATCAATCCTATGTGCTGCACGTTCTGGGGCAGGAGCAACTGGCCCACGTGCTCTTTCCGCTTGGTGAGTTGACCAAGCCAGAGGTGCGCGATCTGGCGCGGGCGCACGGCCTGCCCGTTGCTGAGAAGGCAGAGAGCCAGGATATCTGCTTCCTAAGTGGCACAGACTACCGGCCCTTCATCGAAGCGCGTGCCAGCAGTGGGCTTGAACCCGGGCCGATCTTTGATGAAGTGGGAAGGTTAGTAGGAGAACATGCCGGCCTGGCCCGCTACACGGTCGGCCAGCGTCACGGACTGGGCCTGGCGACGGGTATGCCTGTTTATGTGACCGCCATTGACGCACGTCGCAACGCCCTGATCGTGGGGCCCGCCGAGTCGTTGCTGCGCCGTGAGGTGACCGTGAGCAACGTGAACTACATCTCCGGCACTCTACCAGAGGGGGCATTTTCCTGCCAGGTGCGGTTACGCTACCGGGCACGCGAGGCGCAGGCGCTGGTCACTCCACTGCCGGAGCGACGCGCGCTGATCACGTTTGCGGAAGCGCAGAAGCCAGTAAGTCCCGGTCAAGCTGCCGTGTTTTATCAGGGTGACGAGGTGATAGGCGGCGGTCTGATAGAGTAAGTTCGGGTGTAAAGGCAGCCGTTGCTCCCGTGCTGCCGGATTGGTGGGCGTGGGAGCGCAAGCGGTTCATCTCACCTTGAAATCCAAATTGAGCGAGGAGGTAGCGTGCCCCCCGCCTTGATTATCTCTTTGCTTTTGGGCAGCCTCTACGGTCTGCTTTTCTTCTTGCTGGCAGGCAAGAGCAAGCGCGGCTTTTGGGTTTTTTGGCTCATAGGCGCTGTCGGCTTTATCGCCGGGCAATTCATCGCCGAGTACGTGCGATTGACCAGCGTCATGCTTGGCGATGTCCATGTCATCGAAGGATCGCTGGTCTGTTGGGTTCTTCTGTTCATCTTGTATAACAAAGGATAGGCAACCGAGACCGCCGATGGTAAGGGTGTCCCCATGTAGCTACCTGCGCCGGGCGATTGCAGGCATCCACACAGGGACACCCCTACGACAGCATCGAGCGAGGGTAGCAGATGACAAAACGTGATGTCGTTCGCATGGTACTCGATGGCGCGCAGCCACCCTATGTCCCTTGGTCATTCGGGTTCACGAAAGAGGCAGAGGAGAAGCTTCAGCGGCATTTTGGCCGGCTCGATCTGGAGGACATCTTCCAGAATCACCTGCTGGAACTGGGCAATGGCATTGGTTTCTTCACCGACGTCGGCGATAATTGCGTACAGGACGTCTTCGGTGTGGTCTGGGATAGGAGCGTGGACAAGGACATCGGCATCGTGAAAGGCCGCGTGCTTGCCGAGCCGACGCTCAGAGGCTATCAGTTTCCTGATCCACTGGATCCTCGTTTCTTTGCCGATATTCCCGGCAAGCTGGTGCGCTTCGGCGACCGCTTTCGCGTTTTTCAGATCGGCTTTTCCCTGTACGAGCGGGCATGGACCATGCGCGGCATGGAAAACCTGATGATGGATTTCTATGATCATCCTGCCTTTGTGCACGAGCTTCTTGGTACTATCGCCGACTACAACATTGCCCAGGTCAAAGAAGCAGTCAAACACGATATTGATGGCATCTACTTCGGCGACGATTGGGGTACACAGCGCGGCTTACAGATGGGGCCACGCTTGTGGCATGAGTTCATCTATCCTGTGCTCAAGCGCATGTACGGTGCTGTGCACGAGGCCGGCAAGTACGTCTTCATTCACTCCTGCGGCAAGGTGGATGAGCTATTCGATGATTTAATCGACATTGGCCTCAATTGCTTCAACCCCTTCCAGCCAGAGGTTATGGATGTGGCTGCGCTGATGAAGCGCTATCATGGCCGGCTGGCGTTCCACGGCGGGCTCTCGACCCAGCGCACGCTGGCCTATGGCTCGCCGGACGATGTGCGCGCCGAATCGCGCTGGCTCTTGGAATTGGGAAAGGGCGGAGGATACATCTTCTCTCCGGCGCATGCTGTTGAAGGTGACGTGCCGCTGGAGAACATGCTGGCGTTTATTGAGGTCGTCCAGGGACAGCCGGGTTATAAAACGCCATCCTTAGCTGCTGTGGATCGGTAGCCGGATGGCACTACTGAGATGGACAGGAGTTTCACGTCCGACATTTGATAGCTGAACTCTGCCGGAGGCAAGCATGGAAACACGCACGTTTGCAGATCTGGCCCTTTCCCGGTTGATGGTGGGTACGGTGCAATTCGGGCTGACCTATGGCATCGCCAACAAGACAGGGCAGCCATCGTACAAAGATGTGTGTGACATCCTGTTGTGCGCCTATGAGGGCGGCGTCAACTGCCTGGACACGGCGGCGCTTTACGGCACGAGTGAAGAGGTCATCGGTCGTGCTCTGGCCGAGCTCGGACTGGCGGGCAAGTTCATCATCGTAACGAAGACCACCCATCTGGCCGATGACCTGGATAGTGCCGAGGCAGATGCTATTATCGAACAGTCGGTGACGCTGTCGCTGAAGAGGCTACGCCTCGATGTTCTGCCCATCTGTCTGATTCATCATGAGGAAAACTTCAGGTATATAGACTCTCTGCTCAAGCTCAAAGAGCGCGGGCTGGTGCGCTATGTCGGCTCGTCGGTGATGACGCCAACGATGACCAAAGGCATTGTCAACTCAGGGCTGGTTGATGTTGTTCAGGTGCCAACCAGCGTGCTCGACCGCAGGTACGTTAGCGCCGGTATCTTCAGGGACGCCAGGCAGCGCGGCTTGGGGCTATTCGTGCGCAGCATCTACCTGCAAGGCTTGCTGTTGCTGCAGGACGACGAGATCCTGCCTGAGCTGTCGGCGGTGATTCCGGTTCTGCGGCGGCTACGTGCCCTTGCCGCCGATGCCGGCATGAGCCTGGCCGAGCTGGCCGTGCGTTACATTCTCGGCCTTGAGGGTGTGACCTGCGGCGTGGTCGGTGTGGAAACGGTCGAGCAGATGCGTAGCAACATTGCCATCTTCGAAAAAGGTCCTCTCAGTGCAGACCTGATGAAGGCGGTTATTGCTGCCGTGCCCGATTTACCCGATACCATATTGATGCCCAACAAATGGTCGCAGCGCATGCCCGACGCGAAGCCACAGGGCAGGGCATAGCGGGGTTCAGACAAGAGAGTCTTGCACAATCTCGAAGAGGAGGCCAGGATGTCTACAACAATGACCCAGACGGCAAACGGTTCAGCAGCGCATCATGGAGCGGCGGGGCCGCTCGACAATCGGACGAGCCCACATGTCCAACTGCATACACTGCCCTATGACAGTGTCACCATACGTGGTGGGTTCTGGGGACAGCATCGCTCGGTCAATCGTAGCACCAGCTTGAAGCATGGCTACAACATGCTGGAAAAGGCGGGCAATTTCCACAATCTGCGGTTGGCTGCCGGTCTGGCCCAGGGGGCGTACATCGGCAGGTTGCCGTTCCTCGACTCTGATGTCTACAAATGGCTGGAGGCGCTGGCTTATGAGCTCGCCAACGGCCCGGATAGTGAGCTACAGAACATGGCCGATGAGGCTATCACTCTCCTGGCCAAGGCGCAGGGTGCGGACGGTTACCTCAATTCTTTCTACACGGTGGCCGAGCCGGGCAAACGTTGGGTCAACCTCAGAGATGGGCACGAACTGTACTGCGCCGGGCATCTCTTCCAGGCGGCGGTTGCTCACCACCGCATGACGGGTAGCACCAGGCTGCTTGACATTGCCCGTCGTTTCGCCGACTATATTGACTCTGTCTTTGGCCCCGGCAAGCGTCGCGGCGTTTGCGGTCACCCCGAGGTGGAGACGGCGCTTATTGAGCTTTATCGCGACACGGGAGAGAAGCGCTACCTGACACTGGCGAAGTATTTCCTCGATGAACGAGGGCACGGTGTCGTAGGCGCGCAGCCGGGCCGTGCTATTTACTACCAGGATCATGTGCCTGTACGCGAAGCCACAACCGTTGATGGGCATGCCGTTCGCCAGCTCTATCTGACGGCAGGCGTCGCTGACCTCTACATGGAAACAGGAGAAGAGGCGCTGCTTCATGCCCTGCTGCACCAGTGGCACGACATGACCAGCCATAAGTTGTTCCTGACCGGCGGAGTAGGGTCACGCGTGTCGGGCGAGGCCTTCGGCGAGCCGTACGAGCTGCCTAACGATCTTTGCTACTGTGAGACATGTGCACAGATCGCCAGCATCATGTGGAACTGGCGCATGCTGCTGATAACCGGCGAAGGGCGCTTTGCCGATCTGATGGAGCGCACGCTCTTCAACGGTTTCCTCAGCGGGCGTTCGCTGGACGGCAAGCGCTCGCGCTATGAGAATCCGCTCATGCGGCGCGCCGGGGCGCGCGCTTATGGGCCACATGGCAATGAGCGAGCCGAGTGGTATGAATGCGCGTGCTGCCCGCCCAACATTATGCGCCTGTTATCCTCGCTCAGCCACTATATCGCTACCAATACTGACGATGGTGTGCAGATTCATCACTACGCACCGGCGGACATCGGCGCAGACACGGCAGCGGGACGCGTTCATCTGCATCTGCAAACGGATTACCCCTGGCAAGAGGTTGTCATGCTGTCGGTTGAGCAGACGCCGGCGGCGCGCTGGACTTTGTCACTGCGGTTACCTGGTTGGTGTCACAATTCTACCTTGCGCATCAACAACAAAAAAGTGCCTGTCGCTGTGGACGACAAGGGGTATCTGCGTCTCGATCGGCAGTGGCAGACCGGTGATTTCGTCGAGCTCTGTTTGCCCATGCAGCCGCGGCTAACAGTGGCTCACCCGCGCATTGATCCCACGCGCGGCAGTGTAGCCATTGAGCGTGGGCCGCTCGTCTATTGCTTCGAGTCCTTCGACCAACCGTCCGAGATTGATCTTCTCGATGTTGCCATTGGACGCGACGCTCACCTGGAGGCGCTGTGGCGTGATGACATGCTGGGTGGAATCATGGTCATCAAAGCAACGGGATGTTGGGTTGATGCAGCGGCATGGGGCGACGACCTTTATCGGCCTGTATCCACGCGGACACCTGTTACCAACCGACCGATGCATCTGACGGCCATTCCATACTATGCATGGGACAACCGTGGATTGGGAGCGATGCGGGTGTGGGTTCCGCTGGTATGAAGATGACCTTGCCTGGGTAGCCGATGTCGCGCAGACCTCGCCTGGTGACAGTTCGCTGTTCAGACAACGAAACCATCACAGAGGTGGCGCCCCTCAGCCCGTAGATCGGACATGGTGTCCGACACCTGTTCCCGGAAGCCAGCAATCTACAAAGCTTCTCCTCTTCCTGCCCTGCGAGAAGGGGATAGGGGAAGGGGCAGTTATTAACCGTAGGTGTTGGGTACAGAAGATCTACACCAGAAAGACCCTGGCGCTCCCCGCTCGCGGGGGAGACTTTTTTGCCGTACTGCTCACAGAGCATGTAATCGTTTGACCTGCGCGATGGCGTCGGAGACATCAGGCCCCGCCTGGCGCGATGGGCCAAGCGGGTCATTGATGTCTTTGTCTCCCAAAAGGACATGGAGTGTGGCGATGCAGCTCGCGGCCAGGGCAGCCCGATCATAGCCACCTTCGAGGGTGAAGACCATGCGGCCTTGACACAGGCTATCGGCAAGCTCGGCGACGATCGCGACAATGTTGGCGATACCGTTGACACTCACGCCGAGATAGGTGAGGGGATCGGCCCAATGCACGTCATAGCCGGCCGACACGAGTATCATTTGTGGTCGGTAGCGCTGCGCCAGCGGAACGAGGATCTCGCCGTAGATACGACGAAAGCCGAAGTCATCGGTCAACGCCGGCACAGGCACATTGACCGTATAGCCACTGCCGGCGCCGGCACCTATCTCGCTCGCCAATCCCGTCCCCGGATAGAACGGGAAAAGATGCGTGGAGAAGTAGAGGACGTGCTGGCTCTCGTAGAATGTTTCTTGCGTGCCGTTGCCATGATGGGCGTCGAAGTCCACAATGAGCACGCGCTCGAGTTGATACGTATCGAGTGCGTGGCGGGTGGCGATGGCAATGTTGTTGAACAGGCAGAAGCCTTTGCCCTGGTTCGGACGGGCGTGATGGCCGGGTGGACGCACCAGGGCAAAGGCCGCCTGGGCTTGTCTGGCCAGAACGACATCAACAGCAGCAATTGCGCAGCCGGCGGCGGCCAGAGCGGCACGGTAGGAGCCGGGCGAGACAACCGTGTCCGCATCAATCCATCCACCTCCTCGTTGGGCGATGGCCTGGAGATGCTCGATGTAAGCCATCGTGTGAACCGTTGCTATTTGTTCAACCGTTGCCGGCCGCGGTGCAGGTGACAGCAGTCGCCGTCGCAGACCACTTTGCTCGATCGCCTCTTCGATCACCTGCAGGCGGCTCCGGTTCTCGATGTGCTTGCCGGTATCATGCTCCTGGCATACCGGATCGAGCAGAATGGCAACCGATCGGCAACTCACGCGACCAGATTCACTTTCTTGAGTCGTGGATTGGCCGTCAGACCTGGAATGCGCCCCCGCTTGGCCACGGCTTTGCCTTCGATTTCCTTAAGGTCAGCGGTGAAATCAATCGGCGGGGTACCGGAGATATAGCTGCCGACGCCGAATGAGTCAACCGGCGCACCAGCATCGAGAACGAAACGGATGCGCTCGGGCGTCAAGCCGCCGCTGATGATGATCTTAACATGGTTGAAGCCTTCCATGTCCAGCCGTGCCCGTACTTCCTTGACCAGGTCGGGTGTCACGCGTCCGCGCTCGGCGGGGGTATCGAGGCGCACTCCCCACAGCCGTTTGCCCATGGCGCGGGCTACGCGCAGGCTCTCCTCGGCCTCATCCTTGAAGGTGTCCACCAAGACGATACGCGGTACATCCGGCGGCATGTGTCGGTCGAAGGCCAGGGCTGCCTCAACTGTATCGCCCATAATCAGGATCAACGCATGCGGCATGGTGCCCGACGGGTTGCGCTCCATCAGCCGGGAACCGGCCGGCGTTGACGCTGCCACGCAGCCGCCGACCATCGCCGCGTAATCCATGACATCTGCCACCTTCGGGTGGATGTGTCGTGCACCAAAACTGATCACCGGTCGGCCTTGGGCAGCTTCTACGCAGGCTCGCGCTGCCGTCGCCCAGCCACTGCACGAGGCGAGTATACCCAGGATGGCCGTCTCGTAGAGGCCAAAGGTCAGGTATGGCGCCGTGATGCGCAAGACGACCTCTTTGGCGGACATGATCTCGCCCTCATCTAGCGCCCAGACGCCGGCATCAGGTGGCAAGACCCGGCGCAACAAGGTGAGCACTTCGTTCATGCCACAGAGAACACCTTCCTTACTTGGGAAGATCTCCATGGTCACGACCGGATTGCGTTTTTCCTGCTCAAGGACTATCTTGGTGCGCGCGAAATAGACGTCGGCTGTATCACCCGATAGAACAGATGGTGGAATGGAAAATGTCGTCGCCATAAGCTATTGAACACCTTTCACCACTTCGATGCCGTTCATGGCCATGTGGTACAAGAAAAGTGTATGGAAGAGGTCACCGTCATGGGGTTTGATGCCGAGCTGAACGGCGACGTCCACCGGCATGTCGTACGTCTGCACGCAGTCGGCGGGTACGATCACGCGCCGCTGTGTGTCGGTTGCATTGGCGGCCAGCTTGAGGTACATTGCCAGTTGATATGTGCAGAGATCCGTGCAATCACCAACGGCGAAGAAGGTCGTAATGTTTGGATGATCGGCCAGCCAGCGATCGAATGTTGTGCCCAGGGCAGGATGAATTGTGTTCTTGGTGATCGTCACGAACTCGTGGGCAAAGGGCAATTCGGCCAGCTCCTTGACGGTTTGCACCTCACTGCTTCCGCGGACGCAATGCGTGCCCCATGCCTCGAATTCCTTGGCATGCTCGCTGTGCGCTTCCTGAATGAGCACAAAATCGCGCATGCCCAGCTCATATGCCCGGTGGAAGAGCCTAACAAGATGGGGAACGATGGTTGCCACACGTTGGCTGGCGAGCGGCCCCTCATAGCAGAAGCCGTTGATCACATCAACTGACACAATCGCTGCCCTGTGCGGGTCGCCAAGCTCTTTTGCCATGTCGAATAGCGGCAAACCAGCTTCCCACTGCGCGAGATAGGTCAGAAATGCGCTGCTTTGCTTCTGCGTCTCCATGGTTATATTATCCTTTCCACGGGATGGCCCCACGATCTGTGGGCCTGCAGTTAAGACCCTGTCCTGGAACGACTTACCGAACCCTCCACTCGGCTGCTGTCACCAGCGACATGGCGGTTCCATGAATGGAGAGCAAGGCGTGCCACCACTTCCTCCGGCATTCCAGGACAGGCGGCAAACGGCATGCTATACCTTGAGATCCAGTGCTGTGTACAGGCCGGCGTAGTCAAAGCGCTCGTCCATCATGGACTCGAAGCGCAGCATTTTCTTCTCGTCGTGGAAGCGCACCTTGCCGAATGTGCTCTCCACACGTTCCACGGTTGTCATTGTATCGTGGCGACTCATGATCAACGGCACACCTTGCTCCTCGGCGCGCGCCAGGATCTGGGCGCCCGGATGCAGGTTGCCCGTCAGAATCAGGCACGCAGTTGATGTCTCCAATGCTGCCGAGATGAGATCGGTGCGGTCGCCACCGGTGATGACAGCCTTGTTGGCCTTGCGCCGGAAGTAATCGAGTGCGCTCTCGACGGTCATGGCGCCCACCATTAGATTCTCAACCAGGGTATCACTGCGATTGGCCGCGCAAATGATGTCGCCATTGACGGCTTCGGCGATTTCTTTCACCGTGGTGGCCATAAGCAGGCGATCCTGAGGCAGTGCGCCGAAGATCCGGATGCCACGCTTTTCACAGAATGGCTTGACGGCCTCTTCCACCCATTGCATGCGTCCTTGCGGGATGGTATTGATGACCGATCCGATGACAGGATCCCCGACGACGCGCTTGGCGATGAGCAGATGGTCAATGACCAGATCGGCGCGATAGCGCACCACGACGATGCACTTCGCCTTGAACTGCTCGACGACCTCGATGCCGGACATGTCGATCAGGCAACCGGTGGCCATGTTGTTGGCGCCTTCGATGATCACCACGTCCTTGTCGGCGGCGATCTTCTCGTAGGCAGCCTTGATCTGGTCGGCCAGGTCAATCTTCTGACCGCGCACGATTTGATCGAGGACAGTTGGTGTGATCATCACCGGGCAGAGCACAGAGAGGGGTTCCTTGAGACCAAGCAGGCGTTTGATAACGCGCGAGTCTTCGTCCACCGGACCTTGTTCTTCGCGCCTGGCCGAGAAGCTGAGCGGCTTGAAGTAGCCGACCTTCAGGCCATCGTGCCGCATGCGCTGGGCAATGCCCACACAGACTGCTGTTTTGCCTGAATATGTTTCTGTTGAGGTTACGTAAAGGGCAACTGCCATTCTTCTTCCTCCAGTCTAAGCTACGGGATGCCCAAGCACAACGTCTATCCCGCGTTCGTATCACTTCAGAATGATCCGCATGTCCACGGCCACCGCACCATGTTCGTGAATCATCAGCGGGTTAACGTCGAGTTCGACAATCTCGGGGAAGTCGGTAACAAGCTGCGAGACACGCAGCAACGCATCAATGGCTGCTTCCAGGTCCGACGGTTTCTCGCCGCGCACGCCACGCAGCAGCGGGAATGAGCGAATCTCGCTGATCATTTCGGTTGCTTCCATGCGGCTGATGGGCGCAACACGGAACGTGACATCTTTGAGCACTTCAACGTAGATGCCACCCAGCCCGAAGAGAAGCAGCGGGCCGAATTGCGGGTCTTTGCTCATGCCGATGATGACTTCTTTACCTTTGGCCACCATTTCCTGAACGGTGCAGCCCCAGATGTCGGCATTGGGCATGTACTTGCCGGCACGATACATGATGATGTCAAAGGCATCACGTACCTGTGTGGCATCGGCCAGGCCAACCTTCACCGCGCCAATGTCTGACTTGTGCAGGATGTCTGGTGAGGCTACCTTGAGCACGACCGGATACCCCATGCTCTCTGCCGCTGCCACGGCTTCGTCAGGTGTCTTGGCCAGCACCGACTTGGGCAGGCGCAGGCCGTAGGCCTCCATCACATCGCGAGCTTCAAAGTCGCCCAAAGCCAGCCGGTTTTCGGAGCGAGCTTTATCGAAGATAGCTTTGACTCTGGCATGGTCAACGGCGACATGGGGAATCTCGACCGGTGGGCGCTCGCGCCACTTTCGGTAGGTGGACATCGCCTTGAGGGCTGCGGCTGCTCGCTCAGGGAACTGGTAATTGGGGATGTGATGCTCGTTCAGCACTGCGGCGCCGGCAGCCGTGATCGCCTGACCCATCCAGCAGCCAAGCACGGGCTTGCCACAGCCTTTCATCCTCTCGACGGCATCACACACGGCCTGTGCCGACTCAACCACCTGGGTCATCACCTGTGGTGTGAGGATGACGAGCACGCCGTCAACGTTGGGATCTTTGAGGGCGGCTTCGACGGCCAGACCATAGCGGTCAGCCAGGGCATCACCCAGAACGTCAATGGGGTTATGGACGTTGGCAGCAGCCGGGAGGTGAGCGGCCAGGTAAGCCTGAGTTTCTTGAGTCAGAGAAGCCAGCTTCAATCCGTAGTTCTCGACAGCATCGGTCCCCATGATGCCTGGCCCGCCGGCATTGGTGACAATGGCAATACGGTCGCCGGGAAGAAGCGGCTGATAAGCAAAAGCAATAGAGTAGTCGAATAGATCCTGCACAGACATGGCGCGAATGACACCACATTGGCTAAAGGCGGCATCGTAGGCGCGTGCCGATCCGGCCAATGTACCGGTGTGGGATGACGCTGCTCGTGCACCGGCTCCGGTACTCCCGGACTTGAGAGCGATGACCGGCTTCTCACGGGTGACCTGGCGAGCTACCTCGATGAAACGCTGGCCGTCGGTGATGCCTTCCAGGTAAGCAATGATGACATCTGTCTTCTGGTCCTGCTGCCATGCCTGGAGCAAGTCAATCTCATTGACGTCGGCCTTATTGCCGATACTGATAAACCGTGCAAAGCCAATGCCATGGGCATCGGCCCAGTCAAGAATGGCCGTGCAGAGAGCACCCGACTGAGACATGAAAGAGATCGTCCCTTTTTTGGGCATGCCCGCGGCAAAGGAGGCGTTGATGGGAGTCACGGTATCAATCATGCCCAGGACGTTGGGGCCAACGAGGCGCATGTCGTAGCGATGGGCAATACCGATGAGCTCTCGCTCCATGCGCGCCCCCTCGGCGCCGATTTCACGGAAGCCGGCGGTGATAATGATGACGCCGCGCACACCGTGCTGGCCGCACTGGTCGAGCACCGTGGCAACAATGCGCGCCGGGACGGTGATAACCGCAAGATCAACATGACCGGGGACATCGAGGATAGAAGGGTAGCATTGCCTGCCCAGGATCTCGGCGGCATTGGGGTTGATCGGGTAAATTGGACCGGTGAAGCCACTCTTGATGATGTTGTCCACAACAGCGTAGCCCAGCTTGCCGGGCTCGCGGGCAGCACCGATGATGGCCACAGACTTTGGGTCAAAGAACATGTCAAGCAATGGCATACTCCTGTGTATGAAATAGCGTCACAGGGGCATTATAGCGTATCGAACAAAGCAGGGCAAGGCAAGAGCAATCTGTGAACGTAGGCACTTATGCCTAAACAGCGTTATCGAATTGTAGGCACTTTAGCTTAGCAGCCGGGATGCTTGCATGGGCAGAGCCTGAGCGACTAGATGTAATCGCAGCATAGCCGTAGCCGGTGCAAACCTTCCGTTTTGTGGCGTATCTTCGCATATCGCGCCATTGTGTCAATGAGTGGACATGCCTCACGCATATTGTACACCAGATGGCGTTGACAATCAACCTGCAGGTTTCGATTTTGTAGATCACTTCTTCTGGGGTCAGTTTTTTCTACGACCGCTGTGCGCTGCTCATCGCTGCTCATCCCCCGGCCCCTTCCCGCATGGCGGAAAGGGGCGAAAAACCGCAGGTAGGGGGCACCGGCGTGTCGCCCCTCCCCTGCGAGCAAGGGAGGGGCGGGGGCATTCCAGTAAAAGTCCTGTTATCCTAACCGTGAATAGTCGCCCGGCGGGGTAACTGTTCCGTTTACCCTGGAAGCAGGTGCATCGGCATGCCTATACCCTCCCGCAGGTTACCCAAACCTGCGGGAGGGTATGTGGAACGCCGCCGGCAATCAGTGTTCCGTGCCATCCGCGCCTGAATCCGTGGGCAGCTTCCCCCCTGCCAAACCTCTTTACCCCAACGGTGAACAGGTACCCGGCGGGCAAGGCTTGACGGCAACGGCTCCATACCATAGAATGCATGCAACCACGCACAAGAGGACTCCACATGACACGATGGTACGACAACATTAACCTTGGTGGTACAGACTGGCAGTTTGGCTGCGTCCCAAGCGCTCCCCTCTGGCAGAGCGATGACCTCAACCGTGTGCACCACTGGCGGCCTGCCCACGTGCCCGGCAACGTCGAGAGTGATCTGCTCACCCTGGGCCAAATCAGTGACCCTTTCATCACCCTGCAAAAGGATCAGCGCCACTGGCCAGAGGACAATGACTGGTGGTATTGTCGTCGCGTTGCCCTGCCTTTGCAGCCAGGCCAGCGTGCTCATCTCATTTTCCACGGCATTGACTACTACTCAGCCGTTTATGTCAACGGCACATGTCTGGCGCACCACGAAGGCATGTTTTCCAGGCAGATCTTCGATGTAACCCATCTTGCCCGACAGGCTGCCG
>Ga0272448_1002755_pt1 | contig 21587 bp, 19 predicted proteins | sample YNPCB0191_FD_202220 | JGI IMG/M metagenome (GOLD analysis project Ga0272448, IMG submission 202220) | Hot spring sediment microbial communities from Yellowstone National Park, WY, United States - YNP-CB-019-1 | ecosystem: Environmental > Aquatic > Thermal springs > Hot (42-90C) > Sediment... | reverse complement strand
TGGCCCTGGAAGCAAAATAATAAGGCAAAAGGCCGCCAATAAAAAGGCCGACTAAAACATAAGGATCATCTAACACAAAATCCGAAATCCGAAATCCGAAATTCGAAATTTCCTGAACATAAGCAGCAAACAAGACCAGAGCCGCCAAACCCGCCGAACCAATCGCATAGCCTTTTGTGGTGGCTTTGGTGGTATTGCCAACCGCATCCAGAGGATCCAAATTTTTTCTCACCCCTTCTGGCAAATTGGCCATTTCCGATATTCCCGCCGCATTGTCAGAAACCGGCCCATAAGCATCGATGGAAATAATAATCCCCATTACCGAAAGCATCGCAAAAGCGGCCAAAGCCACGCCGTAAAGCCCGGCTAAAAGATAAGAAGAAAGAACACCAGCGGAAATAATTAAAACAGGCCAGGCAGTGGATGACATTGAAACCGCCAAGCCAGTAATAATATTGGTCGCGTGACCGCCGGAAGAACTTTCCGCAATAGATAAAACAGGACGATATTTTTTAGAAGTAAAGTAGTCTGTAATGAGAACAAGCGCAAAAGTCACGCCCAAACCTATTAGGGTCGCGTCTAACATTCTTGAGTCGCTCGTAATCAATTTATTAGACAATATCCACCAAAAACCCAGGCCTGATAAAATAGCCGCAACAACCAGTCCTTTATAAAAACCGGACATTATATTTTGAGTCTTATCGGAAATACCAATAAAGAATGAGCCGACAATAGAAGAAAGAATAGCCATGGCTCCCAAAACCAGCGGCAAAACAACGATGATTTCCCTGTTAAATAAAATATTCCCTAAAAGCATGGTCGCCACTGTGGTGACCACATAAGTTTCAAATAAGTCAGCCGCCATTCCGGCATCATCACCAACATTATCACCCACATTATCAGCAATCACGGCGGGATTTCTTGGGTCATCTTCAGGAATCCCGGCTTCGACTTTGCCGACTAAATCAGCGCCAACATCCGCGGCCTTGGTAAAAATCCCGCCACCGAGTCGGGCAAAAATAGAAATCAAAGAACCGCCAAAGCCAAGGCCGATTAGAGCAGAGAGATTATGAGTTAGAGCATAGAAACCAGCCACCGAAAGCAGGGCAAGGGCGGCCACCAAAAATCCCGTCACTTGTCCGGATTTAGCCGCCACATTAAATGCCTTTTTCTGCCCATCTTTGGCGGCTTGGGCGCATCTTACATTCGCCCTGGTTGCCACCAGCATTCCAATAGCGCCGGCGGTTGCTGAAAGAAAACCGCCAAGTAAAAATCCCAAAGAAGTTAAATAGCCCAATTTCCACCAAATGATGGCGGCTAAAATTATGGCGATGAGCGCCACTACCTTGTATTGCCTTTTCAGATAGGCAGCTGCCCCCTCTTGAATTGCCTTGGCAATTTCTTGCATTCTTTCATTGCCCACCGGCTTTCTTAAAACCCAGAAAATAAGATAGATTCCATAAAGGATGCCCAAAACTCCTGCCCCCAAACCCCAGAGAATAAATTTTTGTTCTAACGACATACTAACCTCCAAGAAAATAGAAATTTTGTTAATAGAAAACAGAAATTAGTTTTGAAATCTGAAATCGGAAAACTGCTTTCTAATCTCCAATTTCCATACCGTTTTCCAATTTCCTTTTACCGATTTCTTCATAAACTTTCAATGTTTCACTGGCCGTTTGGCGCCAGCTATATTTGGCGGCCACCATTTTCCCTTTTTTAATCAGCCGCTGACGCAATTTTTCATTTTTTAAAACCATTTTTATTTTATCAGCAATTTCTATGGGATTGGAAGGGTCAAAATAAATGGCTGCATCTTGATAAACTTCGGGTAAAGATGTCCGGTTTGAAGAAACTACGGGCACGCCCGCCGTCATTGCTTCCAGTCCCGGTAAGCCAAACCCTTCGTATAAAGAAGGAAAAACAAAGACGCTGGCGGCTTGGTACCAGGCCGCCACTTCTTCGTCCGAGATAAATCCCGGCATTTTAGTATCTCTCAAATCAGCGTCGTTGTCAATAATTTGCCGATATTCTTCGGGAACTTGACCCACTAAAACCAATTGGCAGTTGATTTCTTTTTTGAGGATTTTATAGGCCTCAAGCAACTTGGGGATATTTTTATGTTTGCGAAATTGTCCCACATAAAGAATTATGGGTTGGCTAAGATTGTATTTTTTCCTGATTTTTGATCTTTGATTTTTGATTTTTTCTGGAGCGGCGGCTTCATAAATAACGGCAATTTTTTCAGGCGGCACTTGTTGAAACGTTAAAACATCCATTTTCGTAAATTGCGAAGGCACAATAATTTTAGCCGAGTTTTTAATCGCCTGACGCATGATTTTGGCATAAACCCAACGTTTAATAAAGTTAGTCTTTTGGGCCGCTTGGGGAAAATGAAACAAAGTTAAGTCGTGAATCGTCACGATAAACTTGCCTTGATAACGAACGGGGTGATTAAAATTAAGAAAATGGACCAAATCACATTTTTCACGCTCGATGATACCCGCTAATTTCGTCTGTTCGGCTAGAGAGTAATGCGGTATATTTGTTGTTTGGATTTTCAAATTTAGAATTTGTTTAGGATTTAGGATTTGGAATTTAGGATTTTTAAACTCGCGATAATCTTCATCGGTCATAAATAAAATGTACTGATTCACTTTATCAATTTCCAGTAGGTTTTTGATTAAGTTCTGGCTGTATCGTCCGATCCCGGCAGTTGCCGAACGATACATCCGCGCATCGATACCAATTTTCATATGTAAAACACTCCACTAATCTCTTTTATACTAATCAATACAAATTTAGAATTCTTCTGTATTTGATACCTTTTTTAGTAAAAATGGCTAAAATTCCTAAGTGATAATTCTTGAATTTGATATAAGACAATAATTGATTAAAATCCTTCCGCTAAAAATCTTCAGCCACTTTTATCTCTAAGACAATTTTTCCTTCGACAAGAAAGTCAAAGTAATATCGGCTGATTATTTTACCGTTAATTTTTATTGGGTAATATACTTCCTTCTCAAAAGGGATATTCTTGGCTTTAAAAATTTCCGCAATCGCCTTTTGATATATTTTCTCTCGGTGTCCATATTTTAGTTTGTTATAAACTTCAAACAAAACACCAACAATCTGATAGCTTAATTCAGGATAAATCAATTTTCTTTTTGTATCCATCTGGACAGTTTTTTATTTGTATAGATTCGTGAATAGTAAATTTGTGGAGTGTTATACCTTGAAAGTGTAGAACTTGTTTGCCAAAAAATTCCAAATCGTCACAATCGCCGTCGCTAAAACCAACCCATAAATATCGGCTAATTTAAGATGCTCAACGGCCAAATACATAATCAGAGAATTCAAAACCAAGCCGACAAGGGAAATCGTCAAAAATTTGATAAATTGACGCAGTTTTGCCGGATCATTGGAGCGAAAAGTCCAGCGTCGATTCCAAATATAAGAATTAATCACCGCGATAGAAAACGATAATATTTTTGCCATTAAATAAAAAACCCCTAGAAATCTCGTCAAAATCAAATATATCCCCCAGTCAATGACTGTCGAAGAAAGCCCAACTAAACCAAATTTAACAAACTGCCGCACCCCGCGGCGACGTAATATAGACATAGTAAAACCTCCTGGTTATCAGTCTAGATCGAATATACCAAAAATGCTGCCTTTTTACCAGTTTTCTCTTGAGGCATGAGACTCTGCCAAACATAGCTTAAATTTTAATCGATGTTTACGAGTACTTTCCCCGAATAAGATTCCCTTTAATCGAGGCTTGACAAACTCCATTTCCGTGTTATAATAGAATCAAGATCGGGTGGGATGCCGAACGTTTGGCGCTTCGAGTAAAATCGAGGGCGAGGCCAGCCTTAAGCATTCACAAAACACCCGATTTTAAATAAACTTTCTTATCTCCTCAGCCCGAACGCTGATATCTGCCTTCTTGGTTCGATAAGCGTTATAAACCAAAGTATGAGCTCTTGATTTCTTGCCAATAGATTTGAAAGTGATATCTTTTTTGTCAAAATCTTTACGAGTCCTTCTCAACAAATCCAGAAGATAACTCTTAATTAAATTTTCTTGTCCCAAATATTCCCTATCGATGATTATTTGTTCTATATGCTCGTTCTTAAGTAAGAGCAAAATTAAGATCGCAAACACTTTATATATGAATACATGGGGTTTATTGGCTTTACGAAAATATTTTTGCAATTTTTGCTTTTCGGTGGCTAAAATAATTATGGTTTTCTCTTTACTATTAGAAAAACCAACAACAGTTGGTTTACTAGTATATTCAACCCTACCACTTTGATCGATTTCAATCTTCATTCACTTATATTTTCCCCTCATCAAATTCCATTTAATGGTCATGAGTTCTTTGAGGGTCTTGAAGGCGGCGCTCTTTTTCACTTGAGAGCCAGCGGCATCATACCAGTCAACCGCGACTTCTTTGATTTGATAGCCACGATGTTTAGCAATCGCCAAAATTTCCATATCAAATCCCCAACGACTGATAGTTTGTTTAGGGAAAATATCCGCCGTCGCTTTGGCCGAAAAAAGCTTAAAACCGCACTGGGTATCGGCGACATCCAGCCCCAACAAAATCCGAATCAGCCAGTTTCCCAACCGCGAGATGAGCCGCCGGCCCAGCGGTTGTTTGATTTTAATCGAGTCGGATTTAAGATATCGAGAACCGATGACTATATCGTAAGCACCAAGTTCCAAATTACAATTTCCAAACAAATCCGAATTTTTTAAATTCGAATTTTCTAAATGTTTGTTATTTTGAACATTTGGATTTTGAGCTTGTTTGTTATTTGAATTTTGCGATTTGAGATTTGCGAACTTCCAAAGCTTTGGAAGTTCGCTGATATCGGTTGAATTATCCGCATCCATAAACAACCGCCATTCGCCCTTGGCCGCCAGCATTCCCTGTTTGACCACCGCCCCCTTGCCTTGGTTGGCCTTGTTATTGATAAGTTTGATATTTTGATTTTTATAATTTAGATATTGTTTAGAATTTCGATATTCGGATTTCGGATTTTCTATCATCCCTCCCACTACTTCGGCCGTCCGGTCGCGCGAGCCGTCATTAACAATTAAAACTTCCCAATCATAAGATTGTTTTTCTAAGTAGGCCTTTACTTTTTTGAGCGTCGCCGGCAAACGCTTTTCTTCGTTATAGGCCGGAATAATGACTGAAAGAAACATTTTTTCACTTAGAATATTTTTTAATTATTTCCTGGTAGGTGGTGTAGGCCTGACGGGGATTGCCAATACTCCAAACGCCCGAGACCGATTGTTTAACTCCTACGATCCCATAATAATCAGTATAGCCATTGCCAGAATTGGGATTATCCAAAAGTTCCAAAACATAAAATCCCTTGAGCCCTGCCTGTACTGACCAATCAGCCATTTTTTGAATAAAGGAGGCTTGCTTGGCTTCGGGCTGACCCTTTTGGCCATTCTTGCCCTCGGGACGATAATTTATTTCGGCTAAAATTAAAGGTTTGCCATAACTTTTGAGCTTATCAATAAGGAGGGTACCGTTTGACAATTTTTTATCCCCCATAAATCCCATGTCGGAAAACCAATCCCAGCCAATAATATCGTATGCCACATTATCGTCTTTAAGCTTGTCCAAAAAACCAACGTGAAGCCATTGGGCAGAAATCACCGTGTAAGCACTAGGGTCGGCTTTATGAACTCCATCTAAAGCACCTTTGATCCAATCTCTAGTTCTCGCGTATTTTGTGGGGTCATAATCGGAATCATTCTCTCCAGAAAAAGAGCCGCTTTTAATTGCGTTGCCAGAAGCTTCGTTCATAATTTGATAGTATTTAATCTGACCTTTAAGATGGCTGGCGATACGAAAAGCATTGTTGAAGCCGTCTTGATAAGGATCGCGAATTTTATCAAATTTAGGTGGCTCGATAATTAAATAAACCTGCAAACCATTATCTTTAAGATATTTGATAATCTCGTCATTAAACGCAAACTGGTCTGGAGCGTCAAAACTCCAAGCCAACCTGACCCATTTAACACCTAGATTTGAAGCGAGTTTAATTTGTTTAAGCCAAATAGTATCAATATAGCGTCCTAAAGAGGTTGAACGCATAGTGATTCCCCACATAAACGGTTCTCGATAATTTTCGGTGGTGATGGCTTCGCTCCTTGGCTGTTCGCCTCCCCGCCCGGCCAGATATTTCCAAGCGAAATAACCACCCCCGCCGCCAATAATTAGAGCTAACAAAATAATAAGAAAATTTTTCATTTTCGATCCTCCTGTTTAAATCTTGATAATATTATTGTACGGGTTTTTGGTCGAAACGCCAAACGTAAATGCCCTGGGCGATAACATCGTCAAAAGGATATTTTTCCACCCAACTAAAATCGTAATCATATTTAATTTTAAGTTGATGGGCGCAGATAACCACCACCCCCTTAACGGGTTTAGTCGACAAAAATTGGGCCTTAACGCCGTAATATTGGAAAGATTCCAAATCCCAACAATAAGTGTAAACCTCTTTAATATTTTGGGCCTTGGCGTAAGCGGCAAATCTTTTCATATTTTGGTTCCAATCCAAATTAGAATCAATAAGGTGATTAATGCCGCCATTCGGCCCGCCGGCGATTTGGTTAAAATAAGCAATGTAATTAGGATAAGCCAAAATACCCGCCGCGACATGCAAAATTAAAAGACCGGCGACTATCGGCCGCAAAAATATGTCTTTAAGATTGGCCAGCCGGGAAATAAAAATATACAAAAAAGGTAAAACCGGCAGGATGTGGCGGATGCCAATATCAATATGAGAAGTCATTGCCATGGCCAAAAAAAGCCCGCCCGGAAAGATGAGCAAAAACTCTTCGATAAATTTTCGCTTGATGGCATAAAAACCAAAAATTAAAGCCATGCCAAAGAGAATGAGGCTCGGCAAGGTCAGTTTATACCCTAAAACCAAGGGGAAATAATACCACCAACCAGTAAAACTAATCTGGCCGTTAAGATAGTTCCAATGACCAACCCGATTATGATCAGCTAAAATATTATAGCCCTGAATGAATTTATGAATCGGTGCCAGCAAGACTGGCGAAGACAACTCGCCTCTCATCGAAAAAAGATAAACTAACCAAGATAAAACCAAGGCAGTTACCAAAATAATCAACAACTGTCCCAGGGCTTGGAGAATTCTTGGCCGCTTGGCCAGCCAAAAATAAAGTAGACCAAGACCAAGAACCGGTAAAATTATAATTCCGGAAAATTTCGCCAAGATGACCAAAGCCAGGCCGATGCCCAAAAGGACCGCATTAATCCAGCTGGCTTTGAAGATATATTTTCTTAAAAGCCAAACGGCAAGAAGGTAAAAAAACGCCACCGCATCGGTCGTCGCCAGCCGGCCATGGGCTAAAATATTTGGACAAAAACCAACGAGAGCCGCGGCCATAAGCCCAGCCTTGGGCCCAAAAACTTCTCTGGCCCAGATAAAAACCAAATAAATCAATCCTAAGGCCAAGAAAATAAACGGCAATCTTGAGAAAAAAATTAGTTTTTCAACATCATTACCCGAGTGATAGAAAAAAAGATCGCCATATTGCCATTGATCTTCGCCTTTGAAATCCGCCAGCGAAACCTTGGGCAAATTGGGCCGGGCTAATTTGGCAAAGAGACCCGCCAGATCGTTCAAAAGCGGCGGATGCTCGCGGTTAAAAGTGTAATCCCCCTGCCAAACATGGAGGTAGCCGGCGGTAAGATGAACTTTCTCATCAACAACTAAAGAGTCGCTCCGGGCCGAAAAAATCATCAAGCCAAAAGAAACCAAAAGGATGATAACCAAAATAATCCTTACCCAATACCGTTTTCCGATGGCCAATATCGCTGACAATTTTAAATAACCCATATCAACCCCCAAAATCCCCAAAAAATAAGGCTTAAGTCGTTTTTCCAGATCGAGGTTTCGATCAAACCGTAAAGCAGAATCGTGCTCATACAGGCTAAAACAATCGGCACCGCACCTTGAGTTAAATTTTTGAGCGCCTGCCAATAAAAAGAAACGATCAACCAGACAAGAGCCACTAAACCTAGCAGGCCAAAGGAAAGCCAGCTCATCAGAAAAATATTATGCGGGGTTAAAGCCAGCGGCGTGATGTATTCGGGAAAGTTGGTGATTTTTTGGGTAAATTCGCCAAAAGCCGGCTGAAAATTGCCCAAACCAACGCCAAGCCAGGGATGTTTAAGACCTAATTTTATTGATTCTTGCCAGATTTGCCAGCGCACATTGTTTGAGGTCGCCACCCGGCCGGCCTCAGGCGAGGCGGAAAAGTCGGGGCGAAAAACCGTCCAAGCAGTGGCAAGCCCGGCAATAATTAAAATCACCATGATAATTTGGGCAAAAAATCGCTGGCGAAACCAGCCCCAATAATTGGCCACAAGAAAAATGCCGACACCGCCAATAATGGCCAAAAAGCCGCCCCGGGAGCCGGAAAAATAGATGGCCGCGAAATAGAAAATAGAAAACAGAAAATAGAAAATAGAAGGCCAATATTTCTTTTGGGTGGTCAGCGATATCCCATAAGCAATAAGCAAAGTAGCGATCGGCGCTAAAAATAAGGAGGTGTAGTTCGGCGAATAACCAAAGAGTCCCACCACCCGACCGTCTGGTTCGACGAGGCCGAGCCATCTTTGGCGAATCGTCTCCAACGCCACCACTGTACCCGTTAAGATTAGAGCCCAAAAAAGTTTAGGCAAATCTTCTTTTTTAATGAACTGGAAAATCAGCCAACCTACCAGCAAGGGATCAAGAAAAAATCCTTTAAATTCGCCCAAGGCAGTCCGTTTGTCTGGAGAAATAATGGTGGAAATGATTAAAGCAATCACGAGTAAACCAACTGGCAACCAGATTTTGACGGGGATTGGTCGAAAACCAGATTTAAAGGCGCGATAAAGCCCAAAGATAAATACCCCATATATCAGTATTTCCAAAAAAGTTGTCGGAATGCCGACGATCGAAAAACGGATAAGATAAGTGGGCAGTAAAAGTAAGATGGTGGAAATTAGATAAGACATCATTCAATTTCTAATTGGCCTAATTATTCTAATCAAATCCCAATTGGGGAAAATTCCAATAACCAAATTCCAAATAACAAACAAATTTCAATGATCAAAATTTCAAACTTTAAAACATTAGATATTCGGAACTTAAATATTGTTTGGAGCTTGTTGCTTGGTGCTTGGAATTTTAATAACTTCGGTTAATTAGGTTAATGAGAATAATTAGAAATTTTATTTTTAAGGATGATATTCTGCACCCCTATCAACAAACCGATTAAGACCCAAAAATGGATTATATATAAGGTTGACATAAAATTATACTGGATTAGAATCCCAACCAAGGCGGCGGTCAGACCAATCAAGACTGTCTTTAAATACTTATCGGTCGCGTATTTGAAGGCAATCAAGCTTCTTAAAAGAAGGACTAAAATCACCAGTCCAAAAGCGCTCAAGCCAACAATGCCGGTTTCTGCCAAAGTTTCCAGATATTGATTGTTGACAATATCCCAACCTGTCGGCGGAGTCTCGGGCGGATAAAATTTATTCCAAGGCCCGTAGTTACCGATGCCAATGCCCAAAATTGGACTTTCATGATAGGCCTGCAACGACCGGGCGTAGGTTTTTAGCCTTCCTTGGATTGATTCACCCTGATTAAGATCGGCAAGAAAAACATGACCAATAAATTCGTTGGTGGCTTTATAATCACCTTTGGATAAGGCAAAAGCAACGCCATAGCCGACCACGCCGCCAACTAAAACGGCAAAAACGATATTTTTCCAAGTAAAAACTTTCCTAAAGAGAAAAAGCGCCAAAACCGCCAAGGCCCCGACAAAACCAAGGTAGCCGCCCCGGGAAACAGTCAAAACAAAATTGATTAAAAGCAGGCTTAAAAGACCAATTAAAGGCCAGCGTTTTAACGGGCCGGTGCGATTGAAGAAAAAAGCGAGGCCCACAAACAAGGGAATTAAAAGATAATTAGCCAAATATAACGGCTCCATTGAAAAAGCCTGAATGCGGGGGAAACCAAAAACAGCTTTGGTATAACCTTCTTTAAGGAGGGTCAGTGATGGCGGCAAGCCAACCACATCGCCAGCGAATTGGAAAAGGCCAAAAAGGCCCACGAGCAAACTTGACGCCAAAAGGACGACCAGTGTTTTGTTGAGGGCTTCTTTGGAATTAACCATATTGACCGCCAAAATCGCCAACGCTAGCGTAAAGAGTATAAAAGCCAAAACCTCCAAGGCCCGCCAGAAGGCCACGGCCTGAGTCAAAGAAAGGACCAGCGTCAAGACAAAAATTGATAAAGGGATGGCCAAAGCATTGGGCGCAACCTTATATTTTCGGGGATTGAACATTAAAGCCAGAACCCAGGCAAAAAGAGTGATAAAGCCCAAAACAGTGTTGATTTTGATGTCCACGCCGGCAAAATTGACCGTGGGCACGCGTTCAAAAGGCAAGAAAAAGACAATTAAAAACCAGCCAAGTTCGGGCCGACGGATAATAAAATAGGTCAAAAATAGACCAACCAATAAAACCGGGATAATGGCGATCGAAAGCGTGGCGAAATGGGCAATAATCAAGGCAAAAAAGAGGCTGGCCAAAATCGCCACCAATAGCCAAATGATATTTTCCTTAAAACTTAACTTGGTATCACCATCCTTTTGCTTATTTAAACTCAATTTAGCCGGCATGTTTAGAGTATACCTGAAGGAGCAACTTTTGCCAAGAGAAAGCTACTTGGCAAGCAGGGAAATTTAGGTTATTTTAAAAATAGCCAAAGGAGAAAAATGATGGAGACTAAATCTATAAGACCGCCCGAAACTGGAGGAGAAAATCAAGAAAAATATCTCGATCCCGAAACCCTTGATTCTCAAGACTTAGAGAGGATTCTTAAAGAAGGACAAGTGATTAATATTCGGCCAATTGAAAATGGCCCCCAGGTAGTCCCAGATCATACCGACAGAGTCTTATTAGGCGAGATTGAGCCCTACATGCCTGAGCATAAGGATATTGTGGAAATGGGGGAAATTGAAATTCCCGAAAGTGGCCAAAAACTTTTAGTTGTCTATAAACCTGAAAGGGGGGTTAATAAAGGAACGATGCCGGGCGAACCCGTGCCTTTGCCCCCAAATTCTAGTCCTTATTCTCATAAAGAAGTGGCTGCCTGGAAAGTCGCTCGCTTGTTGAGAATCGAGAGCGTGCCCGTGGTTTTACGCCAGGACCTCCCTGAAGGGAAAGGATCGCTGAGACCTTACATCTGGGGAGAACCCTTAGAACTTCTCCCCAGCGAAGTAGTCGACGAGGCGCTCAATAACCGAAAAGAAGATGTTGAAAATATTGCTCTTTTTGATTATCTATTACAAACCCTTGACCGTCGGAACAGTAATATTTTATTGACTAAAAATCATAAATTATTGCCTATTGATAATTCCCTGACTTTTATCGATGAAGTTTATGCTCTAAGATTTTCGGTTAAAGGGCCTAGACTAAGAATAGCTTTTGATTCGGAAACCCACCTTAAACATACTCCTTTACCTGAAAGGCTGATAACTTGTCTTGAAAATCTGTTAGATCAAAAGGCTGAACTGGAGGAAGAATTACATGAACTCTTGACAAAAGAAGAAATATCTGGTATATTTGAGCGAACTCGGGCTCTCCTAAATGCCAGAACCTTCCTGTAGGAGGTATCGATGAAAACCCTAAGGGTCTTTCGTTCCGGGCTTGAAGTTCTAAAGGTGAGTCTGCAAGGAAAGTCTCTTCAAGTGAAGGGCAACCCCAATCTAACCAAATCACTGGGAACTGAGGGTGTTCTCGAGCCCCATTCTGGTCGGAATATCCAAGTTCCTCAACAATTGGAAGGCGAGGAAGCGCCAACGATCTTTGCCGCCCTTTATGCTCATTTCCAGCGCGCCTCGGCCTACACCATCGATCTTGATGAAACCTAGATCGCCCCGCAGTCTCTCTTGCGGGGCTTTTGTTTACCTGAAACCTAGACCATTTTTTTGCCTCCCCTGCCTGCCGGTAGGCAGGTACCGCCGGCAGGCTCGAGCCGGTTTTGGGGTACATTAACTTATAACTAATAACTACCACTCCAATTTTTACAACTTTAAATTTTCCAGTTATTTTGCTAATGCCTAACCAGGCAGCCTAAAACCTGGGCGACATGGGTTATTTTAAGAGCAAGAGCGCAACCAATAATGACATATTTGGGTAGGGAATAACAGCCTAAAGGCTGGTCTACAGGATTACTTTAAGAGTCCCAACAAAATTTCTTCTGTTTTCTGAACGGTTTTTTGGGCGTCAAAGTTAGCAAGGATATACTCCCGGCCGGCACGACCAAGTTGTTCTCGATATTTTTTATCTGATAATAACCTTCGCATCGCCTCAGCCAAAGCGGCAGAATCTCTTTCCGGGACCAAAATGCCGACTTTCCCATTGACATATTCCGGAATCGCGCCGGAGCGAGTGGTGATCACGGGCACGCCGCAAGCCAGCGATTGCAAATTAACCATCCCCACCTGTTCCTCCCACCTCCTAAGGGTCACCGATGGGTAAACGGTCAATAAGGCCTGGTTAAATAATGCCGGTAAATCTTTGGTCAGCACCATCCCGAGCTTCTTTACCCTTTCCCCTTTGACTCTATCCTCCATCTCCCCCTTGCCCGCCATCACCAGTTCAATATTGGGATATTCTCGTCGGACCATCTCCCACGCCTCCAACAGATAAGGAATTCCCTTAGCCTCATCAATTCTGCCGACAAATAAAATTCTTCCCTGACCATTTCTCCCCCGCTCCGGGAGCGGGGTAACAGGTTTAAAAACAGCCGTGTCTATGCCCCAGATTCCGTATAATAGTTTTTTTAGTTTCGCTTGATCAGCGCCGACTTCAAGCAGATTGCGTTTCGCTCCCTCGTTAAGATAAAAAATCAGTCTGGCTTGCTGCGCATAAACAGCCAAGACCTTCCGGAGGATTGGCGCTAAAAATAGGCCAAACCGCGCTTTGACCGGCCGGTTTTCCAGCATCCCAAAAATTAGGGGAATATTTAGCTTTCGCGCCATTTTCCAGGCAACATAACATAAGCCGAGCTGTTTTTTTGAACCATATGGTTCGGCGCCTTGGATAATATCGGGTTTAAGGGCTAATAATTTCTTTTCGAGATCCTGCAAACTCCCATATTTAATAGCGGCCTTAAGCTCTTCAGCCGATAAATCGCCATAAGGCGCATTCTCATAAAAATGAACCGGTTTAAGCCGCTTAAAATACTTTAAGGGATGATGGTTGTCGAACCTGATAGATTCAGTTAGGATGGCTAAAGTTTTCATAATGACCGATTATTCTAATTGCTCTAAGGTATTAAAATCCCAAGCACCAAGCATCAGGCTCCAAACAATATTTAAAATCCGAATAGCCAATGTTTAAAACCTGGAAATTTTGGTCATTGAAATTTGTTTGTGATTTGGAATTTGGTTATTGGAATTTCTAATAATTGGGCAACAAGCTCCAAACAATATCTAAGGTTCGAAGAGCAATGTTTTAAAGTTTGAAATTTTGATCATTGAAATTTGTTTGTGATTTGGAATTTGATTATTGGAATTTCTAATAATTGGGATTATTTCGTCAGCAATTTTACTCGAATTAGGTTAATTTCTGCCTACTTCCTCTAATACTTTCAGCGTTTGGCGGCTGGATTTCTCCCAGGAGAATTTGGCGGCTTGCTGGGGGCCCAAGATTGCCAATTTCTCCCTTTCTTCTTGATGCTCCAAAAGTCGCTGCAGACCGTTGGCAATTGATTGGGGATCATTGGGGTCAACCAACAAAGCAGCCTTACCCGCCACCTCAGGCAAAGAAGAGATGTTGGCGGTCACCACCGGCGTCCCAAAAGAAAGCGCTTCCAATACTGGCAGGCCAAAGCCCTCATATAAAGAAGGATAAACAAAAACCGCGGCCTCTTGATAAAGTTTGGCCAAAACTGCATCCGCCACATATCCCAAAAACTTGACTTTATGAACAAGTTTTAAGGCCCGGAAAACCGCGAAAGTCTCCCCTGTATTCCAGCCTTCGGCGCCAACAATAACTAAGGGAAATTTTTCTTGAAGATAAGGCGGCAAAAGGGCGTAAGCCTTAAACAGGCCGACCAGATTTTTACGCGGCTCCAAAGTGCCGACAAATAAAATGTAAGACTTTGATTGTAAAGATGAAGGCAAGTTTTTGACCGCTGAGGGAAAATCAGTGATTCCCGGATAAATGACTTTTATTTTCCTTGGGTTCACATTTAAATATCTCACCGCATCTTGGGCGGTTGATGCCGAAACGCAGATAATTTTTTGAGCGATTTTGACTGCGGCTTGAGCGCGTCTGGATAATCTTTGGGAAATGTTTTTCCCCCGGTGGGCTGGGAAAATGAAGGTTGAAAGATCATGAATCGTCACTACCTGAGGAATCTTGAGACCAAAATTAACCTCAAAAAACGAGGGCGCGAAGAAGACGTCAGCGCCGGCTAAGAATTTTTCATACCAAGGCAAGCGCCATTGCCAAACCTTTTCCTTAAGACCGCCCGGAATTTTTAAAATTTTTATTTTGACATGGCTCTGACCGAAGGTTTTAATTAGTTTTTCTTTTTGGGGGCTTGGCCGCCAAAAAGAAAAAATCAAAAGATATTGATTCTTCTGGTCAATTTCAATCATTTTTTTGACGAGGTTTCGCGTGTAGCGGCCGATGCCAGCGGTTTCATTGATGGCCCTCGAAGCGTCAATGGCTATTAACATAGCAAATCCTAAATTCTAAGCACTAAATCCGAAACTCTAAACAAATTCTAAATTTTAAATTCCAAAAGGTGTTTATGATTTGTAATTTGTGATTTGTTTCGGATTTCGGATTTCGGATTTTAATCGTTGGGATTTCTTTAGAATAATTAGGTTAATTTTCTAAATTGTCATTTAAGACTTCCTTATATACCGCGATTGTTTTTTTGGCGGTTTCTTCCCAGGAGAACTTCTTTGCCTGCCTTATCCCCATTTGACTTAAGGTTTGGGCTAAACCCCGGTCACGCAAAATCTTGATAATATTTTGGGCCCAAACCCGTTCGTCTTTGGGCGAAATCAGGATGCCGGCCTGGCCAATAACCTCGGGCATCGAAGAGGTATTGGAAGAAATTACCGGAGTACCGCAAGCCATCGCCTCAAGTATGGGCAGGCCGAACCCTTCATAAAGACTGGGGAAAACAAAAGCTTTGGCTCCGGAGTAAAGGGCGGGAAGATCTTTCTCGCTCACATAGCCGGTGAAAATAACTTTATTTTTTAAATTAAGATCGTCAACCAATTTAAATAATCCCTCATAATACCACCCTTTTTTCCCGGTTATGACCAAATTGACATTGGCGCCTTCGCGAACCGCCAAGGCATAGGCCCGAACCAAAAAAGACAAATTTTTGCGCGGCTCCAAAGTGCCGACATCCAAGATGTAATTTGGGCCAGTGCCATATTTTTTCTGAATTTTTTTTAAGGTTTTCTGGGATTTAATGGGCCGAAAATCGCTTGAGGCCGCCAAAGGAATGACCCGGATTTTTTCTTCGGGAATCTGCAAAAAAGCCCGCAAATCCTTTTTGGTATGTTCGGAGATGGCAATGATTTTAGCTGCCTTGCGATAAGAAAAAGGCTCCCATTTGGAATAAAAAAGTCGCGAAACGAGAGGGATATTTTCCGGGAAAAACATGGAGATTAAATCATGGCAGGTAACCACCACTTTCCCGGGGTACAGCAAGGGCGCCGAAAAACAGGGTTGATGCAGCAAATCTACCTTTAGGCGCCGGGCGCGATGGGGAAAAATTATCTGGTCCCAAAGCAATCTTTTGGGCGTCGAAAAATCTTTTTCGCTGTTGGGACGAATCAAAAAATATTCATTCTGGTGATCAACCTTAGCCAAGGCCTCAACCAAATTTTTGACATAAAATCCGAAACCCGATTTTTGACCTAAAGTTGTTTGCGTGTCAATGGCAATCTTCATAAAATCTCTCAATCCTAATTTCTAATGAATTTCTAAATTTAATCATTCGACATTTTTATTAGACATTAGTCATTAGGATTTTGTCATTAATTGTCGGACCATCTCTTTCGAAATCCCGCGAGTCAACCACAAGCCGGCAAAATAGACAAGGGCGCCAAGAGGAATCAAAACCCACAAACTCAAGAATTTTAAGTAATTGAGCGCTAGAGCTAAAATTATACCCGCTAAAACGGCTTTAAGCAAGGTTCGGAAATGAATTTTTAGGTCAATAAAGCGTGTCATCAGCCACCAATAGAGTGAAGCCACGATAATTTCGGTTAAAACCGTTACGGTCGCGGCGCCGATGTATGAGAACCGGGGAATCAAAACAAGGTTTAAAGAAACATTGAAAAAAACAAAGATAAGGTTGGGAATAATCAATTTGGCCTGTTTCCCGAGGGCAATGAGCGTGTAATTGAAGAGAAACGACAAATAAGAAATCGCCACCGCGATCACTAAAATTTGTAAAGCCAAAACCGAGGTGGCGGGAATCCCTAAAACGGGCGGGATGGTGGCCGCCGTCAGAAATTCTTTACCGGCAACAATACTGATGATTCGCGGGGCGGTCAGGATGACACCGACAACAATGGGAACAGCGGCGATTACCAGAAAATCAAAAGACTTTTGAAAGGCGCTCGGCAATCTCGCGTCCTTGGCATAAATATAGGCCGTCAAAATAGGAAAGACATTGCCCATAAAAATTGAAGGTAGCAAAATGAGAATCTCAATCACTTTATAAGGTGGACCGTAAATGCCGACATCGGTTGGACCCTTAAGCAGGGAAAGCATCACGGTGTCAATCTTAAAAGAGATAAGCGAAAGGATGGAAACCAAAAATATCGGCAGGGTTTGGCTGAAGATTTCTCGCCAATACTGGAGATCAAAGGCGGGCCGAAAACGGATGTAAGATCGACCCAAGAGAGCGCTCAAAAAGAAATTGATCAGGTTGCCGGCAAAATAAGCCCAGAGAATCTGATTCAAATTGGTGCCGCGATGGATTAAGAAAAGGACGCTGGCAAGGATAAAACCTCGACCGATGACATCAGTTAAGGCCGCCTTGTCCATGCGCAGGCGATTTTGGAAAATGCCGACATAGGTGCCGTTTAAAGTTTGCCAGAAAGTGGCGGCCGCAATAATGCCGATGCCTAATCTTATGGCGCGGTATTGGGGAATAAAAATCCCGATCAGAAAGGAAAGGCCAAAAACCAAAGCCGCCATAATTGTCCGCAAAGTTAAAACATTGCCGACAATTTTTTCCTGCTCAGCATTAGGTTTGGAAATTTCTCGCACCAGAAACCAAAAAAAGCCGAAGTCGGCGAGAACCCCGAAAAATTGGCTGAAGGCAAAAATCGTAGTATACTGCCCATAACCGGTAACGCCCAAATACCGGGTTAAAGCTGCCACTAAAAATAACGAGATGATCGTCGTGATAATCTTACCCATAACCTGAACAATGGTATTGTAAGCCACCCGGCGAGTATAAGACATGTAAAATACAAGGCAAATCTCAAAAATCAAAATTTTATCATTTTGAATTGCGATTTTGCCCTTTTAACCTTAAATTAAAAATTATTATGGCGTCCCCAGGGTGATTTGAACACCCGACCTTCAGCTCCGCAAGCTGACGCTCTATCCGCTGAGCTATGGGGACATTGCTTTTATTCTACTCCTGATGAGAACAAAAATCAACTTAAAATATTTTGTCTAAAAGCCACTTGAACTCGAGACCGACTTTTTGCCACCAACTTATTTCTTTCCCTCTCCCCTGTTTTAAAAGATAATCCAAAATAACACCTGCCGGCACAAACCAGCCATTGCGACGGGCTAAATAGACCAAATTTCTTTGAAAGGCTCGGTCCAGCCGGCCGCCGCGAACAAAACCTTGAGCAAAATGGGTGTAGATAATTGCCGCCCCATTTTCTTGGATGAGCCGATCAATATTTTTTTGGCTTAAAAGACGGTTGAACTTCTCAAGATCAGCGCCATCAGCGGCCGAAAACCAAAAATTGGCATATTCTTTTTGCCGTTCTTTATAAGGCATATAAGGATCGGCTTGAAGCGTGTTTAAACTCTTAAAAGTGAAATTGCGAATAAATTTAAGGTATTTTCGAGCGTAATCGCCCCAGAAATAAATTGATTTGGGATCATCGCCGCCAAACTTGCTCCAGCGCCAAAAGGGCCGCAAGCAAGAAAATCTTTTAATCCCCCAGTAGAGATTGTCGGGATTTTGGCTGTGGTTAATTTGAATTTTGGGATAAAAACCCATAAATTGGCGGAAAACTTCGAGCCCGTCAAGGATATCTTGACGGGTAAACCGGCCGGAGCCAACGCTGTGGAGGGCGATTTCAAAACCGTCGCGCTGAAGTTTTTTGATGTATTGGCGGTAATGATAGTCGCCCAAAGATAGCCCTCGAAAATGGTCGCGTGGCGGTAAAGCCCAAACAGTTTTGGTGGTTCTAAAATCTAATTTCGCCAAAAATTCATAAATCGGCCGGGTGTTTTCAATATTGTCACCCTCAGTATCGTCAATAATAGTGAAGGCAAATTGTTTGTTGTGGGGATAATTCATTTATTTGACCTCAAAATCGCCGAAATCGCGCGGGTGGCCGATTGACCTTGAAAGAAAAAAACGCGGCGGTTCGTAATGGTTGGCGGCCGTGTAGGGCTTAAGAAATTTGTTTTTGACCAAATCTTGGCGGACAAAAAAGGCGTTGACGCCTAAAAAATCGCAACCGACAAGTTTATAACCCTTTTGGGCACCTAAAAGTTCCAGCGACTTTAGACTAGCACCGGCATAGCAAGTTTGATTCCAACGGTGTTGGGGATTGTATTTCATCACCCATTTGGTGTCAGGCCGAAATAAAGAGTTATATTCAATGACGACCGCGCGCGGGCGGTAGTTTTTGAGCCCCGCCCAAACCCAATAATCATTGCCATCAATATCAATTGACAAGAGATCTAATTCTTGAGGAACGCGCTTAGCCCTAAAGAGTTTCTCAATATTTTCTGGCGTTACCCGGCTTTCAACCGCTTGAAGTTTTCTAGCCTTAATTACGCCGGCAAATTTCGCCTTTATTTCCTCGACCCATTTGGCCTCACCTTCAATCCACAATCCCCGCCAGCCCTTAACTAAAAGCAGAGTCGTGTTATTCCAAAGGCCATTGGCCGCGCCGAACTCAACAAAGAACTGATTTGTCGTCCCGATGCGTTTAAAAATTTCCTCAATAATGCCGTCTTCGCCGTTTTGGCTAAAAACCTGATATTCAAAGCGGTTGAGTTTTTTGGGATTTTGATATTTGGGATTTTGACGAAGATGACGCTCAACATATTCTTCGGCCAGAATCTCTATAAGTTGCCGCGTGTTTTTTTGGAGCTCTTCAATCCCGATTCGTTTTTTAAATTTAAAGGAAAATTGCATACTTTCAAAATAACGAGTTCATTGGCAATAGTCAAAAAAATAAAGCGGTAAGGTAAGTTTTTCTAATCCGTCTTTGGCGGATCGCTCGGCGGGCGGAAGGGCAAAGACCGAACCCCCCTTCCGCCCGCGCTCGCCAAAAAGCAGAAGCGGAAAGGACGATTTCAAGTTTTTCTAATCCCGCTCTGCGGGATTGCGAGGCTGTGCTGAGCTTGGCGGCAAATTCTTTTTAATTATAAACAATACCGCTTAACAGAACAATTGATATCCTTCAATTTCATCACCCAACAGCCACCATTACAATCATTTTTGAACTTACATTTTTTGCAAGTTTCGTCTTGTAAGAATTCTCTGTCCCTATATTTTTTAAAACCGCTTTTCCAAATTTCAGAAAAATCTTTTTCTAGAATATTACCTTCTCTAAATTCCGGAATATCTGGTTGTTCGGGACAACCCCTTACATTTCCACTAACACCAACACAACAAGCTAAAAATCCAACAGGACAAAAAAATGGCTCGTTTCTTACTTCCTTGTCGTATTTTCCTAAATATCCAAGATTTTCTCCAAACTCAATTCTTAATTCCTTCTTGCTTTCTTTTATGAAATTTAAAAGTTTTAAAAATTCCTGCTGGTTTAAATATAAGTTATCATTTTGCTCAACTTTTCCAATCGGCATAACTGAAACAACTTTCCAAATATTAACTTCTAATTTCCTTACTATTTCGCAAAGTTTTTCTAAGTCTTTAATATTCGAAGGAGTGATAACCGAAGATATTGTTATTTGTTTACAGTTATTTTTACGAAGTAAATTTATTGCGCTAATAACTTTTTGAAAAGCTTCATTGTTTCCTCTTATCTTGTTGTGGACTTCTTGAGGTCCATCTAAACTGATTTGAACCGAATCGAAAATCTTGGCTATGATTTTGCTGTTATTCTCATTAACAAAAAAGCCATTTGTTGCTAAACCTGTTTTTAGCCCAAGTTCTTTTGCAAAAGAAAAAATCTCAAAAAGATCCTGCCTTAATAGTGGTTCCCCGCCAGTAACAACAAAATATTCAACTTTATATTCTGATAGTTTTTTAACGAGTTCTTTTAATTGTTGGGTTGAAAGTTCTGTAGGATAAATTCCATTTTTCGCCCCGCAGTGCTCGCAGTTTAAATTACATCTTCTCGTACAATCCCAAATTACAAATTTAGGCGGTGGAACAACGCCTATTTCAGAGGACAATAAAAAACTTTTTTGAAAACCAGCGAGTTTGATTTTCGACAAAAAATAATTCGACATCTATTGCTTGGGTAATTCGTCGGTTGTTTTTTGTGGTTGAATATTTTGATCTTGTTTCCTCTTTTTGAGAATTTTCAACAAGAGCGCTCTAACTATGCTTATCAAACCAACAATCGCAAGTAAAGAAACAAAAATAACTAAAACAGTATATTCTCTTATAAAATCAAGAAGAATATTTGTTCTTCTCGCTTGTCTTTCAAAAACTTCCGGTGGTGCATAAACAACCATCGCGTGGACAGCTTTCGCATAAATAAAATTAACGAAACCGAGGCATGCCAAGATAATACCTCTTGATATTTTTGATAATTTGTTTCTCATAAATTTACTCCTTAATAATTAAAGTTATTTTAACAAATCTTCTATATTGACATCAAGCGCCTTGGCGATTTTCGCGATGGCCAAAACCGATGGCTTTAACAGCGCTTTCAATTTTATTCTATCAAAAGCCTAAATAAATAAAAAGCCCGCTTTTACGAGCCGGCAATCTCTTTTTCTGATTGGCGGAGAGTGGAGGATTCGAAGGGCGGTGTCCAACCGCCGTCTCAATTCGCTCCGATATCGCATCAGCTAGTCAAAAAGTTTTTCTTCGCTTAATAATTCTTCGTGATATTATCGTTTATCATTGGAGGTTCTCACCGCCGCTCCAGCCCAAAACCTCCTGAAATCAGGAGAATTTGGGCTGGCGGAGAGTGGAGGATTCGAACCTCCGTGGCGCTTTTTACGGCGCCGACGGTTTAGCAAACCGTTGCCTTAAGCCACTCGGCCAACTCTCCGTAAATCAATTTGATTT
>Ga0272448_1002754_pt1 | contig 21591 bp, 20 predicted proteins | sample YNPCB0191_FD_202220 | JGI IMG/M metagenome (GOLD analysis project Ga0272448, IMG submission 202220) | Hot spring sediment microbial communities from Yellowstone National Park, WY, United States - YNP-CB-019-1 | ecosystem: Environmental > Aquatic > Thermal springs > Hot (42-90C) > Sediment... | reverse complement strand
CCGTCCGTGCCGCGGTCTCCATCATCGAGGCCGAACGCTGCCGATTGAGCCGCTACCAATTGAAACAGATCATAGATATAAAATGATCCGAGGGTCATCGTTGGTCCGTATAGGGTCGATAATAATTGAAAGAAGGAGGGCCATGGAATCTGAAAGTGGGAGGCGGCCATGAACTTCATTCCGATTGAAGAATTCAGCGATGGGATGGAGAACAAGTACATGGCGGTGCTGGTAGCGGCCCGCGAGGCCAGGAGGCTGAACGACCTGCGGCGCACCGGGAGGATAGACGTCAACCTCAAGCCCATCCAGGTGGCTTTGGAGAGGCTGCGGGATAAAAAGGTGGTGTTCAAGGACAGCGAATGAAGGACGATAAGAGTCCCGCCGCTGATTCCTTAGCCCCAGCCGGGTCGGGACCGGGTATGACCTCCGAAAAGGGCCGGGAGGGTGGTGCCACGGTGCTCTTGGGAATAACCGGAAGCATCGCCGCCTACAAAGCCTTGGAGCTGGCCAGCCGGCTGCGCCAAAGGGGATACAAGGTCATCGCCGTCATGACCCGGGCCGCCCAGGAGCTGGTCGGCCCGGCTTCCTTCGAGGCCGTAACCGCCAATCCGGTGGCTGTGGAATTGTTTCCTAAGGTCCGACATCACCGCATGGAGCATATCTCACTGGCCGAGGCGGCCGACCTCTTAGCGGTGGTCCCGGCCACGGCTAATTTTTTAGCCAAGGCGGCCCATGGCTTGGGCGACGACCTCCTGACTACGGTGGCTTTGGCCTGTCCGGCCCCCAAATTGGCGGCACCGGCCATGAACGTCAATATGTGGCAGAGCCAGGTGGTACAGGACAACCTGGCGCATCTGCGCCAACTGGGCTGGACGGTGGTGGAACCTGAGGTGGGGCATCTGGCCTGCGGCGCTAAGGGGGCCGGCCGGCTGGCCAACTTAGAGAAGATAGAAGGGGCCATCATCGGGCTTTTAAACCCTGGGCCGGCGCTCAGAAACATCCCCATACTCATCACTGCCGGCCGCACCGAGGAGCCATTAGATCCTATCCGCTATCTAACCAACAGATCGTCGGGCAGGATGGGCTTCGCCCTGGCCAAAGTGGCCGGCAATTGCGGAGCCAAAGTCACTCTGATAACCGGCGCCTCGGACTTAGAGCCGCCACAGGTCCACAAGTTGATAAGAGTGTCTCGGGCCGAGGACATGTGCCGGGCAGTGCTTGGGGAATTGGACAGAAACCGCGTGCTGATCATGGCCGCCGCAGTGGCCGATTACACCCCAGCTACGTTCTCCCCACAGAAGATAAAAAAGAGAGGCGCCGGGCTGACCTTGAGGCTACGGCCGACGCCGGATATACTCTCCCAGGCCTGGCAGCGGTCCCGGGGCAAGGTGCTGCTGGTGGGTTTTGCCCTGGAGACCTCCGGGCTGTTGGCCAACGCCATCAAGAAGTTGAAAGAGAAGAGGCTTGACCTGATAGTAGCCAACGATGTCCGGGCCTTGGGGAACCGGCAGAATCAGGGATGGTTGATAGATTCCGCCGGCCGAAGACAGAGGCTGCCCTGGCAGGACAAGGAGGCCATGGCCCGGGTGATCCTGGAACGGGTAGCCCAGAGGTTAGGGATCTGAAGGATATGGCCGATATCAGACAGCAGGCTATCCGCTACCTGAGACAGCAGCGGGAGTGGGGCGAGGAGGAGCTGGTCATCAAAACCGGCCTGGTGGCCTTAGAGCCCAAGCCGCGCCTGACGTTGGAAACCTATCGGCAGCAGATAGCAGGTTGCCGCCGCTGTCCCCTCTGGCGCACCCGGAAAAATTTCGTTTTCGGCGATGGAGCCCCCGATGCCAAGTTGGTTTTCGTGGGGGAGGCTCCGGGCCAGGAGGAGGACCTTCAGGGCCTGCCCTTCGTGGGCGCGGCCGGCCAGCTTCTGACCAAGATCATCGAAGCCATTAAACTGAAACGATCCGAAGTCTACATCTGTAACATCCTCAAATGCCGGCCCCCGGGGAACCGCAACCCCCTGCCCGAGGAGATACGGCAATGCGAACCCTATCTCCGCACCCAGTTGGATATCATCAAACCCAAGGTGATCTGCGCCCTGGGCACCTTCGCCGCTCAGACCCTGCTTAAGACCACCATCCCCATCTCCAAACTCAGGGGGCGAGTACATCAATACCAGGGGATAAAGTTGGTGCCCACCTATCACCCCGCTGCCCTTTTGCGGAACCCGGTCTGGAAAAGGCCGACCTGGGAGGATGTGCAGTTGGTTCGTAAAATATACGATGGAGAATTTTAATGCCTGAGGCTGCTCCCCTGGTGGACCGGGTGCCGCCCCAAGCGGCCGAGGCCGAGATGGCCGTCCTGGGTTCCATGCTCCTCTCCCAGGAGGCGGTGGGGAGGGCCATCGAGATATTGGGCGAGGAGGAGAATTTCTATTCCTCGGCCCACCGCCGCATTTATCGGGCCTGTATCAACCTTTACGAAAAGAACCAGGCGGTGGACTTGGTGACCGTTTCCGAGGAACTGCGCCGCCTCAAGTGGCTGGACGATGTTGGGGGTTCGGTATACCTCACCCGTCTGGCCGAGAGCGTGGCCACCTCGGCCAATATAGAGTACTATGCCCGGATCGTCCTGGAGAAGGCGGTGCTTCGCCGGCTGATAAACGTGGCCACCCAGATAGTGGCTGCCGGCTACGAAGGTACCGAGAATCCCGAAGAACTTCTGGACCGGGCCGAACAGATGATCTTTTCCATCAAGGAGAGGCGGCTGCGGCGTCAGCTGTTGCCGATGCGCTCCTTCATTCATGAGAGCTTCGAGCTGGTGGAGAAACTCTATCGCGAGAAGAAGCACATCACCGGCGTGGAGACCGGCTTCATCGAGCTGGACGAGATGACCTCGGGCCTGCAGCCCAGCGACCTGATCATCGTCGGGGCCCGGCCCTCGGTGGGGAAGACGGCCTTCGCCCTCAACATCGCCCAGCATGCCGCCATCGTCAAGAGGATTCCGGTGGCCATCTTTAGCCTGGAGATGTCCAAGGAGCAATTGGTGCTGAGGATGCTCTGTTCCGAGGCCCGCGTCTCCAGCCACAAGGTCCGCAGCGGCTATATCGCCCAGAGCGAATGGCCGGCCTTGCAGAGTGCCGCCGGCGTGCTTTTCGAAGCGCCCCTGTATATAGACGACAGCGCCGCCCTGACGCCCTTGGAGCTCAGGGCCAAGGCCCGGAGGCTCAAAGCCGAAGTGGATCTGGGGCTGGTGGTGGTGGACTATCTGCAGTTGATGCGGGGGGCGGGCCGGGCCGAGAACCGGCAGCAGGAGATATCCGAGATCTCGCGCTCCCTCAAGGCCCTGGCCAAGGAGCTGAACGTGCCGGTCATCGCCCTTTCCCAGCTGTCCCGGGTCTCGGTGCAGCGGGGACAGGACTCCCGTCCCATCCTCTCCGACCTGCGCGAATCCGGGGCCATCGAACAGGATGCCGATGTGGTTATCTTCCTTCACCGCAACCTAGCCGCCTATAAAAGCCGGGAGGAGGGTCGGGAGCCTTCACTGGATACGGAGCTGGCCGAGGTCATCGTGGCCAAACAGCGCAACGGCCCTCAGGGATTCTTCAAATTGGTCTTCTTCAAGGATTATACCCGCTTCGAAAATGCCGAGGTCGGATCCCGGGCCGAGCCCTGACGGCCGGTGCAGTGATAGGCCTGAGGTGCGTCTATTTATAAAAATTCCCCGGCCTACGGTTTCTCCTTCGGCTCCTTGGCGGTATTAAAGTCGGACGATTGTTTTTAAGGCGTTAGATGGTCAGGATGCCAGAATCAAGATCGGAAGAGGGTTCATATCTTGCCGCCGTGGGCCGAGCCATCATCAACGGTTTCCAAAAATGGGGCTCGGCTTTTATTTTGCTCTTCCGAATCGTGGCCTCCCTGGACCGAATCGGCCGCCAGTTAGACCAGGTGGTGGCCCAGATGATGGCCATGGGGGTTCATTCCCTGCCGGTGGTGGTCTTCTCGGCCGTGTTCACCGGCATGGTGGCCGCGGTCCAGGCCGCCTATCAGATGCAGGGGCTGGTGCCGCCCATCTGGTTGGGCACCGGCATCTGCCGGGCGGTGCTCATCGAGCTGGGTCCAGTGCTGACGGCATTGGTGGTGGCGGGACGGGTGGGCTCAGGCATCGCCGCCGAGTTGGGCACCATGAAGGTCACCGAGCAGATAGACGCTTTGGAGGCCATGGCCATCGATCCGGTGGAGCATTTAGTGATGCCGCGGTTCGTGGCCGGGGCAGTGATGTCTCCGGTGCTCACCATCTTCGCCAATTTCATCGCCCTCATCGGCGGCTGGATGGTGTCGGTGCTCTCGGTGGGCATCACCACCCAGGTCTATCTGGACGGGCTTCGCTTTCATTTCCATACCCGGGACCTGACAGGCGGCATCGTCAAATCGGTCTTCTTCGGCATCATCATCGCCACCTCGGGCTGCTTCCATGGGTTCGCCGCCGAGGGCGGGGCGGCCGGGGTGGGCCGGGCGGCCACTAAGTCGGTGGTGGCAGCGGCGGTGATGATACTGATCTTTGACTACATAGTCTCGGCATGGATCTTCAGATAGATAAATTTGGAGACACCTCGCTATTTTGAATGGGTAGTAAACCAAGGTCTTTCCCCATATATCAACACTTTCCTGTATCGCCAGAAAAGTAACAAAAGAGCACACTTCGTACTGTTCAGTGCCTGCTTGGGGTGCAGGGCTTATGATTACTGGAAAGACGGTCCAACGACTATATTTGCAGCTATTTGGCCGTCAATCAGTTTGGCCTTCGCTGGAGTTGACCCTATGGAGCAGGGTTTTCGAAGGAGACAGCCTGGTATCTGCCAGCAAAAGATGACCCAAGGTAAACCTGTTTTCAAAGAGCGATCGCAGAAAGTTTGATCGTATCCGTTTTGGTTTTCTACCACGTTTGTGTTTATGTAGGCGCCATGTTTTTAGGCATAATGAGCATTGCCGCCGACGATGGCCATAACGTCGGATTGGTGCTCGGCAGCAGGGAGATTTTGTATGCTGCCTAAGATGGCCGGTAGTTTTTCATACAAAATCTCATATAATATGCCTTTTTTCAATAGGTTACAGATTTAACCATCAACCCAATTTACTCATCCCTCCCGCTTATGGACAATTTCTCCCTCTTTTTCGGCCTCTTGGGCTTAGCCCTTGGCCTGCTGGGCCTGTTCCTGCTGGCCTTCGCCATCCACCGGGCTGTCAAAAGGAAGATGCGGCTTAATGGGCTGCTGCTTGCCATCTTCATGTCCCTCCTCTTTTCGGCCGTAGGCGCTGCCTTCGTCTTCCTTTCTTTATTCGTCCAAACATTCCACCGGCTGACCTACGAAGAGCCCTTAGGGGTGGTGACTGCCACCGGGGGCGGGGGCGTCATCGACATGCGTTTCGAGGAGGCGGCCACCGGCAAGCGTTATGTCTTCGAACTCAGAGGCGATCAGTGGATGGTGGAAGGCTATGTCCTCAGATGGAAACCGTTCCTGAGATTTTTAGGAGCGGGCTGGCATTATCGCCTCACCCGTTTCTCCGGACGATGGGAAAGTCCGGACAACATCCGAATAACGAACTATCCTTTGGCCAAGGAACCCGGATACTGGCGATGCCTGCTGAAGTGGGCCAAAGAGATCCCCTTAGTGGACGCGGCCTACGGCGTGGCCGCCTTCCAGTATCCCTCCGAAAAGCCTTACCAGCTGTACCTCAACGATGCCGGGCTTGTCATCAAGGCCAGATGATTGAGATCTCCGAACTCCATAAATCGTTCGACGCCAAGCCGGTGTTGAACGGGGTGGACTTAGTGGTGAGCGCCGGGGAGACCATGGTCATCATCGGAGCCTCGGGCTGCGGCAAGAGCGTCCTGTTGCGGCACATGATCGGGCTCCTGCTCCCGGACCAGGGCCATATTCGGGTGGACGGCATCGAAATCAACCGTATAAAAAAACCGGAGCTCTATCGGCTCCGAAAACGGTTCGGCATGCTCTTCCAGGGTTCGGCCCTATTCGACTCCTTGACGGTGGAGCAGAACGTGGGATTGGCTCTGCGCCAGCACACCAGGCTTTCCCCGGCCGAGATAGAGGCCAAGGTTGAGGAGAAGTTGGCCCTGGTGGGGATGTCCGGCACCGGAGGGCTGATGCCTTCCGAGCTCTCCGGCGGCATGAGGAAAAGGGTAGGCCTGGCCCGGGCCCTGGCCATGGATCCCGACTATGTGCTTTACGACGAGCCGACCACCGGATTGGATCCTATCACCGCCGACCATATTAATGATTTGATCATAGAACTCAAAAAGAAATTAGGCATCACCTCGGTAGTGGTTACCCATGACATGGTCAGCGCCTCCAAGGTGGGAGACCGGATCGCCATGCTCTATCAGGGGCGCATCATCTTCTGCGGGACGCCCGAGGAGATAAAGAAGTCCCCGGACGAGCGCATCCAACGTTTCATCCGGGGGGAGGCCGATTAGCCGGACGCAACCGTATTCAGCCCGGCCTTGCTTGGTCGATGCTCCTTCTGGTTGCGGATCAACAGTACACCAGGGGCCAGCCCAAAAGCCGCAGCAGATTGCCCAGGGCCACCTGTTCTATTTCGTCATCCTGAAAATCATGGTTCCTGAGCTCCTGTAGCAGTTGCGGGATTTTATGGGGTCCCTCCAGGCCCGGGGGCAGTTTGGAGATGCCGTCGAAGTCGGATCCCAGAGCCAGCACCCGGGAGCCGGCCAGCTCTTTAACATAGACGAATTGTTCCACGACCTCGGCCAGGGCCGGACGACCGGAACGCTCTCCTAAAAATCCGGGATAGAAATTTATTCCCAACAGCCCTCCGCAGGCGGCCAGGGCCTTTATCTGTTCGTCATCCAGGTTGCGGAAATGTTTTCTGTAAAAGGAGACGCAGGAATGGGAGGCGATCACCGGCCGGCGTGAATGCTGCAGCACATCCCAGAACGTTTTCCTGGAGGCATGGGAAAGATCGATGATCACCCCCGACCTGCCGGCCTCGGCCAAAAGCTCCCGGCCCTGGGAGGTGAGTCCGGTGTCCCGTCCGGTTTTTTCGGCGCTCCAGGCAGAGCAGGCGAAGATGTTGGAATTGTTCCAGGTGAGGGTGAGGAGACGTATGCCCAAACGGCGGAACCTCTCCAGATTCTCCAGCCGATCTCCTAAGGCATGGGCGCCCTCGATCCCTAAGAGGATGCCTATCTTGCCCTGTTTCTGAGAGGAGGCCCAGGAATCGGCGTCGACCACCAACTGCAGGTCGGCGGATAGACGTTCGGTTTCTTCGATGACCGCAGCTATCAGCTTCTCCGCCTGGGCCACCGCTCCGGTGCGGCGGTATTTGGGGCTGACCCAGCAGGCGAATACCTGAAGCCGGATATGGCCGGCCCTCAACCTTTTGAGGGAAACATGTCCGTCGTCTCCATCCAAGCGCTTTCCCTTTAATAAGCGCAGGGCGGTGTCGCAATGAAGGTCGGAGGAGTAATAGATCATCGATTTCTATCCTTTCTCCATGGTGATGGGAATAAATTTCCAACCCCACCGGTAGATAATCTAGGGCGGCGGGAGAGCAATATATCGGGATGGGGATGACTTCCCTATGCCGATAGTATACACTATTCGGTTGAAGTTGGCAAATATTTTCTGCTTGACAAAAAGGTTTGATTGTTATATTGTTATCTGGAACGTTTGATGAAGGACGGACGGCTGATCTATTCTTTTGTGGAATTCATCCTTTGGCTGCCACCTATCGTTCAGCCGAGGTTTCTTTATTATTTGAATCCCACACAACTGCGGAGTGATGGATCTCTTAAAACCTTAACATAAAAATGCATACAAGGAGCAGCGATATGAAAAGATGGCATGCCTTAAGATTGGCGATCGGCCTGGCGGCCGTTATCATGGTCGTCGTCGGCTGCAGCAAACAGGAGAGGTACCAGGCTGGCGAGATGGGCGGTACCCTGACCGTCGGCCTGTTGGCCCTCAACGAGCCGGCTTCCCTCAACCCCCTGTTGCTATCCTATACCGCCTCCACCGATATCCACGAAAAACTGTTTCTCCGGCTGCATCGTTTCGACAAAGGGATGAACATCGTCCCCGAACTGGCCAGGTCCTGGAAGTTCTCCGAGGATTTCTCCGAACTGACCTATTTTCTGAGGAAGGATGTCCAATGGAGCGATGGCCAGCCGGTGACCGCCGCGGATGTGGTCTATACCTTCGATCTGATGAAAAACCCCAAGGTCAGGTACGCCCGGGCCGGACAACTGCAATTCGTGGAATCGGCCGAGGCCCTGGATCCCTATACTGTCCGTTTCAAGTTCCGTCAGGTCTATTCGGACGAGCTCTTCGATACCGGCATTTTCGTCCTTCCCAAGCATGTCCTGGAAAAGATGTCGGATGTCCGCTCCGGAGAGTTCGAGGCCGCACCGGTGACCGACGGGCCCTTCCTTTTGGAGCAGTGGATCCGGGGGCAGGCGCTGATGTTGGTGCCCAACAAATCTTTCTACAAGGGCCGTCCGGCGTTGGACAGGATCGAATTCAAATTCTTCCCTGACGGGCAGACGCTGTTGGCCGCGGTGCAGAAGGGGGAGGTAGATGTCACCAGCGACCTCTCGGCCGCGGACCTGGCCAGCCTGCCGCCGGAGGCCAATCTCAAAGTCATCGAATATCCCGGCTGGTCCTATACCTACATCAACTGGAACCTGAAACATCCCTTGTTTTCTCGGCCCGAGATGCGGAAGGCGTTCGCCCAGGCCATCAATACCCAGAAGATCATTCAGCAGCTGCTGCAGGGGAAGGGCCAGCAGGTGGCCGGTCCGCTTCTGCCCACTTCTTGGGCCTATGACGAACAGCAGAAACCGCTGCCCTACGATCCCGCCGGCCTTAAGGAGTTGTTGGCCAAGCAGGGCTATCGGGAGAAGAACCGCGACGGTTATCTTTATATGCGTAGCCAGCGGCAGCCCTTGGAGATCACTCTGCTCTTAGCTCAGGGGCAGCCGTTGCAGGAGGCGGCCGCCGCCCTCATCCAGAATCAATTGAAGGAGGTCGGCATCAAGGTCGATTTAGCGGTGGTGGACGCCGTGACCTTCATCCAGCGAGCCAAGGAGGGGCGATACGACGCCATGATCTTCTCCTGGAAGAATGATTATAAAGTCGATCCCACCGCTGTCTGGCACTCCAAACCGGAGAAGGGCCGCTTCAACCTCCAGGGTTATAGCAATACCGAGGTGGACAGCCTCATCGATCAGGGCTTGGCTACCCTTAGCCGGCGCAAGGCCAAGGAGCTATGGGTCAGGTTCCAGCGCATCATCTCCGAGGAACAGCCTACCACCTATCTCTTCGTCCCCAATGTAGTCACCGTGGCCTATAAGGGTCTAAGGGGGCCGGAGCGTGATGAGAGGGGCCCCTTGGCCTCGTTGGATGAATGGTGGATACCTGCCAGCGAAAGGCGGGTGACCGCGGTGGCGGCAGCACCTGCAACGCCTGCCACAGCCGCGCCGACGCCTACAACGTCGGCGGCGCCGTCGGCCGCAACGACGGCTGGCCCGAAGCCGGCGGCTACAAGCGCTCCCACCACCTTGGCTGCTGCCACGCCGGCCCCGGCGACAGCGGCTCCCGCCCGTACTCCGGCAGCACCGGCTTCGGCCCCGGTCAACCCCCAGGACCTATTGGCCGCTACGGCCACACCGGTGGCTCCGGCTCCATCCCCGGCGGCACCGGCACCGGCTGCGACGCCAGAGCCGGCGGCTGAGCCGGCGGCTGAGGCCGGAATTCCGCCAACCGAGCCTGAGGTGATAAAAGTGGTCACCCCGGCCTATCCCGAGGTGGCCCGTAAAGCCAAGATAACCGGCCGGGTTTTCGTCAAAGTGGTGGTAGCCGCCGACGGCAGCATCAAGAGCGCCGAGGTGGTTCGGGGCATCGGGGGCGGCTGCGATGAGGCGGCTTTGGAAGCGGCCAAGAAAATGGCCTTCCGTCCCGGCACGGAAAACGGCAAGCCGGTGGATAAACCGATAACCATACCTTTTACCTTTAGATAAGGAAGGCAAACAAAAAGGCCCCGATTCACGGGGCCTTTTTTATTTTAGAGCCATTGGCTACAGGGGACGGCTGCCGGGCTTTTGCAGGGGCAGGCCCTGGCGGCAGAGGGGACAGTCGGAAGCCGGAAAGGTTATCACTTCCTGACGATAAACCGGGAAGAAGGGGGCGGCGAAATCAGGGGCCTGGGCGCTGCGATCGATGAAGACAGAGATGCCGACCACATCGCCTCCGCCGCGCCGGACGGCGTCCACCGTCTCCCTGACCGAGCCGCCGGTGGTCAACACATCATCCACCACCAATACTTTCTCACCGGGTGACAGGGACATCCCCCGCAGAAAATCCCGGCCCTGGGGGGTACGTTCGGCATAGATGGCCTTGGCTTCTAAAAACTGGGCTACCTGGTAGGCGATGATGATGCCTCCGGTGGTGGGGCCGGCTACGGTCTGAATGGATCGATCAGAGAATTTCTGGGCGATCTGCTGGCAGAAAATTTTACATTCCTCGGGGTATTGGAGGATGCGGAATTTTTCGAAATAATACTGGCTATGTCGGCCCGAGGTGAGCAGAAAATGTCCCTCCAACAAAACCTGGCGTCTTATCAAAATATCCAGGATCTCTCTATCTGATAGCATTTTCCATCTCCTTAATTATTTTGGCGGCGGCCTGGGCCGGATCGGCTGCCCGGGTGATGGGCCGTCCCACTACGATGAAATCGGCGCCCCAGGCCAAGGCCTGGGCCGGAGTGGCCGTGCGCTGTTGGTCATCGGGCGGGCTGTCCGGAGAGCGAATCCCCGGGGTAAGGATGATGAAATCCTCACCCAATTGCTGGCGTAAAAGCCTTATCTCACGGGGCGAGGCCACCACGCCATCCAGTCCCGCCTGGCAAGCCTGCCGGGCTAAATGGACGACCTGATCATCTATCTTCATAGCCGGAAAGCCGATGGTCTGATTTAAGATATTTTGATCGATGCTGGTGAGGACGGTGACCGCCAATATCAGGATTCGGCTTTGGCGATTGTTGCGGCTTGTGGCGGCCGCCTCCATCATGGGGATGCCGCCCCAGGCATGGAGATTGACCATGTCTGCCCCTAAATCCGCAGCTGCGGCCACGGCCTGGGCCACGGTGTTCGGGATGTCATGGTATTTCAAATCCAGAAAGACTCGGGCTCCAAGCCTCTTGACCATCCGCACCGTTTCGGGCCCGGCCGCGGTGAACAGCTGGTGGCCCACCTTGAAATAACCTACGATATCTTTGAGCTCCTGGACCAGATCCCGAGCGGCCTCCAAATGGGGCAGGTCCAGGGCTACTATCAGACGGTCCTTGGCTTCCATTTTCATCTTGCTCTGGAGGGGAGATGTAATATCTCGAGTTTTACTTTTACATTTCCTGATGAAATCAGATCAATGGCCTTGGCGGCGGCATAGGAGAGATCGATATCCCGACCGGCGACGAAGGGGCCGCGGTCGTTGATGCGGACCTTGACGCTCTTGCCGTTGGCCAGGTTGGTGACCCGGACCACGGTGCCGAAGGGAAGGGTGCGATGGGCGGCGGTCATGGCGTTCATATCGAAAACTTCGCCGCTGGCGGTTTTCCGTCCCTGGAGCTCCCGGCCGTAATAGCTGGCCGCGCCCTGAGCGGTGAGCAAGATCCATTCGCCCGAGGGGGAGGCGGCCTGGTCTCGGCCCTGGTTTTCCGAAAATCCCTCCTGGTCCGGTTGTGCCCTTGGCTGGCGCTGGCCCGGAGTGGTCAGATATATGGGAGCCGGGGAGCACGAGGCCAGGAGGAGAAAGCCCGGCAGGAGGATTTTTATAAGAGGCCGCATCTCAGTTTGCCGGTGATCTCGGCGACTGATTTGAAACCTTGTCTCCGGCAATAGGATATCAAGCCGGAGTTGATCCGGCCAACAGAATTCGGAGCGATGAAGTTGGCAGTGCCTATCTGGACGGCTGCGGCCCCGGCCAACATGAAGGCCACGGCATCGGCGGCGCTGACGATGCCGCCCAGGCCGATGACCGGGATGTCTATACTCCGGGCGGTCCTGTAGACGTGATAGAGGGCTACCGGTCTGATGGCCGGTCCGGACAGGCCGCCGCTGATATTGCCCAACACCGGCCGCCGCCGCTCGATATCAATGGCCAGGCCATACAAGGTGTTGATCAGTGAGACGGCATCGGCTCCGGCCCGCTGGACAGCCTGGGCCACGGCCGAGACATCGGTGACGTTGGGGCTGAGCTTGATTATCAACGGGCCGCGATAAACACGCTTTACCGCTCGGGTCACCCGGGCCGCCATCTCCGGGTCGGCGCCGAAAGCCAGGCCGCCGCGGGAGACGTTGGGACAGGAGATGTTAACCTCCAGACCGGATATTCCCGGCACTCCATCCAGGGCGTGGGCCAGCATTGTGTATTCGGCCAAGGATTCCCCGGCGATATTGACGATGACTTTGGTGCCGATATCCTTCAATCGGGGCAGCTTCCGGGTGAGAAAATCCTCCAGGCCGACGTTGGCCAACCCGATGGAGTTGAGCATTCCCGATGGTGTTTCGCAGAGACGGGGCGGCGGATTGCCGGCCCGGGGCTTCAGGGTGATGGTCTTGGTGACGATGGCGCCGAAGGCAGAGGCCGGGCATAGGTGGTGATATTCGGTGCCGTAGCCGAAGGTGCCGGAGGCGGCCAGCACCGGATTCTTCAACCTGATGCCGGCGACGGTGACCGAGGTCCTGATCAAGACAGGATGCTTCATAGCGTCGGCTCCTGACTCCAGTCTATGCTCTGGGAGTCGAAGACCGGTCCGTCGGAGCAGACGGTGAGATATCCGCCTTCGGAGGATCTGATGACGCAACCCTGGCAGGCGCCCACCCCGCAGGCTAAGCGCGATTCCAGAGAAACCTGGCAGGGAACCTGATAGCGGCGGCAGATTTCGGCCAATTTAGCCAGCATAGGCCAGGGACCGCAGGCATAGACCTGGATGCCATCCTGCGGCCTCAATATATTCTCCACCTCCTGAGTCACCAGGCCTCTAATGCCGCAGCTGCCATCGTCGGTGGTCAGGATGGTCTTCGGCCCGGCGATCTTTATGACCTGGCTTTGGGTGCGGCAGCCGTAGAGCAGGGTGGAGAAGCAGCCTTTGAGTTTCAAGGTGGCGTGCAAGAACGGCATCGGGGCCAGCCCCATACCTCCGGCCACCAGCAGATGCTTTTGCCTCCGGGATCCTATTTTAAAACCATGGCCCAGCGGCCCGAAGATGGAAAGCCGGCTGCCAGGTACCATCCTGGATAATCTTTGCGTTCCCGGTCCCTGGATGCGATAGAGCAGGGATACGATCTCATCTTTGATATTATGGATGCTGAAGGGCCGGGCCAGTATGGTTGAGTAGGAGGGATCCGAACAGACCATGAGGAACTGGCCGGGATGGGCGGCCCTGGCCAGGGCCGGAGCCCGTATCTTTATCAAAGAGACCGACGGGGCCACCTGTTTATTGGAAACGACAGATGTCTCTAGGAACTTTCGGACTGTCATTTTTACTCCTTGATCCAGGGCTCGGCGCCGGGTTCGTCGCTTGGGGACTCTGGCTTGGTCTGCTGGGGCTCCTCGGATGGCGTCGTCCGGGCCGGTGCCTCGGGCTTCGGGCTGGGCAGGAGGCTGTCCTTAGCCGCAGGTAGGTTTAAAGGAGCGGCCAGCCCGATCTCGGGCTCAGTGTCGTTCGCCAGACTGTCGACGGGCAGGCCTAAATACTCGCGAGCGGCGTTGGCGTAGCGGGTGGCGGGATAGAGCTGGATCAGGCGGCGGAAAAGGCTGTCGGCCCGAACCGTATCGGCTCCGCGGTGGAGTTGCGTCCAGGCGGCAGCATAAAGCGCTTTGGGAGCGATGGGAAGTTGGGGGTAGCTGTTGGCCACCTGCAGATAACGCTCTACAGCAGGCTCGGCCTGCTGCAGCTGGAAGAGATAATGTTCGGCCATGAGGAATTGTATGGCGGCGTTCTGTTCCTGGGATTTGGCATCGGCCACCTGTCTATCCAGAGCCTGAAGGACGGCGATGTCCGAGGCTGAGGCCAGGGCCTGAGCGGCGAAGTCGCTGGCCGGGCTCTCACCCCGGGCCAGGTTGTAATAATTCTGAGCACTGTCTAACATGTTCTCCTGTTCCCAAAGCTCGCCGATGAGAAGAAAGGCCTGGGCCGCGGCCTCGGACTTGGGATATTTTTGGGCCACCTGGCGCAGGATGGCGCGGGCGGAATCGTTTTCAACCTGGGCGGCCTGGATGCGGGCGACGTTGATATCTATGGTGCGGAGGTCGTTGGGATCGACGGCTATCCGGGCTGCCTCCGTATAGATTTTGAGGGCGCTTAAAATATCGTTGGCCCTCTCCAGGGCCTCGGCCAGCAAAAGCTTGGTCTTGAATCGCAGGGCCTTCGGCAGTCTGCGGTTGTGAAGCTTCTGAAGGACGGCGACGGCCTGGGGATAGTTCTTGGCCTGCAGAAGACAATGGGCCCAGTTATAGAGAGCCTGGCTCAGCAGCCGGCTCTTGGGGTGCTGGTACACAAACTTTTCCCAGGCTAAGGATGCTTCTGAGATATCCCCTGAGGACTGTTTTATCAGGGCCGACATGAAACCGGCCGGCTCGTTCCATTTGGAATCCTGGCCTGACAGTGGCGTCAGTATCCTTTCGGCCCGCTCGTATTCACCTATTTTCCAACAGCAGATCGAGAAAGCCAGTCTCGCCCGGTCAGCATGCCTAGAGCCGGGATAGACTTGCCAGACGTCCTGGTAAAGCCCCTGGGCCTTTTGGTACTCCCCGCGGCGAAAATAGGACTCGGCCATGTAAAAAAGGCTGGGGGGCGCCCAGCGGCTTTTAGGATATTTGGCGATAACATAGGAGAATTTTTCGATGGCTTTCTGATAGAGGCCGGCCTGGGAGCTTCCGGCCACGGCCGTATCCGGGAACTGAACCCGACCCTGGCTGGCCTGGTCGTAAAGTTTTTTCGCATTATAATAGGTATTGAAATAGGCGCAGCCCGGCAGGAGGATAAAAGCGATGAGGCAGAGGGGAATGGTTCTTTTGATCATCTCAAATCCGATTTATAATGGAGTCATCAGCTGGATACGCCGACCTCAACATTTCTGAACCTGGCCGGAGAGACGCCATGGCCCACATGGGCGGTCTGGCCCGGCTGTCCCTTGCCGCAGCTGGGGATGCCCCAGAGGTGCCATGAATTTTCATCGGCCACGGCATCGCAGGAGTTCCAGAAGGCCGGGGTCATGCCGGTATAAGTGGCATTCTTGAAGATGCGGCCGGTGAAACGGCCCTTTTTGATCTCCCGGGCCATCTCGGTGGCAAACTGGAAATTGAGTCTCCGGTCGTCTATGCTCCAGGTCTTGGTGGTGTCGAAATAAATTCCATCGTCAGTATCGGCGATCATATCCTGGAAGCGCCAGCTGCCTGGCTCTAAGTTGATGTTGGTCATCCGGATCAAGGGGATGCGGTTCCAGCCGTCGGCCCTCATGGCACCGCCGGAGCTCTGGCCCAATCTATAGGCCGTCTCCCGGGAAGTAAGGTATCCGCAGAAACGGCCCCGGTGGATAATGGCTATCCTCTGGGCCGGCACCCCCTCGTCGTCCCAGCCGAAGGTGCCTAAGCCTCCGGGCACGGTGGCATCGGCATAGACATTGATGATATCCGAGCCGTAGCGCAGTTGATGAAGCTTTTCCACGGTGAGGAAACTGGTGCCGGCATAGGCGGCTTCGGTGCCGAACACCCGGTCCAGTTCTATGGGATGGCCGATGGATTCGTGTACTTGCAGTGCCAACTGGTTGGAGGCGATGATGATGGACCTTCTGCCAGCCGGGCAGGGCGATGCCTTCAACAGGGCAGCCGCCTCCTCGGCCGTCCGTTCTGCATGGGCCGGAAGGTTAAGCTGTTCTATGAATTCGTATCCCGCCTGCCGGGTGTCCCCGCCCATGTTGGGATAGCTGCGGGTCTGGACCTCGGAGCCGGCCACGGCCAGGGCCGATATCTCGCCTCCGGATTCGGTGAACTCCTGATCGGTCAAAGAACCCTCGGTGGAGGCCAAGACCACCCGATATCTATAAAACCAGAGGGAACTGCTGGCTACCTTGATCTTCGGGTTCTTCCGCATCATCCGGTCGGCCTCGAGCAGCAGCTCTATCTTGCGGGACAGGGGGACGGAGAAGGGGTCGACGGCCACCCGGCTGCAATAGCGCCCTTGTGAGGGCTTGAGCGGCGCCAGCCTGACCTTCTCCCTCCGGGTGCGCCCCGAGGCCCGGGCGATGGACAAGGCCGATTTGATTATTCTATGTATCTCCGAGGTCTCCAACTTAGCACTGGAGGCAAAACCCCAGGCGCCGTCCACCAGGACCCTGAGGCCGAAGCCGGCATCGTATCCCGAGGTTACCGATTCCACAATGCCGTTGCGCACCGACAGCGATTCCGTGTTCTTCGAGGTTAGGCGGACGTCGGCATATTCTATCCCACGAGAGGGCAGAGAGTCGATGACTTTTAAGGCGAAGGACTTCATAAATTATCGGTGTTCTATTTTATGGAGGCTGATAAACTTTTTTATGGGCGAGAGCGTCGCTAGATCGTCTGAATAATCGGGGGAAAGCCCATCGCAGCTGTCTTGGCCTTATTTGATATTATCGGCGCCTTTTCCTTTCAGTATAACATAATCACCGCCCGGTTATCAAGTTTAATCTTGACTTAGAATAAACGCCTTGCATCACAGGCGGCAAAGTGATATATTTAAATGAAAGAAATCCATGGCGAAAAAGCGCTTAATCAAAAAAATGAGGCTAGGGCCGGGGATCGCTGGACTCTATGGACTGGGTCAGGGCCAGCCCCTGCGCCTGCCGCTATATTTGGCCAAGGTGCCGGCGGGCTTTCCCTCCCCGGCCGACGACTTTCTGGACAGAAGGCTGGATCTGAACGAATTTCTCATCAAGCATCCGGCCGCCACTTTCTTCGTCAAGGTGCAGGGGGAATCCATGATCCGAGCCGGGATCCATTCCGGCGACATCCTGATAGTGGATCGGGCCCTGGAGGCGGCCGACCGCAGAATCGTGGTGGCTGCGGTCGACGGCGAGCTGGTGGTCAAGAGGCTCAGACGACGGAGGGAAAAGGTTTATCTGGCTTCAGAGAACCCGGATTATAAGGAGATGGAGGTCACCCCGGAGATGGGCTTCGAAGTCTGGGGGGTGGTCACCTATGTCATCCATGCCCTGTGAATTCCCGGCCGTAACCTATAAAACGTCCGCTAAACAGCCGCCATGTATCGGTGAGGGATAGCATGCGTCACCTCTTCGCCCTGGTTGACTGCAACAGCTTCTATGCCTCCTGCGAGCAGGTGTTCGATCCCCGTCTCAAAGGACGGCCGGTGGTGGTGCTGTCCAACAACGACGGCTGCGTCATCGCCCGCTCGGCCGAGGCCAAGGCCGTAGGCATCCGCATGGGCCAGCCCTTCTTCGAACAACAGGAGCTGATTTTACGCCATGGGGTTCAGGTATTCTCGGCCAACTTCACCCTCTACGGTGACATGTCCAACCGGGTGATGGAGGTGCTGCGCCAGTTCAGCCCGCACATGGAGATCTATTCCATCGACGAGGCCTTCCTGGATCTGAGGGGATTTCGGGGTAACTTGGAGGAGTATGGCCGCAGGATAAAAAGCACGGTCTATCGCTGGACCGGGATTCCGGTCTCCATAGGCATCGGGCCCACCAAGACCCTGGCCAAGATAGCCAACCGTATTTCCAAACACCATCTGGACACCAAGGGCGTCTTCGACATCACCGACCATCCTGAAATCGACCGCCTGCTGGAAGCCGTTGCAGTCGGCGATGTCTGGGGTATTGGCCGCCGCTTCGTTAAATTCCTGAACAGCCGGGGGGTAACCAATGCCCGCCAGCTGCGCGACCTGCCCGACAAGTTCGTCAAACAGCAAATGACGGTGGTCGGCCTGAGGACGGTGACCGAGCTGCGGGGCCAGCCCTGTCTTCGGCTGGAGGACTTAGCGGCCTTCAAGAAGAATCTGCTCAGCTCACGCTCCTTCGGCCGTCCCCTGACCGAGCGTTCGGAGATGGAACAGGCCGTGGCCGAGTATGCCGCCCTTTCGGCAGAAAAGTTAAGACGCCAGAGATCGTTAGCCTCAGCCGTCTCCGTCTTCATCGAGACCGATAGCTTCCGCCAGGGCCCCCAGTACGGTAACTTCGCCACTGCCGGCCTGGCCGTGCCCACAGCCTACACCCCGGAGATCATTCGGGCGGCGGAGGCCGCCTTGGCTAAGATCTGGCTCCCCGGCTATATCTACAAGAAGGCCGGAGTGCTCCTCTCCCAGGTGATCCCCGAGTCCGACTTTCAGTTGGATGTCTTTGCCTACGATGGCGGCATCCGGATAAAAAGGTCGCTGATGAAGGCTATGGATGCCGTCAACCAGCGGTGGGGCAGGAATACGGTCTATTACGCGGCCCAGGGGGTGCAGAGGCCATGGGGCATGCGCCAGAAGAGGCTTTCCAAACGTTTCACCACCCGGTGGGAGGAGATTCCGACCGTCAAGGCTTAACAACAATTTTGAGAGGTTAGATGAATTCCATATGTTCCGTTGGTTGGTTTGCTCTGACGGGGCGATAAGTTATTAACCCTCTCAAACTTATTAGAACATCTGTAACTGGTGGAAAGAGAGATGTGCGGCCGATTCGTGCGAAAAGCCACCGAGGATGAGATAAGCGAAGAGTTCGAGATCGAACCTGAGGATATCTCGTTTCCGTTGGAACCCCGTTATAATATCGCACCTGGGCAACAGGCGGCGGTGGTGATCTATGATGGCCGGAGAAGGTTGGAGGGGATGCAGTGGGGCTTGATACCCTTCTGGGCCCAGGATCCTAAGATCGGCTACAAGTTGATCAATGCCCGGGCCGAGACTTTGGCCTCCAAGCCCAGTTTCCGCCATTCGCTCAAAAAAAAGCGTTGTTTGGTGGTGGCCGACGGGTTTTACGAGTGGCGCCGGGAGGAAGGCAAGAAGACGCCGATATTCGTCCGGTTGAAGGGCGGCCGGCCGTTCGGCATGGCCGGATTATACGATGACTGGAGATCGCCCGACGGGAAAAACATCAGGACCTTCACCATCATCACCACTGCGCCCAACCGCATGTTGGCGTCCATCCACGACCGGATGCCGGCCATCCTGCCTAAGGAGGCCTACGCCGCCTGGTTGGGGCAGGCGGATAAGGGGGAGGTGCTGGGACTGCTCGGCTCCTTTCCGGATAAGGAGATGGAGGCCTGGCGGGTATCCCCGGCGGTCAACTCGCCCAAGAACGACGGCCCGGAATGCATCCAGCCTTTATGACTTTTGGCCAAAGATTTTCACCAATCTTATCTGTTAGTTTTCCCTAATGCTAAAATATTTTGAGATCGCCATAAATACAAAATCCATGTCGATCCGTGGCCGAAATTGGGAACCATGACGCTCCAGGAAAAGATCGCCCAGTTTCCCGAAACTCCCGGCGTCTACCTTTTCAAGGACGCCCAGGGGACCATCCTTTACATCGGCAAGGCTAAGAATGTTCGGGACCGGGTGAGAAACCATTTTGCCGGTACCGAGGATCCCAAGGAAAGGGCTCTGGTCTCGGCCACCGCGGAGGTGGAGTACATCCTAACCGATTCCGAGATGGAGGCCCTGATCGTTGAGGCCGAATTGGTGCGTCAGCACCAGCCCAAGTACAACATCAGGCTCAAGGATGACAAGAAATTTCCCTGGATCAAAGTCACCAAAGAACCTTTCCCCAGAGTTTTTGTCACCCGCGATCTCTCGGACGATGGCTCTAAGCTCTTCGGTCCCTATACCGATGCCCGAGCCCTGAAGCATACGATGCATCTGGTCAAACAGATCTTTCCTCTGCGCTCCTGTGCCTATCAATTGCCGGAAAAGGCGCCGCCCAGGCCCTGTCTGAACTATCAGATCGGCCGTTGTTTGGCTCCCTGCGCCGGCAAGGTATCGGCAGGGGAATACAACCAGATGGTTAAAATGGCGGTCGCCTATCTCACCGGCAGGATCAAGACGCTGGCTAAAGAATTGGAGAGGCTGCGGGATGAGGCGGCCCAGAAACTGGATTTCGAACAGGCCGCCCACTGGAGGGACCAATTAGCCCACTTGGAAACCGTCTCGGCCAGGCAGAAGGTTATCCTTCCCGATGGCCAGGACAGCGACTTCATCGCCGGCGAAAGATCCAAAGACCGGATGCTGTTCTCTGTGCTTCAGTTCAGGGAGGGGAGGCTGGTGGCCAGGAACGACAGGATAATAGAAATACCATTGGAAGATAACGACTACGATCCGTTATCTCATTTTATAACATACTATTATTCAAAAGACTTATTGATACCTTCTAATGTAGTAGTTGAAGCATTGCCAAATAGTTGCCACCTGCTTGAAAAGTGGCTTTCCAACACCAAAGGCGAGAAAGTAGATATAAGGATTCCTTCATCCGCCATAGAAAGGAGGATACTCGGGCTTACCTACAAGCAGGTCCATTCAATGGTGGACGAATTCTTGGCCCTTAAAGAGAAGATCGGCCTGAAGGCAGTCAAGCCACTCACCGAACTCCAGCAAGTTCTGCAATTAGAAGAATTGCCCCGTCTGATTACCGCCTTTGATATCTCCAACTTAGCCGGCACCGACAGTGTGGGATCGGCGGTTCAGTTCAAGGATGGGAAGCCCTATAAGAAAGGCTATCGTCAGTTCAAAATAGAGACCATATCCGGACAGAACGATGCCGCTATGATGGAGGAGGTTTTGAGGCGGTATTTAGATCATATTAAAGACAGGGATCTTAAGCCTCCGGATCTCATTCTGGTGGACGGCGGAGCGCCCCAGCTGCGGGCCGCCTTGAAAGTGAGACAGGAAAAGGGCTATAATTTCCCGGTGGCCGGCCTGGCCAAGAGATTGGAGGAGCTTTACCTGGAGAGCGGCGAGGTAGTCAGCCTGCCCAGGAATTCCCCGGGGCTACACTTGGTCCAGCGCCTGCGGGACGAGGCCCATCGTTTTGCCCAGCGCTATCACCACAAGCTGAGGGAGAAAAAGGTCGCCAAGAGCGGGCTGGAGGACATCAAGGGCATCGGCCCCAGGACGGCCAGAAAACTGCTCAAGGCCTTCGGCAGCGCTGAGAGGGTGAGGGAGGCCTCTTCAGGTGATCTGGAAAAAGTAGTTAGTGTCAGGACGGCGCGGAAGATACTTTCCTCAAAATTGAGCAAATCCTGATTTGCCAACAATAACCACAGACCCGATAAATTCATCTCATGACGAACTATGCGATTTTAGTATTTTACTGAGTATGATATCCGCTTTCACTTCTTTTTACCGTTAAACCATTTAACTTTTTACTTTCAACTTTCAAAATGCCCCAGGGCTATCTGGAAGTCATCTGCGGCTGCATGTTCAGCGGCAAAACCGAGGAGCTGATACGTCGCCTCAAGCGGGCTAACTACGCCCGCCAGAGGGTGCAGGTCTTCAAGCACCGGCTGGACGACCGCTACGA
>Ga0272448_1002753_pt1 | contig 21593 bp, 20 predicted proteins | sample YNPCB0191_FD_202220 | JGI IMG/M metagenome (GOLD analysis project Ga0272448, IMG submission 202220) | Hot spring sediment microbial communities from Yellowstone National Park, WY, United States - YNP-CB-019-1 | ecosystem: Environmental > Aquatic > Thermal springs > Hot (42-90C) > Sediment... | reverse complement strand
ACCATCGGCGAGGGATCGGCATAATAGGCGCGTATGGTCGTCTTGAGCGCTAACTCGCTTGCGATCTGACCTGCCGCGTGCCCGCCCATGCCGTCGGCGACTCCGTAAAACGAGCCTTTGGTCGCCAACACGTCCTCATCGTCGGGCTGGAAAAACTCGAACTTGTCCTCATTGTTCTCGCGAACGCAGCCGAGGTCCGTCTTTGCGCCCAATAGCGTCCTGACGACGACCCCCCGCGCTTTCTCGGCACGCTCCTCCCACTGCTTGATAAGCTCGGCGGTGTTTATCTTGGCCGTTATTTCGTCTGCCAACCCATGCCACCTCAGATCGCGTTCGTTGTCATCAACTATCGGATACCGACTGTTGAATGCTGCGGTCAATCACGAATACGGTGCGGCCCAGTGTGATCTCGTCGCCGTCGTTGAGTTCGCGGGCAACGTTGGGGTCCAGCTTGACGCCGTTGACGAGTGTGCCGTTCGTACTCCCGACATCGGTAATCGTGAATTTGCCGTCGGCAAAGTTCAGATCGGCGTGTCGACCCGAACAATACGGATCAGGAATGACTATGTCGTTATCGGCCGCGCGGCGGCCCACGGCGTTCGTGCCTTCGCGGATGTCGAAGGCATAGACGCCGTCCTTGGAGACGAGCTTGCCGACAGACTGTGCCGGCTTTTCGGCAGAGGTTTCGGCCTCCGAGGCCTCTTTCCCTTCACCCAAGCCCTCTACCTCTGAAGAGGGGGCCACTTCGCCCCCGGCAGGCTCCGCGCCCTCACCCCAGCCCTCTGCCCCAGGAGAGGGAGCCTCGTACCTCAGCGCGAAGCTGCCGAAAACGATCTCGCAGCCGTCGGTGAGGTCCACCTTTTCGCCCGGCGCGATCTTGACCCCCGCAACAATTGTGCCGTTCGTGCTGCCTACATCCTCGACGTAGGCGCGATCTCCGGCGACGGTAACCGTCGCGTGTTTGCGTGAGACGGTGTTGTGTAAGAGCAGTATATCCGCGTTCTCGCGGCCGACGGTGTTGGGACCGGGGCTAAGAAGAAACTCGCGCGTGCCGTCGGGCGTCACCAGCTTGCCGTAAGTCTCCTGGGACGACAGTTCCACCTCTGCAGCTTGCACCGGCTGAGACGCCAGCAGAAACCCACAGTCGATGCAGTAAGTCTCCGACGGCGGATTCGGCGTATGGCAAACGGGACAGTCCACGTTCATCGCCATCTGCGTCGCGCCGCCCGCGGGCGCGGGAACAGCCTGAGTTGGCTGCGGACCCGCCGCTGCGATTGTCTTGTCTGTGTCTTGCATCAGCTCTTCCCCCGGTCAAGGTCGAGAATTGTGCCCATCAGCGTCTTTTCAGCGCCGCCGCCCTGCTTGATCTGGTCGATCGCAGTTTGTATGTCCTGTGCCTGCAGCGTCTTACCTTGCTCGATGAGCATCATCTTGGTCTTTTCCAGCTCCCGCAGCGCATCCGCCGGCGAGATTTGCTGTGTACGCATGCCCATCACGGTCTTTTCGAGATTGCGAGACGCCTCTGCGACCTCGACTTCGCGTCGCACCTGCTCGTTTGCGCCGCTTGCGATGAGGCTTTCGTCGGCGGTGAATTCGATCACTACGTCGCTCGCAACTGACTCGGTGCGCGCGGTAACACAATCGTCATAGACAGCCTCGATCCTGGCAACGCGATACTTGCCGCCGGGTCGGGCGCCCAGCTCGAACTCGACGATCGCCGTCTGAGTCGAACCGCGTTCGAGGTCCGCAAGAGTGACCTCGGCAGAGCGATGGCCAAAGACCGGCAGTTTGTTGTATACTTGCCGAACCTGCACCCAACGCGACATATGAACGCGCATCTTGATATTGCGTGCGACCACGTTCATCAGCGTTTCGAGCTCCTTGCGGAATATCTCCGGGATGAGTTCGGGCCGGCTGATATAGTAGTAGTTGCCGCCGCTGCGCTTGGCGATTGCCGCGAGTAATTCCTCGTTGTATTCCATCCCGAATCCAAGGGCGGTTATGGTGATGCCGCGGCTCTTCTGCTCGGCGACCTGCCCGACAATCGAGGCGAAATCCTTGTTGCCGGCGGTCGGCTCGCCGTCTGTAAACAGCAGCGCGCGGTTCACGTAACCCGGCGACGCGACCGACGCAATCTGGTTGGTGCCGAACATAATGCCCCCGTAAAGGTCGGTCGTGTTGCCGACCTGAAGCATATCGATATGCTGCTTGATGAGCGCCTTGTTGACCACCTTGCGCGCAGGCATTATGACCTCCGGCTGATCGGTGAAGGCGACGATGGAGAGCACGTCGTTCGGCTCGAGCAAATCGACCACGTAGCCGCACGCGCGCTTCATGTAGTCCATCGGCGGCCCTTCCATCGAGCCGGATCGATCCAGTATCAGACACAGATTGAGCGGCAGGCGCGCGCCCATCGCGGTGCCCGTTCCGATCAACTTCACGAGCACATGCAGGCGGGTGCTGCGAGTGCAAAGCGCGTAGGTGTTCTCCGGCACGCACTCGACCGTCAACGCTTGCATGTTGCCCGCCATCTGCGTCCGATTGGCATCAGGCGGGAAAGCCCCACCCGGCACCTGTGTTGCGTTCGGGTCCATGCCGCCGATTCGGGTTCTGTTCGGATCGTCCGGCGGAATCATCTGTGTACGGTCATCGTTCATCCTGTCAGTGCTCCACAATGTTGAATGTTGGATGCTCAATGTTGAATAGGCCGCCCCTATTCAACACCCAACATTGGGCATTGAGCATTCGAATCTGAACTTGGTGCTGCCTATCTGCACCGTGTCGCTCGGCGCGAGCTGGTGTCGCGATATTCTCGCGTTGTTGACGTGCGTGCCGTTAGTGCTGCCGTCGTCGTAGAGCACGTAGGCGCCGTTCTCGATCGCGATGTGGGCGTGGTTTCGCGAGACGCAGTTGTCCAGCGACAGGGCAATGTCCTTGGTCGATTCCCTACCGATGAACACGTCGCGGTCGATTACGAACGTATGGCCGGCGTACGGGCCGGAAATGCCCACCAGCTTCGCGGAAGTCGAAAGCTGAGCGTTGAAAACCGAAAAAGGCGAGTCGCCTCCCCCAACCAGCGTGCTTGAACCGTCAAGCCTCTGCGTCGTCTGACCCTGGCCGACCGTGCTGCCAGGATCGGGCGTGGGCTGAACGGGCTTGGCGGCCACGATGCAGTCGCAGTTGCCGTTGGCGTCCTTCGGCGACCCGCAGAACGGGCAGACGTGCTCGGAGGTCGGGATGGCCGGGACAGCATGTCCCGGCCCAACATAGGAGCGTGCGGTTGCCTTGTCGCGATACAGGAACTTAGTCTTGCCGATCTCGACGAGATCGCCGTCCGTGAGAAGTTCGCGGCGGGTGATCTTGACGCCGTTGACACGCGTGCCGAACGTCGATCCCGCGTCCTCGATGAGGTGGCGCTTGCCCTCGGCTGTGATGATCGCGTGGCGCTCGGCCACATCCGGATCGCCGAAGACCGGTATGTCCGCGAACTCGTCTCGGCCCAGCACGGTCTGGGGCTTGTAGAGAAGAATCTCGCGGCCCTCGTTGCGACCGATCAGCCTTACAAGCCACGCCTGTTTGGTGATCTCCTCGACGAATCCGAGAAACAGGCCGATGGCCCCGCCGGTCGCGCCGAATGCGATGAACCGTATTATGGACGGCGGAAAGTTCGACACTCCGCCCTTGTTCATCCACGCCAGTATCTCGAAAACCGACCCACCTAATCCGCCGCCGATGAAGCCGCCGACCGCACCGTTAATCATCTTGCGAGGGTCCGCCGTGGCGGCGCCGTGCGAAAGTCCGATCAGACCGCCGATCAGCGCCCAGCCACACCCGCGTCCTAGCAGCAGAAGCAAGAACGACAGAAACCCGGCCGTCCCTGCCAGGCTGTAAAGCGTGCTGTAGACGCGGCTGCCGATGGTAAGCCCCACTACTCCCCCGGCCGCGCCGAACAGCGCCGATATTACGATGCTCTTGACCGCCTCTCGGCGCGACGCGGTGGAGAGCGCCTCGGCAACGCCCAGCGTTAGCCCGACGAACGTGCCCGATATCAGGCCGATCAGGAAATACTGCGGGTACGCAAGATCCTTTTCGACGTCGGGCATCAGCGCCGTCGGCTCCATTATCACCCACGCCGCCAACAGACCGATCGCCCCGGCCAAAGTGTATCTAAGAATGCGTCCCATCGTTCCCCGGCTGGAAAGTTGGAATACTACGAGGCAAGTTAACCTTGCAACCCTCGATGCTCCCGACCTTCAAAGTCATATCTCGAACCTGAATTTCGTCCCGCCGATCTGGATTTCGTCGCCCGGCGAGAGCTTCTGTTCGGTGACGCGCGCGCCGTTGACAAACGTGCCGTTGGAGCTGCCCTCGTCGCGAATCGAATAGCCGCCGTTGGCCTGCGAGATCGTCGCGTGGCGGCGAGAGACGGTGGCGTCGTTGGCCAGCGCAATCGGATTGTCTGCCTCGCGGCCAATGACCATAGACGGCGACGTTATCTCAAATATATGCCCGGCGTAGACGCCCTGCGAACCAACCAATCGCGGCCCGGCAGACGCGGCAGCGGCCGGCCCGGCAGTTGCGGACGCACCAGGTGTGATCGTGCAGGCACAGCGGCCCTGCGCGTCTTTAGTCTGGCCGCAGAACCGGCAGACGTTGGGATCGTCGGCAGGCGCTGCCGGCGCTTCCGGCACCGACTGACCGAAGGCGTCGGTTGGCAGTTCCACGCCCAGCCCCTGGAGCGCACTTTTTGCCGTCAGGCCTCTGGCCTTGAGCACTATGACGACTATCGCGACGATAAGCGCCAGGACCATCAATCCGGCGAGGGTCTGCAACAACGCCGCCGGCGTCGCGCCGCCCTTGCTCGCGGGCTTGGCCTCGGCTTTCGGCGTGGGCGTGACGGGAAGCGTGTGCACGTCCCCGGCGACCTTGATGTCACGCTCGTAGTCGGGAACCGCGCGCTTGGCGGGAATCTCGATATCCGAGTCAATGGTTTTGCGAAGCTTGTCGGCCTCGACATTAACCGAGACCTCGCCGGATGCCACGTCGTGGAACGTCGCGACACCTGCGTCGGCAGGGGTCACCACCGCGGTATGCTCCTCGTTTCTGCCGTCCGTGATGTTGACGATCGCGCTCTCGATGGGCTTGCCGTCCTCGGCGACGATGCGCAGACGCACGTTGCGGACGCGGTCGAAGTCGTCAGCGGACAGCTCGACGTCCTTGGTGCTCGCCGACGGCAGATACTCGGCAATGGCGAGGTTGCCGGTCTTTTTGTCCATTACATACAGCTTCGCGCCGGAGTACTTCGCACCGAGCGCTCCGATGTCAAGCTCAGCGAACGTGCCCTTGAACCGAACCGGAAGCGACGTTCGCGCGGCGCCGTCCGCGTCGGTGAACGTGAACCAATAGACATAACTGCCCTTCTTGGCGACCGAAAGCGTCGGCGCGGCAGGCTTCGCCTTGGAAGACGCAGCAGTCGAGGGCTGCACGCCGGGTTTGGCTTTGGCGCCAAGCGCAGCCGTGCAGAACGCGATCACTACAACGATGACGATGAGGACGCTTCTCCGTGTGCTGATGGCAGATCACTCCTTCGACGACGGCCGTCCGCTGTGAGCGGTCGGCTGTCAGCATTCAGAACTCCTCGCGTTGCACTTCGAGTATGGCATCACCGATGCAGTCGGCCAGATCGCTCGCGATCATTGCGGGTTCGCTTAGCTTCTTCGCGGCGATCTCGCCCGCAACTCCGTGAATATAGACGGCGGCATTGGCTGCGCGGACGGGTTCATTGCCCTGGGCCAAAAGCCCGCCGATCATGCCCGACAGAACATCGCCCGTGCCGCCGGTAGCCATGCCGGGCGAGCCGGTAGTGTTGACATAGGCCGTGCCTGACGGCTCCGCGACAACCGTCCCCGCACCCTTGAGCACGACCGTGACTCTGTGCTTCTTCGCGAACGCACGTGCGGTCTCCAGTCGGTTTGACTGAACCTGGTCGGCCTTGGTTCCGAGCAGCGTCGCCATCTCGCCGGGGTGCGGCGTGATCACCAGCGGCGCCCTACACCTCCTTAAGACGCCCGGATCGCGCGAAACTGCGTACAGTGCATCGGCATCGATGATTGCAGGTCTGGTAAGCTTCGATATCAGATTCAGCGTGAAATCGATCGTGTCCTCGTCTCGTCCGAACCCCGGCCCGATCACCGCCGCATCCCACTTGCTCACGTGCTCCAACACTCGATCCAGCGACGCCATCCCGAACGCGCGCGCCTTTCCCTGCGGCACGGGAATCGTCATCGCCTCGGTGAGTTTCACTTCCATTATATCGTTGAGCGACTCGGGCACAAGCACCGTCACGAGGCCGGTCCCGATTCTCAGGGCGCCCATCGCGGCAAGCGTTGCAGCTCCGGTCATGCCCACCGACCCGGCAACGATCGCAACGTGGCCGAAGTCGCCCTTGTGGGCGTCCTCGTTTCTGCGTCGGCCCAGGCCGGCCAGGGTCGCGCAGTCCGCCCGAATGAGCCTCGCCGCCGAAGCGCGCGGCTGGAATGCATCTTCCGGTATACCGATGTCGGCAACCACAATGTCGCCTGCATACCACGCCCCCGGCCAGGTCACCAGGCCCACTTTGGCCAGGCCAAACGTCACGGTCGTCTCCGCCTTCACCGCCGCCTTGCCGACGTCCTCAAACCGCTCGACGGGGCCAAGTACTTGCCCGGTATCAGCGTTAAGCCCGGAGGGAATATCCACCGCTATTACGGGTACACCGGAGAAGTTGACGGCACGGACCGCGTCGGCGTAGTCCGGCTTGAGTTCGCCCTTTGCACCTGTCCCCAGCAGAGCGTCGATAATAAGGTCGCTTCGGTTTGCCGCCTTGCTCAGTCGCTTCACGCTGCGGGTGTAGTCTATGCGAATTCCCTCTTTTTCAGCCAGCTCCAGGTTGGTCAGCGCATCGCCCTTTGCGGATGCTCTGTCACCCCAGTAGAATACGGTGACGTCCAGAAGCGCCGCCTGCAGATGCCGGGCCGCCACGAAGCCATCGCCGCCGTTGTTGCCCGGTCCCGCGACAACGATCACCCGGCGCAGTCCGTGCGTGCCGATGCGCCGCAGAACCTCGTTCGCAACCGCCTTGCCGGCGTTCTCCATAAGCAGCAAACTCGGAACGCCGTATTTCTCGGTGGCGACGCGATCAAGCTCCCGCATCTGCTCGGCCGTCACGAGCAGCGTACGAGAACAGTCACTGTATCCGACCAACTTCATTGGTCCGCCTCCACAACCGCCACCGCGCAGGCGTAGTGTTTTGTGTGGGAAACGCTGATATGCACGGTTGCGTTCCCGGCGACTGCGCGGGCGCGGCCTGACAGGTTCACCATCGGTTTTCCATCGGCTCTGTTGACCACTTCAACTTCTTTCCATCCGAAAGGGCCGCCTAACGCCTTCGCCACCGCCTCCTTCGCCGCGAACCGCGCGGCAAGGTGCAGGTATTTCGCAGACCTGCCGAGCGCGTAGTCGAGTTCCGCCGCCGTGAACACCCGCTCCAGGAAGGAACCGTCGCGCTCGCAGAGCTGCCGTATTCGTTCGGTCTCCACAATGTCCGTCCCCACACCAAGTATCGGCATATCTGCTATCTTTTCCCCACCCGCGCGGCAATCTCCTGCAGGCGAAGCCGCCAGCTACGAGCTTTCGGCGGGAACCGTTCGCCCACGCCCGAGAGCGCAAGGCGGGCGAGTTCAGGCTTGTGGGAGTCTCGTCGTGCCGAACTCGGTTCAGTATCCGCCCGGCGGCGCGACAGGTGTTGAATGAACTTCGCGATGACGCGGGGCTGGGGCATTCGCTTCCGCAAGACTGACCAGACACCTCAAAGCCCGGACTGTTGACCGACCGCCGCCGCCCCCCTAATATTATATAGGCAAGAATGCGCAGACTCGTGCCGATAATCGTGATAGCGGTCACAGCGGTCGCGGCGAGCTACTATGCCTACCGCCAATCTCATCGCGTGCGTGCGATTGAAGGGCCGACGCTAACCGTGCGGGTGCTCGATGCCGAGTTCGGCTGCGCGGGCATCTTGCGCACGCCGGAGGGAAGGATCGTCGTTATCGATCCGACGTTGCGGGGCGTGAAGGCGGTGGCCGATCTGCTCAAAGCCGAGCACGCACGTGCGGTAACGGTGATCCTGACCGATATTACTCCGGCTCGCGCCGCGGCGCTCGCAGCGCTCCAGAGGTCGGTCGGAGTGTCGAAGTTGATCCGTCCTGAGCTTGGACCATCGACAGAGGTCTGGACCAGAACGCTCGCGCTCGCGAAATGCGAACCGACGGCCGAACTGGCCATTCCGGCCGGCGATAGAGTGAGGGTTTCGCCGAAGGTCGCAATCGAAGCGCTCGGTCCTTCGATAGGCTGCCGCGGCCCGCTGGTGTTTCGGGTGCGCTTCGGCGCCAAGAGCGTCTTCTTCTCGCCGCAGATGGATGCCGCAGAGGAATCGGACCTGATCCGGTCGGGACAAGATCTGACCAGCAGTGTGCTGGTTGCGCCGCGCACGGGCGCGTCGCTCGAGCTGCTCTCGATGGTGCGCCCGGAGATTATAGTGATCAGCACGCCGACGAAACCCTCGCGAAGCGTGCTGGATAGATTCAGCGAGCGCAATACGGGTGCCGCACTCTATCGGACAGACAAACACGGCATAATAGAGATTGATACCAACGGCCGCTCCGTCCGCGTTTCCACGGAAGGAGGTGGCCCTTAGAAACTATCACCGACACACAAACGGAGCGCGTCCATGCAAGATACTAAGACAGAGAACGTAGCCGTCGTCCGCAACCGGCGGCTGCCGAGTTCGCTGATCGTGATCGGGGCGGGCACGGGCGGCCCCCAGGCCCTGGCTGAAATGCTGCCCAGATTCCCCGCCACTTTCGCCGGAACCGTTATCATCGTCCAGCAGATGCGGCCCGGTTTTACGAAGGTGCTTGCCGGCCGGCTCAACGAAATCTGCAGGCTGCCGGTGTACGAGCCGGTAGACGGCCAAGAACTGCACGCCTCCGAAATACTCGTGGTGCCGGGCGGCAGCACGCTCACAATCCCAACTCCCGAAGAGCAATCGGCCTGCACTATACGTATCGAAGACGTCACCGCCGACCCTGACAAGCTGCGCAGCCGCATCGACTCTGTAATGACCGCCGCCGCCGCGCTTTATGGGCGCGACTGCATCGGCATCTTGCTGACCGGTATGGGCGACGACGGCCGTAACGGTATGCGAGCCATTGCCGATGCCGGCGGCATGACGCTCGCGCAGGACGAAGAATCCTCGATAGTGTTCGATTTGCCGTCGTGCGCTATCGACGCCGGCGCAGTCCACGAGGTGCTCCCGCTCTGGAGCATCGCGGATCGGGTAATATCCGTCGCAACAGGGGAGGCGCAAAATGCAAACGCTGCCTAGAACACGACTCGGCGATATGCTTGTAACCGCGGGAGTGCTCTCGGAGGAACAGCTTGAGTGGGCGCTCGATCGCCAAAAGGAAAGCTATCAGCGGCTTGGCGAGATTCTGCTCGAAGCAGGGATGATAGATGAAGACGACGTTGCCGAAGCGCGCGCGCTCCAACTGGACATGCCCTATGTCCAGCTCAACGATTTTCAGATACGGCCCGAAGTGGCCAAGCTCGTGCCGGAACACATCTCCCGTGCCTACAACCTCATCCCGATAAGTGCCACATCAACGAAAATCGCCGTCGCGATGGCCAACCCCATGGATGTGGAAGCCATCGATACCGTGCAGCGATGCTCGAAGAGGCGCGCGGTGCCGGTCTTGGCCGGCGAGCCGCGAATCCAGGCCGCGCTTGAACAAGCCTACGGCAGTGCGGGCGGCGAAGACATCACTGCAACCATCGAGGAGGCCATCGGCGACATAGAGATGATCCAGGTCGCCGACACCGAACTGCCCGATGACGTGGCCGAGGAACGCAGGCAATCGACGCAGGCGCCCGTCGTCAAGACCGTCAACCTCGTCTTGCAGGAAGCAATCAAGCAGAAAGCGAGCGACATACATTTCGAGCCCCGCGCCAATTCGCTCGAAATCCGCTATCGTATCGACGGCGCACTTCAGCACATTCGCAACCTGCCCAAGCAGCTCCAGCCGGCCGTGCTGAGTCGCATCAAGATCATGGCCGAGATGGACATCGCAGAAAAACGTCTGCCGCAGGACGGCCGCATCAAGATGAAGATCGCAGGCAGGAAGGTAGACCTGAGAATCTCGTCGCTGCCCACGCAATACGGCGAACGCATTGTGATCCGAATTCTGGATAGAAGCGCGCAGCAGGTCTCCATCGAAAGCCTTGGATTCGGCGAGGGCGAGTTCGTGACATTTCAGAAGCTGATCCACAAGCCATATGGTATAATACTGGTCACCGGCCCCACCGGAAGCGGCAAGACGACTACGCTGTACTCGGCGCTCAACGCGATCAAGTCGGTCGAAAGCAACATCATGACGTGCGAAGACCCGATCGAGTACGAGCTCGAAGGCATAAGCCAGTCGGCGGTCAATGTCAGGGCCGGACTGACGTTTGCGGCACAGCTTCGAGCGATTCTGCGTCAAGACCCGGACATAATCCTTGTCGGCGAGATACGTGATAGCGAGACTGCGGAGGTCGCCTTCCAGGCGGCAATGACCGGTCATCTGGTGTTCTCGACGCTGCACTGCAACGATGCGCCCAGCGCGGTCACGAGGCTTATCGACATGGGTGTCGAGCCGTATCTGATCGGCTCGTCGGTGGTAGGCGTGCTCGCTCAGAGGCTCGTAAGGACGCTCTGCCCTCGGTGCAAGTCGCCCTACGAGCCGAGCATCGAGGAACTGGCCTTGTTGGGACTCCAGGACATGGGGGGCAGCGTTCAGTTCTACAAAGCGTCCGGCTGCAGCACGTGCAACATGCGCGGGTACGCGGGTAGAATTGCAGTGTTCGAGGTCATGCCCTTTACGGAGGACATGCGCAGACTCACGATAAGCAACCCAACGGCTGATCAGGTGAGAGATCTTGCTCTGGCGGCCGGCATGAGAACGATGCGGGACCACGCGGCGGAGAAGATCCTCGCGGGTCTGACCAGCATTGATGAGGTCCGTCGAAAGGTCTTCGTGGGCGACGACGCATAGCCCGCTCCTCGTCATGCCGAACTCGTTTAGGCACCCGGAACAGGAGGGAACGGTCCCTTAATCAAGCACCTGGTGACGCGATGGAACTACTTGGACTCGACAGGGCCGAGCTGATTGCCGTTTGCAAGCAGCTCGGCCAACCTGCATTCAGGGGCCGCCAGATAGCGGACTGGCTGTATAAGAAAGCCGCGAGAAGTATCGCAGAAATGACCAATCTGCCTGCCGCTATGCGCGAGGAACTTGGTCGCGTGACCACGCTCAGCAGGGTCGAAATCGTTACCGCCTCCAAAGCTCCCGACGGCACGACCAAGTATCTGCTCAAACTCGCCGACGGCGAAACCATCGAAAGCGTGCTTTTGCCGTATGCCGATCGGGTCAGTGTGTGCGTATCCACACAGGTCGGCTGCCCGGCGGGGTGTCTGTTTTGCGCTACGGCACGCTGCGGGTTCGTTCGCAACCTCACAGCCGGTGAGATCGTGGACCAGGTTCTCACGCTCAATGCCGAGTTGGGCCCGGATGCGACGTCCGGCCCCCACTCCGTCGGGCAGCGAGTCACGCATGTGGTCTTTATGGGCATGGGCGAGCCGCTGATGAACTTCGACAATGTCGTCAAAGCCGTGCACCTGCTCAACAATGAGGTCGGAATCGGCATGCGTCGCATCACGGTGTCGACGGTCGGCATACCGGCTGCCATCCGCAGGCTGGCGGAACTCGATCTTCAACTCACCCTTGCGGTCTCACTCCACGCCCCGGACGACGCGCTGCGCCGTCGGCTGATCCCCATCTCTGCAGGCTATTCGCTGGACGAACTTATACAAACCTGCCGCGAGTACGCCAACTTCACCGGACGGCGGATCACGTTCGAGTACCTGCTGCTTGCGGGCGTCAACGACTCCCCCGCGCAGGCCGCCGCGCTGGCAAAGCTGCTCCGCCGAATGCTTTGCAACGTCAATCTTATCCCGTTCAACGAAGTCGGGGGCGTGCCCTACAAGCGCCCGCCGCGCGGCTCGATTGCCGCGTTCCGCTCCGTGCTGGAAAAGGCCGGTATCGAGGTCACCCAGCGAATGGAGCGCGGCCATTCGATTGCCGCTGCGTGCGGGCAACTGAGGCGGCGTCAGGCTTCCGCGTGAGCATTGCGAGTCACGCCTGTGACGCGCCGTACCGGTGTGTGATCTACATGCCAGTCTGCTACATTGCGTCTTCATATACTTATCCCCCAGGCCAAGGACATGGCACAGTTTTTGCAGTGCCATCTCTGTCCCCAGGGACATGAGGGTGCGAGAAGGCCGGAAAGGAGTAGGGATGAAATACGCTTGGATGCTGCTGCTCGGAATCGTGGTGTGTTCCCCAAGTCAGGCGGGATGGCGCGTGACAAGTCACACCCGAGTGACGGTTATGGTGGAAGACACCGCGCATCAACTGCTGGGATCGAAGACGTGGATGGAAAGCGTCGACAGCCTCGCTGTGTCGCGGTTTCCCGATCCGCTTTCGTCCTGGTTCAGCCTCGAACTTGACGACCTCTACGGGTCGGCACTGTTTGCAGACGTGAGTCTGCTGGACAACGTCGGAAAAACCGTCTGGATCTCAAGCAATGCCGAAGACCCGCAGTACGGCTTGTTCGTAAGCGCTCTGACCGACGGGGTGAACCAGACCTTATGGGGCAAGGTTACCCTGAGGGCGAACGGCAGCCTTGTTGCAGAAAGCGGGACCGGTTACTACGAGTCCAGCTTTTTCGCCCACGACGCGGATCAGGACTTCGCGGGCCGCATAATCGGCCGGATCGGGCTAAGGGTGGACGAAGCGGCTGTGGCGCAAGAAGCGTGCGATGTGCCGGAGCCGTGTTCGATTCTCGCACTGATGTGCGGGATCGCGGGATTGGCAGGATACGGGCTGAGACGCATACGCTGAGTGATTCACGCCGGCAAGCTTGCGCTCGGTCATTCCAAACGCAGCGAGGAATCTGTCTGCTGCGCGCTCTGCAAAGCAGGTTTATGAACTTCCCAGGACGATGCCCGGAGAGCCGAGGCTGTTGTGATGGATCGAGGGACGCCATCGGACCTTGACCAGGTCTCTGACGGCGGACAGCAGATCAAGGAAGCATTCTTCAGCATGGACGCATTCCAGTAACTGGATGGGCAGGCCGAGCAGCAGGATCCCCACGCGGCAGAGCCGGATGCTCAGAACCAGGCATTTGGATTTGTCGGTGCCCTGCCGGACAATCTGATAGATTCCATCAAGCGTACGGAAACACGTGCTGTTGACCGGTCCGACAGCTACAGGCAAGACTCTGGCTGTCGAGCAAGTCTGTCAGTAGCTCGGTGCGCCCCTGACCGTGATACGCGGATCGGAGAGTCTTGAAGATAGAGACGTGATCGGCGCGACAGTCCTGGTAACGGCGTCAGATGGCGGCGGCGTTGCCACAACGACCAGGTTCACCTACGGCCCACTGCCTGAGTCGGTGATGCTCGGCAGAACCCGCTATAAGCGCCATCTGCAGGAGATAGAGGATGCCAAACGAGAAGGCCGGGAGCCGGTGCGAATACCTCCGTCAGTGTTATTCATTGACGAGATACACCGCCTTCGGCTTCGATTCCAGAGCTTCCTGGTGAGCACGCTAAATGTCAGCAAGACTACGGCTGATTGCTACCTGCGAGTTCCGGACACGAACGAAGAGGTCGTCTGTCCTGGTGGGTTCCCGGTGATAGTCGCAGCACGAAACGTCGGCGGAGCGTTTGCCGGAGTCAACCCGATGGATCTGGCTCTGGAACGGAGACTCCACGAGAAGGTGAACGTCGAACACTTGCCGTCCGAACACGAGGCGGCACTCGTGCGATCCCGCACGGGCCTCGATGCAGACATGACAAAGGTCCTTGTCAAGGTGGCATCCGATGCGCGGTTCCAGCTCGCCCAGCTCAAGGCTCCCATCGACACGGACACGCTTCTGAAATGGGCGGAGGAACTCACCTGGCTGAGGCTCAACGGGGCCGACATCACCGACCAACTCGTATTTGACACCGCCAGAGACGTTTTATTCGACATCTGCCTCGAGCGTTCCGAAGAGGGCGGGTTCGCTCCGGCCGTGGAGGCCGTGCTGACCGACAACATTTCCGAGAGCCGGAGGGATGTGGTTGCAGCGTAAGTCAAGCTGATCTGCGTGCACGTTATCGAAGCCACTCAGGCTGGGGACCCTATAACTGGTGGAGACAACGGTCGCCGTGCTACTGTCCTTCGTCACCACTTCATCCGTGAAAACAGCCTGAACTGCGGTCTGTGCTGTGGCTGTGGGTCGGCATCTCGTTCGTCCAAAGTGAACTCGTATACAAGACGTATCGGGTCCCCACTGGACAGTGAACCGCTGAACTTGTGAACCTCGGTCCCGACAAGAACCTCACATCTGAAAGCCGAAGGGTCGGCGCTGCCATGATTGGCGTAATGGTGCACAAGCACCTTGTAGTGACCTGCGGGCGCCTTGCCTCGGGGGAAATATATGTTCTCAACAGGTTCGTTTGACTCGGGTCCCCCGGCGTTCATGTCCACATCCAACTCCCCGCCGGACCTTGCTCGCTTGTGCGCGAAGTATATATGCTCGCCGTTCGGGTCGATGATGTGCAGGTCCAGATCATTGAAGTTGTTCCAGAGCAGGCTTGCCTGCACATCGCCCGTTTTGGCACCGTGTTCCTTCAGTCGTTGGGAAATATCGGCGCTAAACACGGCGGCCGGCTGTCTGCCACGATCACCGTGCCGTCCGTTCGGTCCGTTTTCCGAACTGCAACCTACACACGCGACGGTAGCAGTGACCAGCAGGAGGAACAACGTCGATTTATTGTTGTATGCCATCATAACCCCCTCCGTTCAGGGCAAGCACGCCAGTCATAGCAAGCGCCGCCTAATCGGATCACCGCGGCACGCGCTTCTCAGCCCGGCGAGTTGCCTCCACAACTTCGCAATGCCGCTTCCAACCAATTGCCCGCAGGTCCTCGCCTGCCGCAGTCGCTTGGCCGCCTCTTCAGTGCCTGAACTGGGATACAGAGAGAATGCATGCCCATTGATTGACCAGCCGCGAATAGCTTATGCCGTCGTCTATAGTGCCCGATAGGCGACGGTGTACAGGGGCGAAATGTTCGGGAAGTACGGTGTCAAGCAAATCTGAACGCAGTCCCTGGCGTCGGACGATCGCCTGAGTTATTGCCCTGCAGGCACCAGAGGAACGCAAGTGGCGATCGGTTTCGAATCGCTTACGTGTGGTTGCCAGGCCGTTTCTTGCATCGTTGTAGCGTCGGATCCAGTTGTCTGCATAGTCGCACCAAGCATCGGCCGCGTCATGCTGCATTCTGAACTCGGCAAGCCTACGAGCCAGATCAGCCCGACGAACGGCCTCTTGCCGCGAGAAACCGGGCAGTGTGCCAAGCTGTTCGGGAGCGTCACCACTCAACCACCTGTAATCCGATCGAAGTCCATCCCAGCAGATGACAATCTCTGATCCGTTCAACCTGTTGCTTTGAAGCCGGCGGTGGATCAACATATACATAGCGGCGTGACGGTCAAGATAGTCTAGCACGGGCCAGTGCAAACTCCTCATGTTATCGGGCGGGTCAACGCGTGATAGTCTATCGTGGGCCTTCTTTACTGCCAACTCTGCGGATTCGCAAGCATCCAGAATTGACTGGCCGCAGACGGACTCCGAGGCCAAACATCGCGCACATGGCCGGTCAGTTGAAGCTGATGCTGAGCACTCACCGCGGACGGTTCGCAGGTAGCAGTTTGGCCAGCTCAAAGCCAGAAGCAGGAATATCGCCGCGCCTGTCACGAGACCTAACGACCGGACAGCAAGAACTACCTTAGTCGGGAAGCGTCGTTGCTGTCTTCTCACAGCCGGTAAAGTAGGCTGAACATGAACAGCAGGGTCGCTTGATCGGCGGCTACACCCGAACGTCGTGCAACCGCCGTTTTCACGCCAGCACTCGGCATGGTGAGGGATGCCACATTCGGAGCAAGAGACGTGATCCGCACCGGGCTTTATCGGACTTTGGCAGAAGGGGCAGGCCTTGCCGACTACATGGGCGTCGGTAGTGAGTGGGCTGTCTATCTCCACGGCATCTCCAGCCTGCAGGACTGAAGACGCCAGTACAACTGCTACCGGTCTCCCTGCACAGCCAAGAGTTGTACACCTCCCGTTCGAATGCCGGCAGTGTTCGTTAAGAATCGTGCCACACCAACTGCACATGGCCACATACTCGTCGCGTTGGATCTCGTGCCCGCAGCAGGGACACGGATTCACTTCCAACCCAGACATTTGCCGAAAACGACCCCTCCCGAGTCTATATGCCCTGGTGTCCAATCGCTTTCTCTTCGAACAGCAGCGAAGTCGAACCCACAGTGATGACGCTCCCTCCATGCAGTCGTGTCTGAGAAACCACCTGCCCGTTGACCAGTGTTGGAGCCTGCGTCTGCGCGTTCGTCAGCACATAGCTTCCTCCCCGATTCTCGATCACAGCGTGCTCAGGCATGATCCCCGCGTCTTTGAGCAGTGTTATCTCGCACTTGGGCGAACTCCCGATCCTGGTCCTCATTTCGTATAATATGAACTGCTTTCCGGAGAGCGGACCCTGGACTACAGACAGCCACGCTTCCTTTCGCATCTCCTCAACCAGGCCGACCGCAAGTCCCGCAGCAGCGCCTAAAATGGTAATGCCCACAGCACGGCTGAGCGTGCCTGTCTGAACGACCATCCCGATTGGATCAAAGAGGAATCCGGCGACGAGTCCGCCTGCCAATCCACCCAGTAAGCCATTCACGACCCTCTTGCCTGAACCTCGGCCTACGCCTTGTCCGAGTCCTACGAAGATTCCTACGGTACTCCAGCCAATGGTTCTAGCGACCATCACGGTTCCCATAGTCGGCGGCCCCAACAGTAGCAGCGAACCGTATACAAGCTGACCGAGAATCCCGCCAAGGAATCCTCCACCCGCGCCGATTCCGAGTCCTATCGCTCCGCCCCGCAGTGCCTTCTCCCAGACCTGCGAAACGACCCCTTCCGCTGCGCCAAGACAGCAACCGATGATGCCGCCGATCAGGCCGCCGAACACGCCCATCTCGATCAAGATCAATGAAATGTCGCGAGCGGCCTGGTCGTCTCCGAAGAGCGGCTCCGTTATCGCCCATGCAAGGAATCCGCCAACGAGTCCCGCGACGGCTCCTTGCAGGACCGTTCCCTGAGACACGGCCACAATGCCAGGCTTCTTCTGCTGGTACTGCAAATAGGGCGCTCCTTGACCGGGAACCGGACCACCGAACGTCTGCGGACGTGCCGGCGGATGATCTGGGACGTTCTTCAGGTCATCATTTGTGATCACAAGCCTCTCAGCGGGCTGCAGCGTCGGCGGCTCCTCTTCGCCGTCGAAACTGATCTCAATCCTGTCGTCGTCCATAGGGTTACTCCTCTCCGTGTCTCGCGAGTCTCACGCTTTTTCGTCAAAATGCTTGCCCGGCCGAGGCAAGAGCTCTACCTTTCCGCCGAGGTCATACCGTAGCAGAGACGGTAGAGTCTGGACAACCGTCTCTACAACCTGCTCGATTGCCTCTGCGAGCGTTTCATGCTCATCAGGGTTGACATCAATCACCAAGGATGAACGACGAACCGCACGACGCCGGACCGGCCTGCGAGGTACCGCCCAATAACCAGTGCGAACGATCCGTCCTCCCACACTTTGGAACAGACCCTCTTCACCCCGGACAGAATCCAGTACCATCGCGCACTGCCACGGGTGGCGGAAGAAGTTCTCGTGGATGAACCGGTCGTATCTGCTCATGAAGACCCCGTGGCCAGGGTGTGAGTGATACCATCCCACGACTCTTGAGCCAGCATACTGCTCACCTATCCGGTCAGCAAGATCAGCCCACGTCTTGTGTGTGAAAGTCAAGCTCCCTGCTGTTTTTGTTGTATGCCTTGCGTCCAGTGAGGCTGTCACTCTGACGAAAACGCCGTTGTCCTCAGCGCAGTGACCAATCAGTACGCCACCGAGTTCGGTGCGCCGGTTTAGGCTGACATGACGCCAGACGGCCTCGATGACCGCTGCGTCTATGTAGGTCGCAACGACGCCTGCAGGTACCTGCCCCTGCCGTTCGGCGTTAGGACGCTTGGACTCGGACACTGCCGACGCTCCAGACTCCGCGTCGTGAAACTCGATCTCGATCCGATTGTCGCCAGTGTTGGACTGCGAGTTCATCTGAGTTCGATCTCAAGATCATTCGACCCGGGCCTTGGACCAAGAACGATGCCCAGGTCGTCTTCTTGGCTGGTGCTCTGAGGCGTGCCGAAATCGACATCCGGCTCTGCTTGCAGAATGTCAACTCGACCGACGGGGAACATGTGCCGGTTCTCCACGGCCCAGCGGGCTGCGGCCCCGTTGAGCGGGCTCTTGGGATTGTAGCTCTTGTACTGGATCATGTCGCCGATCTGAACGATGATGTCCACCAGGGTTTCGCCGGCTGCCCAGTGATCACCAATGCAAATATAGCTTCCGAAGTTGGGATGCCAGATCGGTGTCTTGAGCACGCACTTCGGCTTTTCCCGTGGGTAGTCCGAGTGCAGGTATATCTCAGCAATATGCTCATTGACGACGAACGGTCTGTTGCTCGCGGTGTCCCATCGTATGCCAGGCACGCGGTATGTAACTATATACCTCTCTGGCGGGATCGGCCCGACCGGCTCCACTTTGACGTACTTGTGCCCGAGAAACTCGGTCCGCATTTTCTCATAGTCCGCATTCAGCCGTAGAATCCTGGGATTCATACCTCTTCTCCTCTATCCAGACGATTGCCTGGGTCGAACGCCATTTCATTCGTCCAGTTCGTCGCGTGCTCTATCAAGTGCGTCGCTTGCCTTATGCCAGCAGTCTTGCAGATCGCCTTCGTAATCATGGTCGTCGTATTCTGACGCATCAATCTTGTCTCGCCAGATATCGACGCTGTCGATGTAGGCTTGCTCGGCTGCCTCCAAGTCTTCGAAAACAGCCTCGGTCCCGAAGTACGCTTCGTGCTTCTCACGGAAATCGTTCATCGACTGGTGGAGATCTGCGGACCATACCCGTGAATACAGTGTAGTTGACACCCACCTCGAGTCTGGAATCGATTCGTTCAAACTGCTTCAACACCGCTCGCGCGTCTGCCCTGAATTCGCGGGTTCTGCCGCCGCCAGCCCAACAGGCGACAATAGCAATCAACACAACCACGATGCCAACCGCCGCACAAGTGACCAGTGCCTGATGCTGGACTCGCACAGTCGGACCAAGAGCCTGGTTCTGTGGCAGGCCCGCAAGCACAATCTTAAGGTCATACGAGTCCGGGTGCGAAGCGGCGACTGTCAGTCTACGGCCATCAAGCCGCAGAGGTATTATGTGATTGTGTTCGCAGAACCGCAGCGGGATCAGGCCGCGCGTCTGCGGATCGATTTCCGGAACACCCATTTCGTTCTCTCCATATGCTCGTCAGTAGCCAACCTGGCACAGCAGACTCTCCATAGTCTCCGCAAAGCGCGACTCCCTATAGTCCAGTTGGCATCTTTTCGCCTGCCTAATATACTGCCTGGCCGTGTCAGCCCACTGCCGTGCGTAGTCTGGATGCTGAGAAGCCTCGTTAGCCAGGACTCTCAGCGTGGCTGTCAGAGCCAGGTTCAGGTTCGACTGCGCAATGATGTCGGATTTCGTGAGCCCCGTTCCGTCGGAGTTCCCATCGCTGCTGTAAGCTCCCTTCTGAATGCACTGCTTAAAGCACTCGTCAGCGGCGTCGAGATCGCTCGTTTCCCCGCGTGTGGCACGGTCTATCAGCTCGGATAGTCTGTCCTTACTGTCTTCCTCGCCGAGACCGAGCAGCAGAAGCCCTTTACGATAATAGGCTCCGATGCAACCCGGATCGACCGATATCGCGCGCGAGCACTCTTCCTTTGCTGCTTCGAAATCGCCGTCCCTGATCCTCTGATCTGCCTGCCGCAGATGCTCCAATGCCGGCGATGGCGAGTGATGCATCTTCACCGCCGATCCTACCAGCACCACCAAGACTGCGGCCGCCAGAGCCGCCCAGAGCCAGCTCGCGGGGCGAGTTGCCTGCGACGATGGCAGCACAGCAGCAGGGGGTACGGCGCCGCAGTATGGCTGCTGTTGTCCGCCGAACGTCGAGCCGGCGCTGGCTCCCGGATGCAGCACGATCCCCAAGTCGTCATCCGACACCGCGCCTGACCGGTCCGTATTGAAGTCCCCGGAAGCCCCGGGCGCAAAGCGGCACCCGAAAGTCGCGCATCCGCCGTTGTGCTGCCAGCACTCGGCGTGGTGCGGTGTCTTGCATCCGGGGCACAGCGCTATGCTAATCCCAGCCGCGATTCTGTTCTGGCAATACGGGCAGAGCTTGCCCGCAATTTCCGGTCCCGCGTTCACTTCAATCATCATCGTCAGATTGGACAGCAATAGGGAACCTGCGATCATAGACTGAATCAGTAGCCGCCGGATGCCAGCTCGATCAGCAGAACTAGCACAGACAAGCCGAGTACTAGTCCCAGCGAAACCCATACCAACGTCTTTGCAATATTGGCCGCCGCTAGAGCGCCTGTGTAATCTCCGACGCTCTTCTTGGTCCGCGCCTGAACGGAATATACAATGGCAATGATGCCCAAGAGCGGGCAGCAGAACAACGTCACCAGTATTGACTCGACAAGATAGTCCCGGATGTTCTGGATCAATGCCGCTGGGTAGTCCGGCGCCCTGTACCCCGGCTGGTAGGACGGCTGGAAGTACTGCTGCGGCTGCTGGCCATAGGCCGGCGGAAAGACGGGCGGGCCGGTGTTGACTTGAACACCTGCTGTTCCCGCGCCACTGCAGCCGAAAGTCGTGCAGCCTCCGTTCTGTTGCCAGCATTCCAAGTGATGCGGGATTCCGCACGCGTCACACACGTGTACCGGAACGTTGGGTTTGATCGGAGTCTGGCAATATGGACAGGTCTTGCCCGCTATGCCTGGACCTGCTATCATATTGGACATGTTGAGACTCTCCTTTCTTTCTCGCGATCACTTCTCGCGGGGTTTGCTCGAACCCATCTTCTTCAATGCATCGCCTGCGTCTGGAAACGTGCCGATCACTTCCCTGCGCTCCGCATCAGAAGGAGGGATCGAAACTTTCCGGGCAAGATAGCCGAACACGTTCTTGCACGATATATCCGTCGTGGCACAGTTCCCGGAAAAGACGAGAGCGCTATAGAAGCCGTATGCCACTCCGTATCTGCGTTCACGTGCCGCCTGCGCCGCCGCTTCACGGGTACGCAATACTTCATTGGTAAGTGCAGTGTAGGCCTCGCCGCCCCTGGATGCTGCAAGTCGTTTCAACGCCGCAAGCATTTCGCACCGGGCAGCCCAGTCGTTCTGCCTCAGCACAAGATATCGCCTATACTCCCGAACCGCCTCCTCGTCGTCGCCTGCTTGTG
>Ga0272448_1002752_pt1 | contig 21597 bp, 17 predicted proteins | sample YNPCB0191_FD_202220 | JGI IMG/M metagenome (GOLD analysis project Ga0272448, IMG submission 202220) | Hot spring sediment microbial communities from Yellowstone National Park, WY, United States - YNP-CB-019-1 | ecosystem: Environmental > Aquatic > Thermal springs > Hot (42-90C) > Sediment... | reverse complement strand
TCCGCTCGCTCGATGCGCTGGTTGTGCCGAGCATTTGGCCGGAGAATGCGCCGTACGTCATCCTGGAGGCCCTGGCAAGCGGCATCGCCGTGATCGGCAGCCGCATCGGCGGCATACCGGAGATGATCGCGGACGCCGCGAGGCTCTTCGAACCGGGCTCCGCGGCAAGCCTTGCGGAGGCGCTACGGCGGTGGCGAGAGAGTCCCGTGCGGAGCGCCGGCCCGCCTGCCCGTATCCTGACGGCCGATGAAATGGCATTGCGAACGCTGCAGGTGTACGAGCAGGCGGCGGCCCCGTCGCGATGATGCCATGCGAAGCGGCGTCGTGCGCCTACCCGCCGCCTGATGTCTCCGCACCCTTTCGCAGAAGCCGGGACAGGGCGTACTCCAGATCGTCGGCGGAGAGGGGGATGAACACGATCTTGCCGTCGCGGCCGATCAGAAAAAGTGACGGGACCGCGCGGACGGAATAGTTCACGGCATTCGGACCGTGCCAGCTCTGCCCGTCGCAGATCTGCCGCCACGGCACCTTGTTCTGCTTGAGGAAGGCGTGGAGGGTCGAGACGCCCGGGTCCAGGCAGATACCGATCACCTCGAAGCCGTCATCGCGATGCTCCTCGTACGCCCGGATCACGCCCGGCAACTCGCGAAGGCACGGCCCGCAATTCGTCGACCAGAAGTCCAGGAGCACAATCCGGCCCCGATACTCTGCCAGCTTCGCCGCCTTGCCTGTCAGGTCGTTTCCTTCGATCGCCGGCGCCTCCCGGCCTACCCAGGCCAAAGCGGCCAGACGGCGGCCGAGAAACACGCCGACGTTCGGATACCGGCCCATCCGGCGATTCACCTCCTCGTATTGCTTGCGCGCTTCCGCCGTACGCCCGGCCAGAACGAGCGAATCGCCAAGTCGAATCCCCGCGTCGCACACGGGGCCCCAGTCTTCCGAGGCCGCGCTGTCCGCCAGGCTCGCCCACCCCGCCAACGCCGCATCAAGCCTGCCCTGCTCGGACAGGGCCGTGACGCGCATCGCGGCGACATTCACCGCCCCGGATGACGACGCGAACTCCTTCGCATACCGCTCGGCCACCTCGACGGCCCGGGCGTGCTGACCCGCCTCGATCGCCGCCGAGACGAAGTCCCGGCACGCACGCTCGAGATCCTCGCCCCGGGCAACCGCAAAGAACGTCTCCAGAGCGGCCAGCCGCTCGCGGAGCAACTGCCGGCTCAACTCGCGCTGGCGGTCTGCGAAGTGTTTGCGAAGCTGCTGATACGAGCGGAACACGGGCGCCGACGCCGCGGGACGCGAGGCGGACACGCCGTCCGACTGCGCCACGGCCAGGCCCGCTCCGCACAACAACGCCCACCATGACACTGCCATCCGGTACGCCATCCCGACCCTCATCGAACGATTGCGAAGGTACCCCGAGGCCCCGCGAGAGTGCATTCTAGCCGACGTGCCGGCCGGAACAAAACCCCTGCGCCGAACGTGGGGACGCGGACTCCCCCCCGGCCGCGAGATCCTCATTACCGGCCCCCGCCTCCGGCACGCGCCTCCGTTTTCGGCGCCGGGATGGGGTCGAAACGCGGCACCGATCCGTAGTCGTTGACAAATCGGTACGCCTTCCGGTCGGGCAACCACGCCTGCAAGGCACGGTTCGCGTCGTCGCCCAGGTCGCGGGCGTAAACCACCTCGCCGTCGAGGTTCGGCGAGTTCATCGCCGCCCCGAGGGTAAAGTTCTCGAGCACTGCCGTCGTCGTGGGCGTGAAGACCAGCGCATGGGAAAGCGGCTGCGCCTGCAGGGCCCGCTTGAGCGCCGGCGCGGCCCCGGCGCCCAGATAGCCCGGTCCAAACTCGTCGACCAGACGCGGAAAGACCGTGAACGCCCCCCAGCCCATCAGGCCGAACGCCGTCAGCCACACGGCCGACCGCGCCCGGGCATCGGGCACCCGCCAGCCAAGGCGTCGGTATCCGCCGGCCAGCGCGATCCGAAGCGCGGTCATGCCGCCCACCGCCAGAAACAGCATGAACGCCATTGCCTCGGACCAGTAGCGGGGCTGCGTCGCAAGCACCCCGGAAAAGTGATAGAAGAAGTACGCCACCACCGGCCCCAGGACGGCCGCTAAGCAAAGCACGTACCGGCCCCGGGCGCCGCGAACCAGAAACGCCGCCGCCATGAGCAACAGCGTCACCCGTCCCCAACCGATCAGGTAAAACCCGACGCCGTCCAGATTCAGGTAGAGGTTCTTGAAGGCGTTCGCGAGGTCGTGCCCGCGATCGTACGACGGCCAGTACTCCATGCCGAGGCCCGCGCCCCAGCCGAGGCGATCGGCCTTCGACCACCGCTCGAACGGCGTGAGCATCGGATCGCCCGTTAACGCCCGGTTATACGCGAAGTAGAGGCCCATCCAGACAAACAACGGCGCCGCAAAAGCCAACACGGCCCCGACGCGCAACCGCCGCCAGTCCAGAAGGACTGCCGCTGCGAGTCCCAGCGGAATCGCGAGCACCAGCGCGGTCAGCGGACGGAAGTTTACCATCGCTCCTAGCGCCGCCCCCGCAATGCACCAGTAACGAAGCCGTTGTGGATCGCGCGCCGCTCGAATCAGATACAGGGCAAAGAGCATGGCCAGGATCAGGCAACCCCCGTGCGACATCATCACGCCGTACGTAGCAATGTGGAACGGCGAGATTGCCGCCAGCACGGCCGCGACGCGCCCGACCTTCTCGCCGAACAATTCCTTGCCGAGCGCATAAAAAAGCAATACCGCCAAGCCGCCGAGCAACGGGTTGATGAGCCACGGCACGCCGAGCCAGACGCCGGGTACAAGCAGGAGCGACGGCCCCATGAAGTACTTCCCGTACCAGCGGGGCCCATCCATCAGGATGTATTCGTAGGCGAAGAACTTCCGCAGCTCCATCGGCGGCGCGGCAGCGTAGAGCTGGCCGCGGGCGAAGTTCTTCGCTTGGAACAGCATGGCGACTTCGTCCGGGATGTGAGGCACGCCGCCAAGCCCGAAGTAGCTCACCCAGATCCCACCGGCGATCGAAACGACTGCGGCGACGGCCAGGAGCCGGCGGCGGTCACAGGTGAAGAACCATCGATCGAGGATGATGATCGGCCGGTACCGCAAGCACGAAACGACCACAGCCAGCGCGAGTATGCCGCCCGCGACAAGCGTATCGCGCAAAATAATCAGGGCGAAGCCGAACCACAGTTCCCACCCGGCCGTGATGGGTGTCTTCGACGGCAACCGGCACGCGAGCGCGAACAGGGCGATCGCCAACAGGCCCAACGCCACGAGGCTGACGGCGCTCGCACCGGATGAGCCCCGCCGCTGAACCTCCTGCCGATCTTCGGAATCCGAGGCGTCCGGGGCCTCCAAGGGGGTCTCTTGCATAGGGCCGGGATTATAGACAAAGTGCGTGGCTGGTCCAACCGACCGCAGGACCGTTCCTTGCACCCGGCCCTAAGGCAACGGCGCAGGTGGTCCGCCGCCGGACATCCTGCTACCTCTTGGCCGGTGGCTCGTTGTCGGCGATGATGGCCCGGCCGCCCGTCTGATCGATGATCCGAACCCCGTCCGCGCCGTTGTTGCCCCGGATGATGGCGTGCCGGACCTTCGGCCCGAGGCGCACACTCGGCTGCGTGGTGGCAAAGGTGGAGTTGTTGATCTGCAGACGCCCGGATTCCGCGACAATGAGCGGCTCGCTCGTCGGCTTGCCGTACAGCGCGCTGAAGAAGCAGTCGTTGAACGACGTGAAGCCGGTACCGCCGATGACGGCGTTGTGCACGGCCGGTCCCCAGAACGCGCAGTTGACGAAACGGACGCTCCCCGAGCACGTGTCGGAGATCCGCACCTCGACGGGGTTCTTGCCCGTGAACGCGACGAACTCGCCGCCCGTGATCAGCAGGCCCATCGGCTGAATCGCATCGACCTGCACGGACGTCTCGCAGGCGTCCGCGCCGCAGCCCGTGATGTGGCCGTTGCATGCGCCCTTCGCGGTCTGAATGAACCGCAAGCCGATCTTCGCGGGGAAGACGAAGTTGTTCGTGACGTATTCCCAATCGGTGCGGCCGAAGACGAACGCCTCGAGATGCTCAACCATGTAATTGAATACAAGATCCCAACGCCCGCCGGTCTCCGGATGCGTCCACCAATGGCAGTGCAACTGGCAGTTCTCGACGCGGCCGATGTCCGTGCAGCCGTCCACGAAGATCCCGCGCCGCAACACACAGCCGTACAGGCTCCGGATGCGGTGTCGGACGTTGGCGGCCGGTCCCGCGCGCGCGCCGTTGTAGCTGTTGATGAGCGTGACGTTCTCGATCGTGTTGTCCATGCCCTCAAGCTGAAACGTCCACGGATACGGGCGGACATCGTCCGGTTTCTGCTCGGGGTACCAGACCATCAGGCCGATCACCGCGCTGGAGTCGCCGAGGTGAAACAGGGGCGGCGCGGCTTCGTCATCGCGGCCACCGGTTGCCAGGATGACGGTCCCGAGCAGGGAGCCGATCGCCTGCGGCGCCTGGTTGGCGCCCTTCAGGGCGACGCCTTTCGCGACCTTCAGGTTGCCGGCAACGAGATACCGCCCCGGCGGCAGGTAAACCACGCCGCCCGTCCCGGCCGCGGTGTCGATCGCCCGCTGGATCGCGGCGGTATCGTCGGTCTTGCCGTCACCCACGGCACCGAATTCGCGGACCGAGAATTCACCCTCCCGCGCGGCCGGCGCGGAGGTCGGCCCGCCCGCCGGGCAGAGGCTTGTCCAGAGAGTCATTGTGATCACGACAGCGATAGTACGTTGTCTCATGGTATGCCCCCGGGGCTTTGCATCAACACGTCGAACCGGGAACGCCCTCCCACCGACGTCGGGGGTCGTGCCGGCTATTCCAGCAGGGTGTCGCGAATTGCGGCCTGCGTCGCCGGCGACAGACCGATGCCGGCGAGGTACGCCTCAATGCCGCCCTGCCTGTCCACCTCGTCCAGAAGATCGATCATCGCCTGCGGATTCGTCGTCGCGCCCACCAGATCCGACAGGCCGTAGTCCTGCATGACTGTTTCACGATCAACGCCCAGCAGTGTCAGCAGCAGAGCGGTCATGACGCCGGAGCGGTCCTTGCCCGCCGCGCAGTGATAGAGCAGAGGCAGGTTACCCGGCTCCGCCAGCAGCGACAGTGCCCGCCGGTACGAGTCCGCGTTGTTCCGCACAAACTGGACATAGGCGGGCAAGGTCGGATCGTTATCGCCGCCTCCGACCGGCAACAGATCGACCGTCGCCGCCTCGAAGACGCACAACGCGTCGCCGCCGAATAGAGGCGAGGAAGCCAGTCGGTTTCGGAAGTCGACGACCCGACGAATCCCCAAGGCGCGGAACGCCTCACAGCCGGCCGGCGTGAGGCCCTCCAACTCGCCCGAACGATAAACGGCCCCCCACCGCACGCGCCGACCGTCCCGCGTCAAATACCCGCCGATATCTCGCGTGTTGTTCGCCCCGTCAAGAATGACCCACCGGCCGGGTTCGGCGTCCGCCGGCGGACGAACGGTTACCGTCGGATCGCCGACCGGAACGATGGCGCACCCATACACGAGCGATACGCCCGCGGCCACACACACCTGCACCAGACGACCCGATCGAGATCCCATCGTGTCCCCAACCTGTATCCGGCAGATCGCCGTTGTCGCCCGACGCCTACTCCTGCCCTCCGCCCGCCGCCGACGTGGCCGATCGGGCCGCCAAGCCCTTGAGGGAGTGCTGGACGGCCCCCTGTAGCTTCCGCACCGCCTCCGCTCTGGCCTCCTTCTCCACGCGAGGCCCCGCGATGTCCACCGCTCCGGGCAGGCAGTTCTCCTCCCGCAGGGATTCGCCTTCGGCGGTCGCGAGAACGAAGCCGGACCGCGTGTCGACGAGCAGGGCCTGGCAAACCGTGCAGTGCCCTACCGTGTTGCCGGGGACGGTGAAGAGCCCGACGAACGTCCAGTACGCCATGCCGGCAGGATTGAGCCCCTCGTCGTGGCTGTCTACCTGGATGTACGCCACGAGGATCGGAGCATGGAGCAGCGCCGCCGCATCCCGAAGACTCTTGAGCGTGACCGTCTCGCCGGTCAGCATCCCGCTGATGAACTGCACCTGACTCACCAGCGGCCCGCCGGCGTCCGTTTTCAATGAGTCGAACTTGCGCCAACCGTCGGCCTCCTCTCCGCCGAGTACCTCCAGCCCAAGAGGCGAACCGGCTGCATCGCCGCGATAACGGTGTATGTAGCGCCCGGAGCCCGGCGCCGCCTTGGCCACCGCCAGGACGGTCGGGAACACCGGCCGTGCATCGGCCTTCAGATACGTCTCGATCTTTCCGTCGGTGAGGTTCTCCAGCTCGGGCGAGAGCACGCTGAGTTTGGGCACCGGCTTGACGATCCCCTTATACTTCTCGGCGCAGCCGCCCGTGAGAGCGACGATTACCAGACAGACAACGGTCCGCAACTCATTCGACGTGTTCGGCCGCATCTCTACGCCCTCCTGGCCGGCGGCTCCTCCTGTGAGGTGGACGACGCCTCGGGAACATGCAGGCGCACCCCGCTCCGCCACGGCGCATCGGACTCGAGCACCCCCGCACTCTTATGCCCCGAAATCCACGCGGCCCGCAAACACCCCGCCAAGCGGGCAAGACGCCCGGCCCCCCTTGTTCGGCGGCGGCCGAAGGCCGCCCTACGGGCGCAGGGCTACTTGCCGGCGGCGGCCTCGGCCTTGTCCGGAGCGACATAGCTGCGCTTCATGGGCTTGGCAATCAGCCCCATCCGGATGGCCTTGGCGCTGACACGGAGCCGCACAACCTTTCCGTCGAGAACCGCCCGGACCCGCTGAATGTTAGGCTTGAATTTTCGCTTGGTCCGACCGGTAACCTTACGGCCGACGCCGCCCAGGTACTTGGCCTTGCCCCGCCGGGTTATAGTCCGACCGGCGCTGGTCCGGCGGCCGGTGAAGAAACAGACGCGAGCCATATCGCACCTCGTGGTCCCTGCTATGGTACAGACCCGTCAGTATAATGCGGGAAGCCGGATTTGCAAGCTGCCCCGGTCTGGGCGTGTACAAGAGGACAGGCGGGCGCCGGCTTGAGCGGTGCGACGCCGTCGCCGCCCGCGAAGCCCGCTCCGGCTGGACGGCAATTTCGCCGCCCAGGCAACGTTATACCTGATGGAGCGTCCATGAGCGCGGACGAGTTGGCGGACCTCATCCGCCGGGCTCAGGCCCGGGACGCCGCCGCGTTTGACGCACTGGTCGACCGCTACAGCGCCAGGCTCTACGGGTATCTCTACCGGTTGACCGGCTCCCGTCATGACGCAGAGGATCTGCTGCAGGAGCTGTTCGTGCGCGTCGTGAAGATGATCGGGCGCTACGAGCATGACGGGCGATTCGAAGCGTGGTTGTTCCGCATCGCAACGAACCTCGTTCGCGACCGGCTCCGAAGGACGCGCACGACGCTCGGATTGCCGACAACCGCGGCCGAGAACGAACTGAGGGAGTTTCCCGACGACGGCGAGACCGCCGATCCGTCGCGTCGGATGCAGGCGGCCGAAGCGGCGGATCGCCTCCAGCAGGCGTTGAGCCGGCTTTCCGATGCCGAGCGGGAGGTCGTGATGCTGCGGCATTTTTCCGAGCTTTCGTTCAAGGAGATCGCCGAGATGATGAATACGCCGCTGGGAACCGCGCTGGCGAGGGCCCACCGGGGGCTCGGGCGGCTGCGGCAGCTTATGGCCGAGTCGGGGGATTGACGGCAAGGCCGGCCCAGCGGTATGCCGCGAATCGTTCCGCCGACCGCCGGAGGCGAAAGTTGGCGGCGTAAGGAATCAGCGAGTCGATCATGGATTTCGATCCTTCCAGACAGGCCGAACTTGAGCGGGACCAGCAGTGGCTCGCCTCGCTGCCGACGCCCCGTCCTTCCGAGGAAACGCTCGAACGCGTTCGCGCAACCGTGCGCTTGGCGATCGATGAGCAGTGGCTGAACTCCATTGCCACGCCGCCCCCGCCGCCGGAACTGATCCGCCGGGTGAAGACCGCCGTCCGCGACACGTTGCGAGCCGGACGGCGATCCGTCCGCTATCGGGTTTTCGGGGCCTGTTCCGCCGCCGCTGCGGTCCTGTTCGCGATTGGTGTGGCGCGGTTCGCGGCGACGCTGCCGCAGCAGACGAAAGAGTCGCCCGCCCTCGCCGAAGAGTTTCTTGCCGCGTGGAGCGCGATCCAGAGCGATGCGGACCTGCGTTCGCTGACCGCCGACATGGTATGGCTGGATGACGAGCTGAACACATGGGCGAGCAAGCCGGCCGCTTGCGCGGACGACCTCGATCTGGAGTCCCTGCAGGACCGGATCGACCAGATCTTCGCAACGCCGGATTACTTTTACGGAACATCCTGACGAACAAGGGAGCAGGATTCATGCGATGGTACGTGTGGCTGGCGGCGGGAACCTGGATCGCGGTCCTGGCCTGCGCGACGGTTACGGCGGAGCCCAGGCGGACGGACGCTGGGAGAAACGAGCCGACAACGAGGCCCTCGGCCCGCCCCGAGCCCGGCGAAAAAGGCGCCGAGCCCCGCCGCCCGATCCGAGGGAATCGCGGCGAAGGCCGGGCGCGCTCTCCCTCGGCAGACGCTCCGCAGGATACCGACCGGCCTCGCCCGGGGCCCCGGGATCTGCCCGGACCGGATGCCGGCCCGCCGCCCGCGGATCACCCCGGCGGGCCCATGTTCGGCCCCAGCCAGGAGCGGATCGACCGCGTGATGAAGTTCCTCGACGAGCATTATCCCCGGCTGCACGAGCGCCTCGCGGAACTGCGTGAGAAGGACCCCCGCGCCTTCCACCGGCAGTTGAGCCGGCTTCTGCCGCGGATGCCGGATCTGATGAATATCCTGGATCGCAACCCGGAGCTCGGCAGACTCATCATTGACGAGCATCGGCTGGAAATGGACATCCGCGATGCCGTTCGGGAGTATCACCGCGCCCGCAACGATGCGGACCGGGACCAACTGAAGGAGCAGATTCGCGATCTGATCAGCCGGCAGTTCGACGTTCGCCAGGAAAAGCTCAAACTCATGATCGCGGACATGGAACGCGAACTGCAACGCAAGAAACAGGTTCTTTCCGAGCAGGCCGCCATGAAAGACAAGATCATCGACCGCGACCTGCAGCAGCGTCTCGAACCCGACCTCTGATCGCGGCACGGGCCTCTCGCAGGAGGATGGAGACACGATCCCACCGCCCGAGGCGCAGCGCGCCGGACGCGAGAAAGACGGCCCCGCCCGCGATTCGTTGCGGACGGGGCCGTGTGTGCTCCGGTTGTTGCGTTGCCGAGGCCGCCGCGTGCGGCGGCAAATCCGCGCGTCAACCTTCCTGCCGGGTCAAAACGGCGTCTTGTCAGGCTCGCTCTGCCCCGGGCGTCACTCCTTCTCGGCCTTTCCGCCCGCGGCGGATTTCGCACCCGCGGTGCCGGCGGGCCGACTCGCCTGGATCTCCGCCTGCCGTTGCCGGATCTGTTCGATTATCCGACGCCTCGCGGCGTCGGCCGTGGGCTGACTCGCCTGAGTGGTCGGCCGGCTCGTCTGCCGCGTCGGCAACTCGCGACGCGGCGGCTTGACATAGGGCATGAGCACCTTCACGGGGTGCTTGGTACGCTGCTCCGCGATCATCTTTTCCCGCGCCTCGCCGCCCAGGTAGTTCTGAATGGCGTCCTTGGCCTGCTCGAGCGTCTGCGGCGTCCCCGCCTCGCGGCTTACCAACTGAATCAGATGGTAGCCGAAGCTCGTCTTGACCGGATCGCTGATCTGGCCGGGTTGCAGCGCCGCCGCCGCCGCCGCGAACGGCTCCACCATCATCCCATATCGCGAAAATGGCGGCAGAGTCGGGCCCTGGATGCGGCCGGGATCCTCGCTGTACTGATTGATCGCCTCATCGAACGTCATCTTCCCGCTCTCAATGTCCTTCTTGACCTTGGCGAGCGTCTCCTTGGCCTTCGCGTGGTCCTCGGGCTTGCCGAAGAACGGATCGACGAAAATAAGGATGTGCTTGGCGACAAATTGCGTCCCGTCGAAGTCGCTCTTGTGCTCATTGTAGAAGGCCTCGGTGGCCTTCGGGTCCGCGGCCTTCTCCACCAGCTTGTTGTTGACCACCTCCGCCACGAGCCGTGTGCGGAAGTCCGCCATCGTCATGCCGTACTGGCGCAGCGCATCCTCGAGTGTCCGCCCCGAACCGGCAACACGCTCTTCGTATTTCTTGACCGTGGCATCAATGTCGGCCTCGCTCACCAAATCCGGGTGATCTGCCGCGTAACTCTCGTAGATCTTCTGCGGAATCAGATACCGGCTGAGCACCTGCTGGCGCTGCTGCTGGAGCTGATCCGGGGGAATGGCCGGCGCCCCCGTCGGCCGGGGCACGACCTTGTCGATTTCGCCCTGGGTAATCGCACGGTCCCCGACGTACGCCACCACCTGCGACTCCTCGGCGGCCTGGGTCGCGGGACGGGTCGTCGGCGCGGTCTTGACTTCCGCCAAGGCCATGGGAACCCATAGGCCGACCATCACAGCAAACACAACGGTTCGTTTCATACAAGGCTCCTGAATCTCGGGAAGGCCGGCTCGCAAAATGGCGGCGCTCACGCAGCGGGTCCATCGGCCTCGCCCCGGGAACGCTTCCCGAAGCGGTTTTCCTGCCCGGCCAGCAAACGCTGGAGGTTAGTCCTATGACGATACACGACCAGCACCGCCATTACAACTGCGAACCCCAGCAGCGATCGCTGGCCCCCGGTTGGATCCCATCCGCAGAGCACGCCTAACCCGAGGTAGACCAGCGGAAACGCAAGCGCCGCGAGTATGGAGCTGAGAGACACGTAGCCGCTCAGGCCAAACACGACCCCCCACAGGGCAAAACAGACCAGGCCGGGCAGGGTGTAGTACGGCCAAAGACCGAGGAGCGCCCCGAGCGACGTGGCCACACCTTTGCCGCCACGGAACCTCAGATAGACGGGGAAGATATGACCGAGGATCACAGCGGCGGCCACGGCGAGCCAGGCCAGGTAGAGACGCCGGCCTCCGCCCTCCGCCAACATCGTCGCCGCAGCGGTGTGCGCCCAGATTCGCGGGGCGCACGCCGTCGGTATGAGCCCCTTGAGCGTATCCAGGGCGAATGCGGTCAGACCGCAACGCCACCCGAGGACACGCCATACGTTCGTCGCCCCGATGTTTCCGCTGCCGGCGCGGCGGATATCCGTGCCGCGGCATTTGCCGATAAGCAGACCAAACGGAACTGCGCCGATCAGGTAGCCGGCAGCAACCACGATCAATACGGGCAGAAGCTCTGCTGCGGTCATGATCGGGCCCCATGAATCTCGCGGTACAGCTTCACGATCTCGTCGGTGTGGCGGTCCATGCCGAGTTTCTCCCGCAGGCGCAACGCGGCCGCCGCGCACCGTTCCCGAACCGGTTCGTCGAGCAGGCGCGCGATCCGGTCCGAGAGTGCCGCCACATCGTCGGGCGTGTCCAGGATAAAGCCCTCGCGCCCGTCCGTCATCACCTCGACCGCCCCGTTGAACCGGGTCGTGATCACCGGCACGCCGGCGCACAGTGCTTCGAGCACGACGCGGCTGCAGGGATCGTAGTAGGTCGGATGCACCAGCATATCCGCGGCATGATAGAAAGCCGCGATTCGCTCCGTGGAACCGGCGAAGACGATGCGGTCCTCGACGCCCAGGCGATCGGCCAGCCGCGCGTAAGGCACGGGATTGTCGCGTCCCACGATGACAACGCGGGCGTAGCGGCGGTGCGTCGCCGGCAGGGCCGCGACGGCCTCAATAAGACGCGCGACGCCTTTGAGCCGGAAGTTGTGGGCGACGCAGAGCAGCAGACGCTCGTGCCGCCCGAGGTCGTATTGCTGCCGGATCTCGTTGTCATCCGCGGCCCGCTCGGCCGGTGTGGCCGTATCCGGGTCCACGCCGTTAAAAACCACGCGAACATGAGGCGGCCCGAGGCCGTAGTGCTCCTGGAACTGCCGGGCGACGTAACCACTGATCGCAACGACGATCGGCGGCGGCTTGCGTGCCACCAGCGATCGCTCCACCCGCTGCAGCACCCGATACTTCAGGTTCAGCTTGTCCCGAAACCGCTTGACGCTCCGATGCAGGGCGGAACGCCGAAGGGCCACGTTCCGCCGAAGCATCTCCGGCACGGCGCCCCCTCGCGGCTCATACACGTCTGCTGCCGCGCAGGGCGTGATCGCGTGAACGATGTCAAACCCCAACTCCGCCACCGCGGCTGCCGCCCGTCGCGCAAACAACAGCGTCCGCTGAGCCCGCAGCGCCGCCGCCGCCCGGATGGTCAGCAACGAGAGACCCGGCGGGGGCACGCCACGGCTTGTCGTAATCAGCGTCACCTCGCAACCCCGCTCGACGGCGCGCTGCGCGAACTGGATGGTGGACGTCTCCGCGCCGCCTCGCCATGTCTCGACTCGCTCGATGATCAGCGCCACTCTCATGCAGTCTACGCGACTCCGCCGGCCCGGCGCTCCTGACGGCGGCGGAGCCGGGCGCTCCGGGCCTCCACGCGGGCGGGCAATCGCCTGAGCCAACTGGAACGACGAATGAACTCAACGTACTGCTTCCAGAATCGCAGGCGATCCGTTCGCGAAACGAACGGAGCGGCCGAGAAGCAGAGCGCGGCCAGATCCTTGACGATCCACCGCGTCCGCCGCCACCGTGGCCGAAAAACCCGCTGGAGGTCGATAAAGGTAAACGCCGGCCCGTCGGATCCCCCCTCGTTATGAACGAAGATGTGCGAGGTGTACAGGTCTCGGTGAACGAAGCCGGCCCCATGCAGGGCCGCCACCTGCCGCGCGAGGCCGCGCAGCATCTGCTGCTGCCGCCGCCGGACCGCCCCGCTCGCGTCGCGCCGCCAGTTGGCCGGCAGCCACGACTCCAGCGACTGGCCTGCCGCTTCCTCGATGACCACGAAGCTCCGCCGCTCAATGCCCCGGCGCAGTTCCTGCCCGAACGCCACCGGTGCAGGGACGGGAATCCCCGCGGCCGCCAGCGCGAGGATCGCGTCCCACTCCCGGCCGGCCGTGCTCTGCCGCAGCCCTCCCGAGACAATGCGGCGCACCTGCTCCCGCAATGGCGGGCGAACGTACCGCTTGAGATAAAACGTGTGCGGTTCGCCCGCCAGATCGCGAAGCACCACACGGCGACGCTCGCGCCACGGCGCCAAGCCAGGCTTGTCGAGGCGCTCCCCGTCCTGGAAGCGGAATGCGGACCCGAAACCCGTGAGTCCGTTGTGCTGCAGCAGCACGATGTACCGCGCCTGGACGCGGACCCCCCCCATCTTCATAATGCCGGAACCGCTGTTGTCGTCCCGGTTGCAGGATTCCTTGTCCGCTGCTGCCATGGTCCACCCGCTCGTCCCGGCTGCCAAGCCCCGTACTGTAGCGGCCTCCGCCGACACGATCAACGCTCATGGACGGCGGCGCGGCTTGCACGCACAATCGGCGAGACGCACGACAGGACGCCACCAACCCATACGGAGCGAAACGGCCATACTCCCTCCGCCGCAATGCGCGGTCGCGAGCGATTCGGTCCCCGCCCGTGTGAATCGCGTAAACGCACAGGAAGGTCAGAGGGCGCCCTTGGTCGAGGGAACGGACTTCTCCCGTGGGTCGAGTTCGACGGCCTGGCGCAGGGCCTTGCCCAGGGCCTTAAAGATCGCCTCGGCAATATGGTGGTTGTTCGTGCCGTAGGGGACGATCACGTGCAGGTTCATCTGTGCGTTCTGGGCGAGGGCGTTGAGGAACTCCTGCACCAGCTCGATGTCGAAGTCGCCGATCTTGCCGCCGCGGTATCGGACGCGATAAACGAAGGCCGCTCGCCCCGAGAGATCTACCGCCACCTGAGCCAGCGACTCGTCCATCGGCACCGCGAAGAAACCGAAGCGACGGATGCCGCGCTTGTCTCCCACGGCCTCGCGCAAGGCCTGCCCGAAGCAGATCGCGACATCCTCAACCGTGTGGTGGGCATCGATGTGCAGGTCGCCGCGGGCGTGAACCGTCAGATCGAACAGGCCGTGACGGCCGATGTGGTCGAGCATGTGATCGAAAAACCCCACGCCCGTCGCCGCTTTGACCTTGCCTGTGCCGTCCAGGTTCAGCGAAAGCGCGATATCCGTTTCTCTGGTCCTTCGTTTGATCTGAGCGGTGCGCTTCGCCATGAGGATTCGTCAGCGGTCCCTTGTCAGTTGTCCGCGGCCGTTTGCCGCCCGCCCGCTGGCAACGCCCTTCACCCCCGCAGCTCCCGCAAGGCCGCCAGGAGTCTGTCATTCTGCTCGGGCGTGCCGACGGTGATACGCAGACAGTCCGAAACCCTGGGGTAGTTGAAGTATCGGACCAGGATTTTCCGGGCCTTGAGAGATTCATAGATCGTCCGGGCCGAAGACCACCGGGGCCTCGACAGGAGGAAGTTCGACTGCGACGGCAACGCCGGCATGTCCAGTTCCGCCAGGGCCTGCGCGAGGCGGCCCCGCTCCTCGCGCACCTTCCGCCACGTTTCGCGAGCGTACGCCTGGTCATTCAACGCCGCCGTCGCTGCCGCGATCGCCACCGCATCCACGTTGTAGCTGTCCTTGAGCTTCATCAGCCCCGCAATCAGTACGGGGCTTCCGACGGCAAACCCGAAACGCAGGCCCGCAAGCGAGTACCCCTTCGAAAGCGTCCGCATCACGAGCACGTTTTCGAGCCGACCCGCGAGGGCCATGCAGTTCGTCTCCGCGAAGTCGACATAGGCCTCGTCTACGCAAAGCACACCCGTCAGCCGTCGTGCGAGGGCCTCCACCTCGCTCGGCGCCACGAACGTCCCGGTCGGCGAGTTCGGATTGGCCAGGTACGTCACCCGCCCGCGCGCTGCGACGATTTCATCGGCCGGCAACCGGTAGTCCGGCCCGAACGGAATCTCTTTCACGACGGAAGCCTGTATGTTCGCCAGCACGGCGTACAGCGTGTATGTCGGCGACGGATACACCAGGGCAGCGTCCGGACCGCTGAACGCGCGAACCGTCATGTTCAGGATGTCGTCCATGCCGTTTCCGCAGATCACCATCTCGCGCGTGACTCCGAAGACCTTCGCCGCCGCATCCCGGAAGCGGTTGGCCAACGGATCGGGATATCGGCGAAGCTGCTCCGGAGTGACCGCGGCGATCGCCTCGAGCACCCGCGGCGACGGCGGATACGGATTCTCGTTCGTATTGAGCTTGACCACGTCGGGCTCGGTCGGCTGCTCGCCCGGGGTGTAGCCCTCCAGCGCCTCTATATGTTTCAAAAAGTATGACATCTACAAGACCGTTGACCCGCTGTTTCGTCGATCCGCCCGTCCGCTGGTCCGCAAGCTCGTCGTCCATTCCCGGTCGCGCGCCCCAACAGCCGCAGCGCGCGAGACATCCGAAACCGCCAATCCTCCAAGCCGCCGATCCGGTCCGGCTCACGGTTTGCCGCGGGCCAACTGCTTCTTCGCCGCCTCCACGGTATTGCGCAGCAGCACGGCAACCGTCATCGGCCCGACACCGCCGGGAACGGGTGTGATCGCACCCGCCACCTCACTGACTCCCTCAAAGTCCACGTCGCCGACGGTCTTCGTCACGGTTTGACCGTCGGCCCCCGTAGTCTTGACGCGGTTGACGCCGACGTCAATAACCACCGCGCCCGGCTTGACGTGCTCCCTTGTGATCAGCCCCGCGCGGCCCACGGCGACAACCAGAATGTCTGCACGCCGCGTATGCGCCGCCAGATCGCGCGTCGCGACGTGGCAGCCCGTGACAGTGGCCATCTGCTGCAACAGGAACGTGGTGATCGGCCGCCCCACGATCGCGCCCTGACCCACCACCACCGCCTCCGCCCCACAGACCTCCACGCCGCTTGCCCGCACCAGTTCCACCGTCGCCAGCGCCGCACACGGGGCGATGATCGGCTGGCCGTAGAAGCAGAACCCGATATTGGCCGGGTTGACGCCCTCTACGTCTTTGTACGGGTCGATCCGATACTGCATCGCGGCCGGATCCACCCCCGACGGCAAGGGCATATGCAACATGATCCCGGTGACGGTCGGGTCCGCGTTGAGACGAGCAATCCGCTCCGCAATGTCGCCAGGGCCGGCGGTCTGCGGCAGTTGATGAAGCTCGTAGGCGATCCCCATCCGTTCGCACTGAGCGCGCTGCGATCCCGCATAGACCAGACCGGCGGGCGGAGACCCCACGAGCACTGCCGCGAGCTTCACCTGATGCCCGGCCCGTGCCAGTTCGGCCACCTGCGCCTGTGCCTGCCGGCAAATGTCTTGCGCCAAGACCGTACCGTCGATAACCCGTGCCCCCATCGCGATAAGCCCCCATGGCCAAGGCCGAAGGGCGGATTATACGCGCGAACGGGTTCCCGGGAATACACGCCGTACTTACGGCAGGGCATCGCACCAATCCCCGGCCAGCGATCCCGCTCGCTTGCCTTGTGCTTCCGCCGGGGGAGCATCCAAGCGCCAGTCGCCCCCAGGGACAATGTGGAGTGCTGTAATGCTGTATCCCGTGCACTATTGCATCATAAGACACCTGCTCCGTGGCCATTGCGACGCGGACATTGGGAGGCGCCCTCGGTGTGGTGGCCGCCCGAAACCGGCTTGTCGAAGCTACACAGGCGTTTGCTATGCCCGCCGCGGCTCTGGAGGGCCTCGCCAGAGAGCCGAATAAACCGGCGTCCAACTTGTACAGAGCCTTGCACGAGCCGACCGTACGCAGACGGCAGGCCGGGGTCTTCGGTCGCTTCGCCTCCTCAGCATGACGCTACGGTGCATCGCGGAACGCGGGATATGCCCGCCAGGGCTTTCTCAGCGATTGTTCGAAGATCCTGCAAAAAAACCGAGGCCGAGCCGGGCGATATGTTGAAAGGGCGATGAAATCAGCGTATACTGAGGCAGGCAGTTGGGTTCCGGTTGGCGGCCGACGCCGGTCCGCGCGGGGTAAGTCTGTATTGAAGAAGCGGGTAAAAGGGGTGAACGCGCGGAGAGGAGCCTTGTCGATGCGACCACGAACCCGAGTGGGGCTTGTCGGCGGCACAGCGGCCTTTGGGCTCCTCGTCGTCGTGACGGCGTTTGCCTGGGCGGCCGATGTCGGCGCTGCCGCGTCCGACAACTTCTTCTTTGATGGCCGTACACCCCAGTACGTAATCCCTTCCGAAAGCGAGTTTGTCGTCAAGATCCGCCCATCACCCGGTCGCTCGGCCGGACGGCGCCCCGACTGGCTTCCGTCGTCAGCGAACGTGCAATCGTCGGGCAGCGGTCGCTTCCCCGACGCCGTTGAACGACTGGAGGCCTCGCTGGCCCAGCGCGGGCTGCATGTGGTGCGCGGAGGTATGACACGCAGCGCCGCGGCGGCGCACTCAGAGGTGGAATGGGCGCTACCGGTACTCTATCGACCCGGCAGCGAGACCCCGCTATATCTCACCGATCATATCGTGATGCAGTTCGACCCCGGCGTTTCGGAGGCGGAGGCTCTGCAGATCATCCAGGCGGCCGGATGCGAAGTCGCCCGGCATGACGCCCGGCGCCCGGGCCGGTATGTCCTGCGCATCATCGACGTGTCGAAGAACCGCCCGCTGGCGACCGCCAACGCCTTGCACCGCACGCGGGGCGTTCAGTATGCCCATCCCGACTTCATCCTTGTGACGCGAACCTGTGACGCACCCGTCATCGAGGATCCGCTGTACGCCAGTCAATGGAACCTGGACGGCGACACGAGCAAGGGCGCCTCGCCCAACGCGGACATCAACGTCGAGGCCGCCTGGAGCATCCCCGTAACCGGCGAGGGAATCCCCGGTATACGCGTGGCCGTGATCGACGACTCCGTCGAGAAGGATCATCCGGATCTGGTCGCGAACTACTTCCTCGGAAGAAACTTCAACGTCTATCCGGGCGATCCGGCGGAGTTCGACCCCAGTCCGAGCTCGTACTACGAGATTCACGGCACGTGCGTGGCCGGCTTGGCCGTGGGCGCCGCCAATAGCATCGGCGTCCGCGGCGTGGCGCCGCGGTGCGGGCTGATCGGCATCAAGGGGCTTCAGGGCGAGATCAGCCAGATCGCGGACGCCTTCTATTACGCCATGGATCCCAATGGCGACGGCAATCATGCCGAGGGCGCCGCCGTCATCACGAACAGTTGGCAGCTTACGGACGGCCAGACATGGCCCACGGATCTGGCAAACGCAATCGATTACGTCGCCGCACAGGGCCGCAACGGCAAGGGATGCGTCGTGCTCTTCGCCTCGGGCAACAGCTCGCATACCGTGAACGGCATCAGTGTTCTCGCTCAGCTCCCCTCCGTGATATGCGTGGGCGGCTCCAACAGCCTGGCTACGCACACGGAGTACAGCGACGTCGGCCCCGAGGTATCGGTCGTCGCGCCCACATCGGACAGCGGCCCGCCGGAAACCCGAACCGAAGCGCTGAGCATCACGACGACGGATGACACGGGGTATAACGGCTACAACTCCGCATCCAGCCCGGAAGGGGATTACATGAACAGCTTCGGTGGAACCAGCGCCTCAACGCCCACCGTGGCCGGCGTCTGCGCGCTGGTTCTCTCGCAGCATCCTGAACTGACTGCGGGACAGGTCCGTCAGATCGTCGAACATACCGCCGTACAGATCGCCCCGTTGTTCGCCCAGATCGACGGCGTCAGCGGTCACAGCCACCGGTTCGGCCATGGCCGCGTCGACGCGGGGGCCGCCGCCGCGGCGGCCGCAAGCGAAACGCTCTGGCCCGCTCCCGTACAGAACCTTGCATGCACGGTAGCGGACAACACCATAACGGTATCCTGGACGAACCCGCCGAGCGATTTCGCGGCAGCCCTCGTCGTGTGTGCCAACCAGCCGTTCGCCTGGCGGCCCACGGACGGCACGGCCTACCCGGTGAACACGCAGGTCGCCCCCGGGGTGACGGCTGTGGCCGATACCGCATCCGCCACCTACGTCGCGACGAACCTGGCGCGGAACGGCTACTTCTTCGCCGTTTACCCGCACACGGCGAGCTATTACTACGGATGGGGCCGTGAATGTCACGGCTTCGTCGGCGAGACCGTCCTGTTCTACGATGACTCGGAAGGCACGGATCCAGGATGGACACACGGCGGCGAAGGAGACATCTGGCAGCGCAGCATCCCGACCTCGTATGTTTCGCCGTACGGCTGGGACACGAGTGTGTACCGGAACGGACCGCTCGTCGGGCGGCGCGGCTCCCGTGCGATCAACGGCGACCGCTGCTGGGGCACCGGCATGGACGATTGGCCCTACGCGTACCAGCCGAACTCGGCCGCCTGGTTGCGGACACCGACGATCGACCTCCGGGGCCTCTACGGCGCGGCGTTTCTCACGTTCTACGACTGGTGCCTGATGGAAACGCCATACGACCATGCCGAGATCAAGGTGGTCGACGAGGCAGGCACCGTGCTCGGCACACTGACCGCCAACTGGGGCGGCGATTACGACTGGACGCCGCACGCGTTCGACCTGAGCGCGTTCACCAACCAGCGCATCCGGATCCAGTTTGAAGTCTACTCGGACGAGAACATTGAACGCGACGGCTGGTTCATCGACGAGGTGAAGGTGATCTCGGCGGCGCCGCCGAATCTTCCACCGGTTGCGTCCGATGCGCTGGTCCGCACCCTGCGCGGCCAGCCGGTATCCGTCACACTCGACGCATCCGGGCCGGAGCCGCAGGATGTGTTGACCTTTACCGTTACATCGCTGCCCTCGCACGGCACGCTTTCCCAGCCGGGCGGTGGGGCCATCACAACGGTTCCTTATCAACTGCCGGGCGGCGGAAAGACCGTTACGTACGCGCCCGCATACCGATACGCAGGGACGGATGGCTTCACCTTCCAGGCCCGCGACTACAGCTCCAACTCCAACACCGCGACGGTCAGTCTCCGGATCGACGCATACGCTCCCGATTTCGACCAGGACGGGGACGTGGACATGACGGACTTCGGTTACTTCCAGTTGTGTTTCGGCGGCCCGAATCGCCCGGTTGTGTTCGAGTGCGGTCCGGCGGATCTCGATAAAGATCAGGATGTGGACGTGGGGGATTTCCTGACCTTCCAGGGCTGCTTCAACGGCCCCAACCGCCCGCCCAGGGATCCCTGTCCGTCGGCACCGTAACGGTCGCCGTCCGAAGTGGCAAGCAAGGTTTACGGCGGCGAGTCCCCGCACGGCATGTCGCAAAACTCGATGCCGTCCTCCGTGCGAATCAGGGACTGACGCTTGCGCCAGTGGAGATCGTCGGTCTGCGGATAATCCGTTCGGAAGTGAACACCGCGCGACTCGATCCGGCGAAGCGCCGCAGCGGTAATCAGTCGCGAGGTGGTGAGCATGTTCTGGGTCTCCCATCCCAACCGGTCGTCAAACACCTTATCCATCACATAATGTCCCCAGAATTCGATGATCTCCTGCGTCTCGGCGAGACGGTCTCCGCAGCGCTCGACCCCGACGTTTCGCCACATCACGCTGCGGAGCGAATTCCGCACGTCGGCAATGTCGAGTTCCGTCCGCGGCGAATGAGGCGTTTCGCTGCGGACGGCCGCCACGCGCAGGCTCGGGCCGTTGTTAAGGCCGACAACCGCTTGTCTCCCTGCCTCCGTACCGAAGACCAATCCCTCCAGGAGCGAGTTGCTCGCAAGCCGATTCGCCCCGTGCACGCCCGTGCAGGCCGCCTCGCCGCAGGCCAACAGCCCCGGGATCGACGTCTGCGCATGTTCGTCCACCGCAACGCCCCCGATCATGTAATGCGCGGCCGGCCGAATCGGGATCAGATCGCGGCCCACGTCGATCTCAAACTGGCGGCACAACTCCGTGATCGCCGGAAACCGCCGCGCGAATCTCTCCGCCCCGATGTGGCGCACGTCGAGATACACGCACGTGGCGTCCGTCCGGACCATCTCCGTCAGGATCGCCTGACTGACCACATCGCGAGGGGCCAGCTCGCCGTCGGGATGGTACTGCGACATGAACCGCTCACCGCGGCGATTCACCAGATAGGCCCCTTCGCCGCGGACTGCCTCGCTGATCAACGCCCGCGTTGCCCCGGCGACGTACAGCGTCGTCGGATGAAACTGCACCATCTCCATGTCCCGCAGCACGGCCCCGGCGCGCCAGGCCATCGCGTGGCTGTCGCCCGTGGCCACGGCAGGATTCGTGGATTCGCGATATAGCTGTCCGCATCCGCCGCCGGCCAGAATCGTCTGCGCGGCCCAGAACATCTGGTGCCCGTATTTCGGATGAAACGTAATCGCACCGACGCATCGGCCTTCGATCGTCACCAGATCGATTGCGAAACAATCCTCGAAGAGCCTGAGCCCCTCGCACTGTCGCGCCACCCGGATGAGGGTATCCGCCACCTCCCTGCCGGTGGCGTCCCCGTGAGCGTGGATAATACGCGCCGTCCCGTGTCCGCCCTCCCGCCCGCGCGCCAGGCTGTTCCCCGTACGATCGAATCGAGCGCCCCACCGGACGAGTTCCTCGATTCGGGCAGGTCCTTCCCGGACGATTCGCTCGATCGC
>Ga0272448_1002750_pt1 | contig 21604 bp, 34 predicted proteins | sample YNPCB0191_FD_202220 | JGI IMG/M metagenome (GOLD analysis project Ga0272448, IMG submission 202220) | Hot spring sediment microbial communities from Yellowstone National Park, WY, United States - YNP-CB-019-1 | ecosystem: Environmental > Aquatic > Thermal springs > Hot (42-90C) > Sediment... | reverse complement strand
AGAGATACTGTCCTGTAGCAGCAGTACTTATGTTAGCAGAATAAGTTCCTACTTTTCTTGGACTTGAACTAAGAAAAGTACTAACACCTGAACTTGCATACCAGTATCCAATTGCTCCAGTCGAAGGAACTACACCTCCCAACCCTGGAGATATATGTCCTACTTCGAAGTTACCATTAGTTAGAAGATTTTCATAACCCCCTACCAGCAGACGTGAAGAGGGTGGGTCTCTATCTACAGTAACTACTACTGCATCTAAGTAGGATGTAGTATTACTGTTCCTAACTGTGAAGTTTACGCTAGGAGCCGTAGCTGTAGATTGTACAATAGCACTAGCACTCAAAAACTCCCACCTAGAACCTCCTGAGTGATAAGCAGAAACAGCTACACTTCCAGCGTTATCGGTAATTACAAGACTCGTAGTATTTGCAACAGTAGCATACACCCAAGCTCCTGCTCGTAGCACTTTACCTCTAAGTTCAGTACCTCCTAGAGTTTGAGATACCCCACAATCTGTACCATTACGGGTTAAAGCTAAAGAGTAACTGCCATTCCTAGCGTAAGAAGAACTTTGTGCGTAGGATGCTCCACTACCGTATAAACTCCAGTTGGGTGGAGGATCAGTAGTCTCGAAGTCACCGTTTTGTACCAAATTACCTCTATACGTATACTGTAAGGTAGTATCTGTACTGTTTAATGCTATGTAAGGTGAATAGTAAGTAGTTGTATAGGTAACCTCCACATAGAACTCGCTTATCTGAGATGTGCCAGAACCGTTGTAAGTGGATCTAACTCCAAACTGTGCATTAAACAGGTCCTTGAAAGTCCAGCTACCTCCTCCTGGACGTGATAGAGATACACTATACCACGTCCAGGTTGTAGTTGCATTTACAGAGGCATTCGTCGTGGATCCTCCAAGTTTAGCTAAAGCGTAGGCAGTCACACTACCTATACTACTAGCAGCTCTTAGATAGGCTTTTACAGTTATGATAGTAGCCTTTGCCAGAGAAATTGAGGGAGGTGTTACAACACAGTATAGATCTCCGTAGTTAGGAGGACCCGTGGGACACCCAACCCAAGTACTATCATTATCATCGATAAGTTTTGTATAGTGTGGAGGAGTACCGGCTAGATTGTAGAAGTAAGCATCAGTAACAGGCTTTAAGTTTAAAAGACCATTTAAAACCGAAGGTATCCTGGTCTCGACAATATTACTACCTGCAGCCTTTACTAGAAAGCTGTTAGTCTTACCACCTATGTTATCCGTCTTACTAGTATCAAAGTAACCAGCTATCCTCATATCAGCTTGGTATGAAGGCTCTAAATTACTATTGTCGTTAACAGCTAAGCTTCCTCCTAACCCTAACACTATAGCAGTACGTTTTAAAGGTGTGTCAGTATTCATTGTATAACGGTAAATACGGGTTGAGCCCTGACTCAAAGCACTTGCTGCAAGCAGACCTCTAGCAGCAACCATGAAAGGTACAGTTCCACTATCTACAGTTAAGTTACTATATAAAGTATTACTCAAATAACCACTATGGTACATATTTGACATATCTGTGTCGAAGTAGAGAGGTATTGTACTATAACTAGAAGTCCCATTCTCAACAGCTGTTAAATCTATATAGTAAGATGAAGCAGCAGCGTAAGCTACTGTAGTTATGATAACTACTAACAGTATCGTTATTACTAAAACTGATAATATCCGAACTTTGGGTTTCATACTGCTGCTCTCCTATGTATAAAGAGATACATACTGAATATAAACAAGAGTGCACAAACAGTTACACCTATACTCATACTAACTACTCCAATTTTGATTGCACCTATTAGAACAGGTATAAACAGCATAGGTACAAATTGAGGTGCACTCAGTTTGTAGGACAGTAAAGCTAGGCCTGTAGTAGCTATCACTACAAAAGCTATCAGTAACCACAGATCCTCTCCTATACCCAATTGCTCTGAAGCTGATTTTATAGAGGGTCCTAGCACAGAGTTTTTCCATGTCTGCATAAGACTCTCTTGATAGGTCTTGTTGTAGACATCCTGGCTTGGGGGTATGACCTGACCTCCTGGACTGAGAGTTAGTATAGCTCCACATATGGTAGAGAAATGCGGGATCACGGCCGAGAAGTACTGCTGTCCATACGTAGCACTAAGAACAGGTCCCGTTGCAGATGATGTAGTTAGAGGTACGTTCCAATAGTTCTCGAGATCTATAGCAATGTTGGTAATTATCTCGTTGCAAATTTGGGCTCGACTCTGAGTAACAGTTGTAGAGGCTACCCAGTTATCTGGTAGCATAGGAACTTCAACTGTAGGTGCATAACTGCTGAATCGCAGTATGATAGTTCCTGTTCCTGATACTGTGATAGTAATAGTAGATCCAGACGGCAGTGTAACGGGAGAGCCCGAAACTGTAGCTGTTCCTGAAGCTGCTAGTCCTACAGCTCCACTGGCAGTCGTAATATAGAAGGTACCTGCTGAAGTAACAGTAACTGTAGTCTCGCCTGAGGTTAGACTTATAGGAGCTCCTGTAGCTACACCTGTACCATTAGTTAGGACTGCAGCCCTCCAAGGTAGAGTCGGGTTACCCTGTAGTCTGACTGTACCCGCCTCGCTCCAAACAGGTCCTGAGGAAGGTGCCCAGTAGAGCGCTGCAGCTCCATATGAATACCCTAGATATTGGTATGCATATGGAGAGGTAGTACTCAGGATGTTGCCATAGGCATCGATATAGGCTATTATAAAAGTGTCACTAGCTGAAAGTGATGGTAGAGTAGCATAAGGTAGGTTGTACTCGATGAGTAATAGTCGATCATCCTGAACGTAGGCGTTCTGATACATGTGATACCGGACGATCTGTGGACTAGTATCTGGGGGAGCTATAGTAGTAGCTGCTAAAGAGGATAGAGAAAGAGCTAGCAGTACTACCAACGCTAGCAAAGCTGCTAGCACTACTTGTACTGCTAGCTCTCGTCTCATCTACTACTCCAGGACTAGTCTAGTTAGGGCTAGACTCCCCCGCCACCGCCGGCTCGGCTGGCAATCGCAATCACCACTATAAACATAGCGATGATACCGACGACGCCAATAATAGGCACGATATTGGGGAAGATAGAGGTCAGAACAGTAGGCCAACCAGAGGTTGACTGTCCTGAGACCACACCCTGGCCAATTACGATTGCAAAGACTGTAAGCAGACCAATAACCAGAGCACCTACAATAGCGGAAATTGCCTGACTCGTCATCTGCTCGCCTCCTTACTAGAACTGTGATAAGCAGCCCACTCATCACATTCTGAATCTATTATACCTCGATTGTACCCTAAAGACAAGGGTAATGGTAGGCTAGTACCCGATCACTCTCCTGTACTAGTGTGAATGGTAGGTACTACTTCTGGAACAGTTCAGGATGCTCGAGCTTGTACAGTCTAGCCAGCTCTCTAGTCTTCCTGGAGTATTCCAGACGCTTCAACTTCTGCTGCTCGGTCAGGGTAGACCATGGCTGATAATAGTAGACTTTACCTGAGGCTGATTTCTTCTTAATGGTCGTTCCTGCTCCAGGAGTTCTCTCCTTGAAGACGTAGCCTCCTGCCATCGCTGCTGCCTTGATCTTCGCCCTATAGGCTGCAGCCCTCGCCTTTTGTTCTGGTGTCAGTGCCATCCTAACCTCCTTTTGTTGGTGGATTCTCACCACCTATTTTATTTGCCTTCACTATAAGACTTATTTTGTGCATAGTCAAGGTGAATGGTAGGCAAACAGCTTTCCCACAGGTCCTCCCAGGGATAGACTACCCAGGCTTCTCTCTTTAGGGCGTAGAAAACTGTAGGTCTTACAGCAGCTCCAGGCTTATAGTGTATAGTAGCTGTTATGTTGTCTACGTAGGGTTGAAGGGTAGCGCCCGTGTCACATATATCGTCTACTACCAGAGCTCTAGGAGACACTGAGTCTTTTAGAGGTAGCATTAGACTGTGACTGAGAGTAACTGCTAGTACTAAGCCTCCACGAGGAATTCCGTAGATACCATCTAGTTTGGATCTCATTGTGCCCAAGACGTTGGTAAGGTACCTAGCGGCTTCATTAAACTCCTGCCAAGTGAAGTAAACTCGTAGCATTAGACCTCCTCCATCCAAATGTTCAAACCAGTGCTGAAGTCCTCCAGTCTACAGACCGACGGAAGCTTCCTAACAAGGTTAGCCGCCCATAGGTCCATGGCTCCACCTCCCAAGTTGTAGGCTGCCATACTATTTCCTAGGCAAGCTACAAGATTTGAAGGGTGCAGCAGCAACAGCATTCCAATAACAGTCAGAACCTGAGGAAGGAGAGCCGTCACTATATAGGCTCTAGGAGTTAGCAGGTTCAATGGATAAGGAGCTGTAGTGGTAGTGTAGAAGGAGCCCCGAAGATTTGCTTTAAGGTTGACGCCAAAACGCACCCTTCCAGTATACACCCAGAAAGCCAAGCCATGAAGTCCTTCGTGGAGAACTATCGTAGCTAGTAGAGCTAGGACCTCTAATCCTATCAATACCCAAAGGTTAGGGTAGACTCCCCATGTAAACGATCCGAGGCTCATTAACATCATCGCTAAGCAGAGCCCTACCAGGTTGAGTCCTACCATAAACCTCGGTGGGAACTGGTTGATGTCTAATCTAGCTACCTGTACAAACCTCATAGCTATACTCCCCTCATATTTCCCCATACTACTTTATGTATCTGCAGGTTGAAGTAAAGGTCATGATCTACACAGTAAGCCCATACTCTCTGCAAGAACTCCACAGAAGATGGCATCACAGGACTCAGGTAGGCCTTGCAAGCCATGCTGTGGCCCTTAAGGAAAGAGTTCACGTACGCTAGATCAGCCTCATTCCCAACTACGAACTTTATAGCGCTCCAGTCGTCTAGTACCTGTAACCACTGATCTATGCATACGCTGTAAGCTCCAGATGACGGACACTTGACGTCTACGCACCAAGTACGCACCATAGCATGCCAGGGTGGAGGCGGCAGAGTACCATTTGTTTCTATCTCTATAGCTAGACCATGGGCAACGCGAAGGTCCACTATAAGATCTTCAAGGTCCTGCTGAAGAGGTTCTCCGCCTGTGATGCACACCATAGGAAGTCCGTGGTCTCGTAGAGCTTTGGCTAAGACGCGAGAGTCTACTAAGTTACCTCCATCTCCGTAAGCGTACTTAGTGTCACAGTAGGTACAAGGCCTTCTAAGGTTACAGCCTTGAAGCCTTACGAATGTCATTGGAGTGCCTACGTTAGGACCCTCACCTTGTATAGACTTGAATATCTCATTTATCTTCAATGGGCTCATTCCCCTTCCTCCAGTAGCTACCAGCATGAGTGGTAGCAAACTCTTTAGTAGCTTTATCGTACCAGCGATGTGCCACGACTAAACCTGCCAACACTCCCACCACAATAATACCTATCAAGAGAAGCGCAAAACCGTGACCCAAGCTGTTTGACGCAACTGCAACTACAATGAGAGCCAGTAGAGCTGGTATCATCACTATTAGGATTCGCTTCTGGTACTGCTTGTTATACCTCTCTCGCGCTATTGCACGGAGGTCTTGAGGAGTTAGAGGAATGCTAGGATTCTTTCTTAGCATTGTCATCTTTTACATCCTCCTTATAAGGTACTTGATCACCCCAGCTGTAGCTGGGACCTACCCCCATAGTGAACTCATACTCAAACTTCATGCTAGTATTGAGAAGTCTCTGAGCTTCAGACTCAAAGTAAGCCTTTAAGCTGGGGAAGAGCTCAGACTCGCATCCAACTCTGTACATGAACACTACTGAGTCGTGTACAGGAAATAGAGGAAAGTACATGTCACGAGGATACTTGTGATAACTACCCAACATAATGAGCAGGTTCGTGTCAGACGCAGCAGACTGCACTGGGAAGTTACGTCCTTTAGTCTTTATCTCCTCTAGTACAGCTTCTGTAACCAGACCCCACCTGCGATACCTTCCATAGTACGAGCATAGCTCCCCAGTCTCCTGAGCCTTAGCTACATTAGCTCGCAGCCAAGCTAGTGCTGTAGGGTAAGGCTCCCATAGCTTGTCTATATGAGCTTGGGCTTGCATGATGCGCTCCCGCTGTTCTGCTAGAGGGAGGTCTGCCCATGTAGCATACTTAATGGGTTTACCTTCACTACGAAGTTTAAGTACCTCAGAGTGAAAGAACTGCTGAGCAAGACTCTCTGGTCCTCTCCCGTAGATAGGTCCAAATACGGCAGTCTTGGCATCAAGAACCTCCTGGTGGGTGTAGTTCTTCTTAGAGTAGCCACGACCATACAGTCGATGACGAGCTGCCCCGTGGAAGTCAATCCCACGCTGGAAGTCCTCTATCATCCTAAGATCATTGGATAAAGCTCCCAGGACTCTTATCTCCATTTGAGCTCCGTCAGCTACTCCAATAGCCCAGCCTGGCCATCTAGGTAGGTACAACTTCTTTATACCACCCTTCTCGTCTGGAATCCCAAATAGGTTTGGATCAGCACACGACAATCGTCCTGTAACAGTTCCATTCAACCTAACGTTAGGGTGTATAACGTCACCATGTAGATCATCAGCCAGACCTTCAATGTAGGTACTCAGCAACTTCTTTGTCTCTCTATACTTCAACAGCATAGATACCCCTGCTAGGTCCTTGTAGTCCTCTAAAGCTGATCTACTAGTAGACCCAGACGTCTGTAAGCCAAGACTAGCAACTAGAACTCGTGCGTCCCTGACAGAACTAGGATTGAAGTAGTCCGCAGAGTCCAGAGCCTGCTGCCATCGTTCAATGGCTTCATCATCAGCCTGCTCCATAGCTCTCACCAATTGGTCACTCAAGCTCTCTTTCAGTATGACTTTGAGGCTATTATGAAGCTCTTGTAGGCTGGATAGCAACTCTGCCCTTACAGTCTCCAGACGATTGAGATCTACTCGCAGTCCAACATCACAAGTATCTAAGAACATCTCTAGAGCTGGAGTCAAAATACGGTTGTATACTCTCCAATTGTTATCATCCATTCTAGCGCTGAGAATATCATCTAAGACTCCTGTATAAGCTGCATCGTACCCATTGTACTTGCTCAGAACATCTATAGGTACAACCTCGAAGGAGGTAGACTTAGTAGGCAGGTAGGCTGATAAAGGAGCTTCCCAGTCAGGAGCATTGCAGTATCGACGAGCACATCCTTTTAAGGACTGTTCCAGTGGATTCTCGTCTAGAGTATACTGCTTGAGCATCACATCTCCCACCTTGGAGGGCTTCAACCCGTTCTGACGCAAGAACTGAGCATCAAACATAGCGTTCCAGTAGTTCGAAGGTATCTGTTCCAGTAAGCTCTGGAACTTAGGCTTATGAGCTTCCACAAAAGCCCAACTGAAGACGTAAGCTCGACGACTAGCTCTCTTAGTATCTTTGTCCTTCCACGAAAGAGCTAGACACAACACACGATCCCTAAAAGGATCGTAACCAGAAGTCTCAATATCTACGTAAAGCTCTGCTGCTTGAGATAGCTCTATATAAGCTGTCTCGAAGAGCTCTTCATCAGTTACCACGTTTACAGTTAAGTCATCTGGCTGAACGTCTACGCTGGAGTCTCCGTCTAGATAGAGCTTAGCTTTGTAGATAGTATCAGCAAAGACGTAAAACAGGTCAGGTCGTCTGAGCACTGCTGCAGGATGATAGCATGCCAGCACTTTAACGCCTTGCCAGGGCAGGAAAGCTCCCTGATACTCTGATATACCTGATAAGTCAGTGAGAGCTCTAAGAGCAATTGCTCCTAGAGCCACTACTAAACGAGGCTTGCAGGCCAAAACCTCCTGTATGAGACGATCGCGACAAGCTAGAACATCTTCGTCAGAGGGAGTACCATCAGGAAAGCATAGACAGGCATTATTAAAGGTATAGGAAGACAGTCCAACCTGTTGAATTATAGACTTCAGAAGTCTCCCAGCCTTACCAACGAAAAACTTAGACGCCCTGGATTCCTCGTACCCAGGAGCTTCCCCAACAAATACGACATCGCAGGGAACAACCCTAGAACGGTCGTTCACCAGAGAACAATCTACCAGATTACAGGTACTGCACTTACAGCCCGCTACCTTAGCTTCAATTGGGAGCCTCTCCCAGCCCTCTCCGTTGAAGACCCATCTGCCAGGCTGACGCTGCCAGGGAGCCCAACCCTCTGTGACCTTAACTACTTTGGACCCCTTAACCTCCTCTCCCTCAACCTCCCATACAGTTCCGTCATGAAGTATTAGCTCGACACTAGAATCTCTGCGAACAACCTGAGCCAGCCAGCCCTCAAACTCTACGGGGCACCACTCTCCATCGTCTAAGACAGACTGCTGTACCTTTATCCACTTAGATATGTAAGCCGTCCAGTCCACACATCCTCCTATATACCTTGATATTACGCTGAGCCATATAGTACTTGACAGGATCGATGTAGAGTGCATAGAAGTACTCGTCATCAGTCATAGAGCCACGTTTATCGTAGTCTTCTAGATACAGTCCCTGCATTCCTAGCTTTACGGGAACAGCAGTGTCATGACTCACCACAAAATCAAAGCTTCCCTCTAACTCTATAGAAGCTGGACCTCCAGCGAGCCCTAGTAGATGGTACTTTCTGACATACCCATGACTCTTAATCCAAGCTAGGCACTCTAAACGAGTACCAAAGACTTTTGTAGAATACTTCGATAACCCTATCCAGGGAAGTTCCATGTCGTACATAACACGGAAGCAGTCTATCCAGTTTTGTACAGAGTCTCCCTGAGGAACTCCCATCAACTCTGTATCTATATCAACCTTAGGCAGAAACCTACCCAGAGCTTCTAGAGTTCTAGAACTATCATAGAGGACGTCCGGACAGACTAGAACGTTAGGACGAAGATCCCTAGCTGCCTCTAGAAGCTCGTGATCTCCTATAGACTCTCCAAGCTCCGCACAGCCATTGTCAAGGATGATAAAGTCTCCTTTAGCTCTACGATGCTTGTAGAAGTCTCTGTAGCTTTTAGACTTCAGAAAGAGATGAGCTAGAACAAGGTGAGTACTGGTACTAAAGTCCCCTAAGTATCGTACGGGAGGAATCACTGCTAGTCTCATTTGTACCACTCTGCTCCTACGAATCTATCTTCATATACAGCAACCCTAACGGGCTCGTGAACCAGATTACCTGTTAGCCATCTCACGAACTCCACTAAATCCTCACAGCTTCTACTCCCGAAGTTGCAAGGTTCAGGTCCAAATCGATCGAGAACTGCCTGCTGTAAGAGTCGTCTAACCTCTCCAAACTCTAGCTGTCTAGAGCCAGAAACAGGAATAGCTACCTCGAAGTGGAACATGTGACCATGATCGCTGCCCAGTAATGCATATCGAGCTGGAGGATCTGGCCAACGATGGTAACCTTCAAGGTCCCACCTAACTACGATTGTTTGCATACAACCTCCTATAGCAGCTCCATTTCCCACAGTGACTAGTCTGACCCCAGCCCCACACCCCTACGCCACATACTTTGCAGTTGAACCTGCGCAACCGCTTGTGCAGGACATCATGATAGTACTTGTAAGCGTAGTAGTCAGGACCGTCAGGCCAGTACAGCCTGAAAGGGGACTTCAGGTAAAGAATGGTTGACCCAATTCTGAATTTGATCTTGGGCTCCTCCTCAGTAGCAGCAATCCCAAAGTTCCCAAACAGCCATTTGAAGAAGACTCTCACTTAGCACTCCTTTTAAGATACTTCCTATAGTAGAAGTATCCTGAAAGAGCTCCTAACAGAACGAGAAACACTCCCATAGCAGAAGCTGGGAAGACCAAGCCTACTCCAAAAGAGATTAGAGCTACAGTAACTGTCCACCAAATCAGCTGTAGATTCATATCTTCCTCCCTATGAGCGACAAGAACTCTGCTCGGGCTGCTCCGCTGTCGCGGAACACTCCTCTAACAGCACTCGTTATAGTACGACTAGTAGGAGCTTCTACACCTCGTACGATCATGCAGGTATGAGCTGCTTCAATCACAACCATGACCCCGTAAGGACGAAGCTTCTGATCGATTGCATCAGCAACTTGATCAGTCAACCTCTCTTGAATAGAGAAGCCTCGCCCAGCTGCTGCGATCAGTCTAGCTACTTTAGACAGCCCTAGTATGGTACCTTGAGGTATATAGCCTACGTAGGCTACCCCAAAGTAGGGTATCATATGATGCTCGCACCAGGCCTTGACAGGAAGGTCCTTCAAGATAACCATCTGATTCGTTGAGGTAGGCTCAGGAAAGATTGCATTCAACTCCTCGGTGAGAGCATCACGACTGTTGTATACCTCATCTAAATACATTCTAGCCACACGCTCGGGAGTTCCCTCCAGTCCAGGCCTCATAGGCTCATCCAAGATCTCTAGTATGGTCTTCACACAGTTAGTGAGAAGCTCTTTCCGTTCCTCATAATCGTTAATCTTTGACTGCTCGTTCATTTCTCCTCCTAGCTAAACAGTACACGAAAGCTGCCCAATTGAGCAAATCCAGAGCATCCTCCAAGAACTTTGAAGTAGGAGGTCTATTTGCTTGAGCTAGTAGGTAGGTAACTTTACGACGAGCTGCTTCTAGACAGCCTACCAGCCCCAAATCTTCCCAAGTAGAAGCTCCATACGAAGCCTCCCTGGCTTGCACCAGTTTGTAAGCCTCCTCGTAGGCCTCCTTCAATTCATCTGTATACATACACAGCACCTCCTTGAATACTGGCAGACTTACCTTCTGAAGGTAACACCCGCAGTAGCAGACTCCCACACAGTCACCTGCACAAGAACTATCTTCTCAGGCAGCAGGAGTTCTAGCTGGTTGTAGATATACTCTGCCAAAAGCTCTGCTGATACATCAACGTTATCTAAAACTGCATTCAGGTACTGATGATCGAGAGTTTCCAAGACCTTCTTAAGACACGACTTAAGCTCTCTGAAATCCACTACCAAATTGGTCTCTCGATCACGATCCCAACCTGCTACATGTACTTCGACCTTCCAGGTATGCCCATGCAGTCTGCTACATACTCCTGGGTAGTGCTTAAGACAGTGAGCTGCATCAAAGTGATCAATGATCGTTAGATTATACATCTTTCCTCCAACGTACTGTAAGTCTTTTTATCTCAGAGACATTAATAGCTGGAGCTACAACCTCTCTAGGTACTAATGAGAGCAACGCCTTCAAACTGACACTCTCACGAAGATACTTGTTGTAGGTAACAGTATAGTCACCAACTTCAAACCTACTGAGAGAGTGATCTTCTGCATACTGCTTCAGTCTATCCTTAATACTCTCCAACTCGTTTTCAAGCTCAGTAAGCTGCTCTGAATACTTGTAGTAGGCCCTCACAAGGTCCAATACATCTGCATCAGCTACCTCAGGCACCTTAACGCAGAAGCTATTTCGTATAGCACACCTGCGGCACTCTATACTATCTGCATCGTAGGTAGCTTCAGCCAAATCTCCTGAAGCAGCAGCCTGAACCACCTTAGACAAGCGCTCTCGAATTTCCTCTAACCTCACAGGATCCTTGCCTATGAAGTAGATGTCTCTACGTCCACCACTTCGATCTTTAGCAGCCAAAGCAGAGAGCTCCATCCCGAGGGCCTGTCTATATAAAGTATGCTGTACCCCATAACTGTAGAATCCGTCAAACAGATCTGAGGACCACCTCTGGTACTCTAGGAAGCCAAATGATTTAACCTCCAGCAGAAGGAGCTTGTTGCACCTCTTAACATCCTCAGGAGAGCAGTCTAGATAATGGAGTGTGAAAGGGGAGTCCCATAGTTTAGGACTAGGCCTGAATAGGCCATCTATATGGCCAACCAGGTAGTAACCCTCTCCAAACCTGAGAGTAACCTCACCTTGCTCAGAGCAGACCTCACATCCTAAGCTTACTAGCTCCCCCTTTAGTCTAGTTTCATGCCAGTTGCCCTCCTCAGCTGCCGTCTGCAACCAGGACGGAGCTGCCACCTCTCGTCCTAACAGTGTTGCAGAGAGCAGCTTAGGGCAGTGACCAGCTTGACTCATTCTAATCATGATGTCCATGCAGTTCCTCCAAGGGCTACGCTTCAAACTACTTAGTCAGGTATGGTGAGAGGTTAAACCCAGCTGGAAGTGGTTCCAGACGACGAGTACGCTGGCGCATAACGCCCTCATACTCCTCATGGCCAATTACAGCCACACAGAACCTTCCTACATAGTCCTCCTTGTTAATCTCGAGCTCCTCTGTAGCCTTGAGCTCCTCCTCATCGTCTCCCAAAGCTACTAGAGTTCTCAGCAGATTCCACAGAGAGGACTCTTGCAGAGACACCGTATAGAAGGCTTTTCTGCCATTGTAGGGTGGATCTGTGGTAGCTCCACCATCCAGGCCTTTGATGAGATCCAGCGTTATGTCGATCTTGGGCTGCTTCGATCTCTTACTAGCCTCAGAATATACGATGTCACTTACTCTGGCCAAGTATCTGCCAGCAGGTACTGGATCGAAATCTTTCAGTTCGACCCCTTGAAGATTAACCTTGAACAATGCCATTTACTTTCCTCCTTTTGCAGGTCCCCCTGCCACCGCACTAGGTACTACCTAGGCTGTCGATGTCTTCGTACGTAGCCCTTGGAGGCTGCTCTCGCGTCCCTGAAGCCTGCGCTTCAGAGACACCAGAGCAGGCTGGTCCATACTCTCAAGATCTCCTACATCTTCACCCTTTGCTAACTGCTTAATAGTCTCAATAAGCTTAGCTCGAGCGTCCTCTGGTGCCATAAGAGACGTCATGCTCTCAGGTTGCATACTGTAGACGTCAGCAGCCCAACCAAACTCATGCAGACACTTCTTCAGTCCATCAGTTACTGCGCCCTTTCTGGCATCTCCCCAAGCCATCCCTGTACGCTTGGAACATGAACCCCACTGCGTTGAGGACACAGTATGAGTCGTACCATCTGATACAAACTTGAAAGTAAGCTTCACGAGAGCAGACGCTTCATCCTCGTCCGTTTTGGTATCCAGCACTTCCAAATCGCTACCAATACCCAACCTCGAGAGAGCTGCTCTAGTTGCTATCGCATAGGCACCATCTACATAGAACAACTTAAGCTTAGCTGGACCCTCACGCCAGTTGATGAACTGTGGAGGAGTAGGACGCCCTAGCACTCTAGCTAACACATACACCCAAGCTTGAGGATGCTCATGAAGCTCCCGAATGAAGGTCAGAGCCTCCTCATCCTCCATAACCATCTCAGGTCTAGGAACTACTGCGACTGCTGTTGTTGTTGCTGCTGCTTCCATTTCTTCACCGCCAAAGACGCCTCCCTGCGACGTGCTCTTAGATTGAGCTCCAGCAACACTGAAGCTCGAGTCACATGCTCAGGGAAGTCTGACTGACTAATAGTACCAGTCTGCATAAACTCTGCTACCACTTCTGGATGCTCTCTTATGAACTTTCGAGTTTCCTTACCTCGAATGGAGAACCACTCACGTCTTCTGATCAGAGCTTTTGCAGCTTCGATCACGCTGTCTGACACCATAAGAACCTCCTATACCTAGCTTCTGCCTGTAGGCTCGCAGACCCTCCATGATATCCTCGTGACTGAGGCTACCAAGTAGCTCGTCTTCCATCGCCACCAGATCCGTAAATACTATACCAGGCGGGAGCTCCTCCCAGCCCTTCAGTATACCAAGCATAGCTCGCCTAGCAATAACTCGACGGACTCCAGGAGAGTCTAACCTCATTGAGGCGTATGCTCGGGCTTCCATAGGAGTGAACAGTATCTTCTGCAGGAGTTCGAGCTTCTCTACATAACGAGCTGCTTTTACATCTTTGTCCTCCTCGCTCAATGCTTCCTCACGTAGAGCCTGATACTCTTCTGGAGTAAGACTGTCTAGGTAAGCTTTGGCCTGGGCTTGAAGGTCTTTGTATGAAGGAGCTTCAGGTCTACCTAAAATATCAAACACCAGGTCTAACCACTTTAACCTCATAGTACTACCTCCAAAATCTACACCATCATTATACTTCAGACTAACCTAATTATCAACGTGAATGATAGTCCAATACTCCTCATAGGACAGAAGCAGCTAAATATATGTAGATGACAGCTAGTATCATAAGACCTAGTACAATCTCTAAGACCAGTATGTGTATATGGTAAGTATGTACTGCGTCCTCCAAGGCTGTAATTCTAGCATTTTCAGAGTCTATGGTTCGTGAGGAGTGCTCCAGCAGGGTCTCAGCAGTAGCAAGCCTCTCCTCTAAAGAGTTCCTTTGAACCTGCAGACTATCTATCTGAGCTCGAAGCTCCTTAAGCTGAATTTGGAGGCTTCCCTGATCTGACGAGATCTGATCCAGTAAGTGCTCTGCATCCGCGACTGCTGCTCTCACCTCCTGTAAGTTAGCATGCAGCTGAGCTACCTTCTGATCCAGATCTACTATAGTAGACGTCACTCCCTGATGCTCTATAATAAGCCTAGCTAGAGCATCCACTGTTACTTGTAGCTTAGCGTCAGCGTCTTTAAGGTTCTGCTTCAAGGAATCTACTTGAGTTCTGACTTCATAGAAGGCGTCTCTAGCATACTGATCAGCAACAGTAAGTTGCCTTCGAGTAACAACAGGATCTCCGTTCACAGTTACTCCACTGGTATCTATTCCCTGTAGAGTTACGTTAGAGCCGTCTCCCGTTGTCACCGTGATGTTAGCTTCGTCGCTATCGACAACCAAACTGACGTCCATAGCGCTGACACTACTTACTAGGAGTAACGAACCTACGAGTGCAGCTAGCACTGCTCCTAACCATTTGAACATACAAACCTCCTAAGGGGCAGAGAGATCTGCCCCTCGACTTTATTTAGTTGCTACACTAAAGTTACCAACAGACAGACCGCTAGCAAAGTTAACTAGAATAGACAGACTGGAAGCACCACTGGTACTAATACCACCTGACACTACACTACCATCAGCTCCAGCTATAGGTGTAGCCAGACCGTTTACTCCATAAGCCTGAACAACGTACCAACCTGAGCCGGTAGCATTGACCTTAGCGTTGGTATAACAACCCGCTCCCCAGCCAAGGTCTGCTCTAGTAGCGAAGGCTTGCGTAGTCATGCAGTTAACACTGGCACTCCCTTCTCCAGCTACTTGGACTGAAGCGAAGTTTCCTGAAGGAGCTCCAATAATCTGGTAGATGCTATAATCACCTGTAGCTGTGAAGTTAGCTCCATTCAACCACGGCTTACCATAAGTCCCATTGACCATCGCAGCGTAATTAGTGCTACTTCCTGTAGCTATAGTGCCAGTACCAGTACTAAAGACTCCAGCTTCTACACACTGCCCAGCAGGCCCATACATTGGTACGTACGAGGTAAGCCTGTCAGTCCGAAACTGAGCATAGCCACCCTGGAAGGATGCCACTATATAGGCACTATTAGAGTCTACTCCATACCCATAGGGGTTGTCGTTAGCATCGGTAGCAGTAAACTCACCATCTGACGCCTCAGCGTCCACTACGAAGCTAGTACGCGAGTCTCCAGTGTTTACTTCTCCAGATACTTGACCACTGCCACTCCAATCTACAACAACAGTAGATGGACCTCCAGCAAAAGCTGGAACTGTAGACAAGACTGCCAGCAGCACCGCAACTGCTAGCGCAACAATAACCTTCCTCATAGACTATACCTCCTACAAATTTTAGACGCCTCAGAGTACCTACCTAACTCTCATATAGCATCACCTCCCCGCTTATCCTTAGACTTCCGCCTCTTAGGTTTGGGATAGCCGTATATTCGATGAGGCCACCCAGCCTCTCGTAGAGCCTTAGCAAAGTCTCGCCGAGCCCCACATTTACGACATACTCCCATATCCTGATCATCGATATCCCAGAGATGAACGCAATCTGCCACTTAATCCTCCTACAACAAAGAGAAGTCCTCAGGACCAGGCCTCTCATAATCTGCATCTTGCTCCAAAGCTGCTCTATCCGTAGCAGCCAACGGATAAGACTCAAACTGCTTCTCAAGTAGCTCTCCACATATCTTAGGGAGCTTCACCCATAGCCTCTTACCCACGTTAGACACTTTAGCGTAGGCCATAGGGCGACTACGACCAGCTAACTCAAAAGACTCGCCTGCTAGAGCTTCAGCTAGCGAGATATAGCGAGGTCCTCTAAGTGGATAGGACGAGCTATAATAATTGTCTCCAAGAACCTTCACCAAGGGTGTAGCTGTAGCTCTACCCTCAATTTCGTAGTCTCCATGATTGGCTATCACAGCTCTTCCAGAGTACTCTAGCTTCCACTTACGGTCTACTGGCAAAGGCTTGTCAGATATCAAACCATCAACTACAACTGCTAAAACGTGAGGATGATCCTCAAGCGCCAAAGCTGCCACCTTCAGCCTCACTCTAGAGGTTATAGTAGCTGCATACACAGGATTGAAAGCTGTTCCTGCCACCCTAGTACCATCTACTAGAGAAGTCTGTATAAACTTCCCCTGGAGGGCTGCAGGAACTATCTTACTAATATAAGCTGCGAGAGCATCTCCACTAGCTTTAGCCTGCTGCCGCATAGCATTCAGGTTCTTAACCAAAGACTCAAAGGGATAGTAGGTCACTTTAGGAATGAACCACCAGGCATCCTCTATCTCAACAGTACCTAACCAGTTCTGAACTATAAACCTCATCTCATCCATAGTCAGCCACCCTCTCCATGCACCTACAGGATTACGTACTGCTCTTACAGGAGCTCCCAAATGCATAAAAGATCTAGTACGTAACATGATAGGACTGAAAGGCAGTGCTGTGTCAAGCCTTATACAGCACAGCCCAAACCCGTAGGCAGCTTCCTGTATTATCTCCCTAGACCTAACCCATACACCGTGCCTCGATGAAGCAGATACTAGCTTTGCAGCTTCACTAGGATAGGCAGAAGCTAGATCATAGTCGTAAGCCTCCTCGAAGTAGCCCAACTTCATGGACTCTATCCACCCACCATGGTAGCTATTGTAGGCCATATCAGCAACTTCAATTGGGTAGTCCATAAACGGAAGTGGACATACCGCAGAAAGTACTGCCCCACAAGAATTCAGAGCTAACGGCAAGCCTAGGGAAGTCAGACACTTAACTAGACGAATAGCTCGTGCCTGTACTCCGTAGCAATCGTCGTCATACGGCACCATATTAGGTGGATAGAATGGCCTGAGACTCCAGATCCGCTTCCACAGCTTACCTATCCTGACAGTAAGACTACCATGGTAGGATACTAATGCTCCTCCAACCGAGACCTTACCCCCTAAGAGGAGCTTCCTACAAGCATCCTCTCCAAGATACTTGAGCACAGGTTCTAGGTCCCTATCAGTCCCGTCAACAAAGAGCAGTCTAGAATCAGGTACAGTCAAGAACTCCTCTAAGTCCTGCGGAAACTGCCAGACTTTGTGATCTGACTGGTAACACTTATCTGCATAGCCTTCAGGAGTTCTAGTTATGTAGAGGCCAACAACTTCCGTAGGACTTACAGGAGCTGCAGGAAACCTAAATCTGAGCTGTACTTCGTCAAGACTAGGTGCGTATGCCCTCTCCGCAAATAACATCTACAGCTACCTCTCAGTAACACGATAGAGAAGCTCTCCTACAACAGCAGCTATTCCTAGGTGGACTATCACCAATACAGTCAGACGCTAGCCATACGACGGATAGCGTAGCACCTCAAATGCTCGAGAAACCACGAACATTGCTGTAGCTACGCAGAACCCTGTCATATAGTAAGGAAGTCTAGCCATGGGCACTCCCCCAAACATCATGCATCACCTTAGCAACGGCTTCAGGACAGCTCTGGACCTCCCCATACTGGGAGTCTATGGCAGAGCTAGGACACCCAAGATTGGATAGCTGACGTACATACTCCTCAGCAGGAACTCCATAGCGAAGCCCTAAGGTAATAGACCTAGTCAGGGCCTCCATCTGGCAGTTCGCGCACCCTCCTGCCTTACCTAGTCGACAGAATACCTCGAAAGGTCCCTCAGGAGTACTGTTACAGGTAACATAAGAGTTTCCACATCCTGTAGACACTTTCACAGTCACACCTGATAGAGACTTTGGTCTAACAGCTTTAGGCATAACACCTCCTTAAGCCCATCTATAACCCATACGAATGTACGGATCTGTCTCCGTAATATCCTCAGAGTCTACCAGCTCTACAAAGTGCTGACGTCTATACTCAGCAGCCTCCTGGTAAGAGCGAAGGCCATACTTACGCTGTATACGACGAACTTCTCGTCTAACATCTCGCAGTAAGAACTGTACTCTAGGCAGAGACAACCTATTGTACTTGAGCTCTGAGATCTCGTAATCTGTAAACCCTATAGCTTTAAGGATCTTAGCCCTATAACGAGTCCAGTAGGTCTCCTTCGTTCTGGCAGGTCTCAGCCTAATGCGAATAGGCTGAGCAGCTCTCTTCTGCGCAGCCTCCCACTTACGCTTCTCCCAAGCTAGAAACCTCTCCCACTCTTCCTTAGGCCAGTTGAAGGGGCGGACATCAAACTTCATCCGCTTGAGATACTCTTCCCAGGTCTCCATACACTAAGCTCCCTTCACAGCAGGCTGACGAAAGGCTACCCAGAAACACACGATAGCAAAGACCCACCCAAAGAGGACAAACGGTGGAAACGAAGCTACCGTAACACAGGTAAGACCAGCCCACAGTGGATTCCGTCTTGCCCAGGACACCCCAAAAGCATCCCCACGATACCACATCCACACTAGCAAGGACGAAAGCAGCCAACCTAGAACATACCACATCACTGCCAGACCTAACTCAGACCTATACCCAGCTGCATACAACCCTGCTAGACCTACCATAGCTGCAGCGTGTCCTGCCACGAAAGCCGTCCAGCCTGCCAATACTGGATGTCTGTGGCCCCATCTCATCTCACACCTCCTTAGTAACTGGGTGGGTAGCTAGTAGGCTGTGCACAGACGCGTCTGGGTTTCCAGCCTGAACCCCCTGCCGTACCGTCCTCAAAAGCTACCCTTGCCCCCAGAAGAACTTACGCAGACAGAATCTTATCCAGAGCATCAACTCCAGCAGGTTTAGGACCTTCACCCTTCAAGTAGAGCATAACACCACCTCTTGCAGGTCTGATCTCTATAAGGCCCTTAACCTCCATCGCCATAGTAGTTGCTCTGGGATCCTCTCCAAAGTAATTCCTGAATGCCTCTGAAAACCCTGAGAACCTGGAATGAATTCCTTTAGACTTCGACGGATCCCTGAGAGTCTTGATAGCTCTCAAAACGAACTCCTCTTTAGATAACTTCTGCTCCATACTACTTTACCTCCGTTCCTAATCCATGCTCTTCTTTGTACTTACGAGCAAGCTCTCTTTCCAGAGCTGCTCGCTGTCTAGCTGCTTCCAGTCTAGCCTTCTTCTGTTCCTCAGTCAGAGTAGACCATGGCTGGTAGTAATAGACCTTTCCAGAAGCTGACTGCTTCTTGACTGTCGTTCCTGTACCAGGCTTACGTTCTTTGAACACGTACCCACCTCTAGCAGCAGCCTCCTTCAGCTTCTGTCTGTAAGCCTTGGCTCTCTCAGGATTGTAAGAGCTCTTCTTCGACTCAGCTGGCGCAGGTGTTGCAGCTGGTGTTGGTACAGGAGTAACCTCCTGAACGGGTACAGGTGCAGGGTCCACGGATGATGTAGTAGATGAGGGATTGGAATCAGGAACTGCTTGAACCTTAGTTCGACTCTTTTTCATATAACTCCTCCTATAAAGTATTCACAGTGATTATAAGTCATATACACAACATATTCAAGGTGAATGGTAGGCACGTCCTAAGCAATGATAAGCAGCAGCTAGGAACGCTCTGTATGTATACTCTTTGAAACCAGGTGTCAGATCTGCATCAGGCAATACCACTGCCATATTGTAGACATAGCTCTCGTAAGCAGACGACAGCTCCTGCCTGTGATCTACAGCCCAGAGCAGTATACGCTCCCACTCCAAAGCAGCTTCATACAGCCGATCTATCATCTTTGGATCCATAGCTACTCCTCCACAAGTCCCAGCCACCTAGGATGTCTAAGAGCTCCAGCAGAAGTAGTCTGCTGATACCCTACGCGAATCTTCTTCCCCAAGAAGGACGAGAAGTTCTTAGTTATGTAGACTCTCTCTTCAAAGGTCATACCACTAACCCAGCTACGACATCCATTCTCTGTCACCACCTCTAGAGACCCTACCAAACCTTGGAACTGTCCAGTCCCCTCCAAAGCACCCACAATCGTAGCTGCGGTAGTCTCGAAACGCTTCAGCTTCAACCAAGCGTCACTACGCTTACCCATAGCATAGTGACCTTGACGATGCTTCAGAACCACTCCCTCACCACCATCAGCTACCACTTTGTAGAAGTACTGAAGCTTGTTCTCAGCTACCAAAACCTCGAGCTTCGCGTAGGGAGATTGAATCTTGGCAAAAACCTCCTCCAGGAGCTTTCGACGATACTCAAAGGGGTAGTCAACTACAAGCTCCCCATTCTTCACTAGGATATCAAATACCACCAGAGTCGCCCAACCATGCTGACGCTGCCACTCGACAGCATCCCTAGACTTAAAGCAGGCAGCATTGTCCTCAATTCTACGAGTGGGAGCCATACCCTCGCAGTCTAGAACAGTACCAGCAAGCTCAGGAATTCCCTGCTGGAACTGTGGTAATCCAGCTATGTGAGAATTACCTCCAGAAGATATCAGCTCATTACGATCGGCATTGATGTACCACAGCTCACGATATCCATCAAACTTCTCCCCAGCTAACCAACTAGGGTCGTTGGAGACCTGCTCTAGAAACTCTAGATCAGTAGTATGAGGCTTCATAATAGCAAGCTCTTCCATTCAACTCTCCTCGTCAAAAGCTATTCCTGCAATCACTCCCTTGAAATACTTCTTCAAAGGATACGGCTGAGATCCATACAACCTTACTAGAGCCCAGGGTAGCTTGCGAGCTTCCTCAACACGAGCTCGGTAGAACCTGAACGCCTCCTCGTAGGAAGCAAAGCTCCAAGACAGCTCTGGACCGTTACGATCGAACTCCCATACAACTTCATGCATCTTTTACTACTCCAATCCTATTCTAATCCACTCGTCTTCAGGAAGAGTAATACCATCTATAGTAGGTACTATCACCCACATCTTAGGAGGTTCAGGAATCAAGTCGTCAGGAAACACTGACACTCCTGTACACCACATACAATACCATCCCTTCATCTCTATATCCCCCTCATCCTCAAATACTTTGTAGTGTAAGCATACAACTCCTCATTATACTTACGACCTAAGAGAACACTCAAACCCCTCTCTACCTCCAACTTTTCCTTCAAGGCTACCAACTGCTCCCGTGATAGTGAATCCAGGATAGTCCTACAATCTCTCTTACTAGCTAAGTTTTCAACATACATCTCACTCCTCCTAGTAGTATCTACAATCATTATAAAACAGTCACAACAAATAATCAAGGTGGATGGTAAGTAGGGGGAGCGACCTGGTCATCATTAACGTTGTCTATCAAAGTCAACATGGATGGTATGCCCACACCCAAGCATATATTCTCTCCCCT
>Ga0272448_1002745_pt1 | contig 21633 bp, 28 predicted proteins | sample YNPCB0191_FD_202220 | JGI IMG/M metagenome (GOLD analysis project Ga0272448, IMG submission 202220) | Hot spring sediment microbial communities from Yellowstone National Park, WY, United States - YNP-CB-019-1 | ecosystem: Environmental > Aquatic > Thermal springs > Hot (42-90C) > Sediment... | reverse complement strand
GGTGATTAAAATGGAAAACGGGAAGCACGAAAAAACGGGTGTGGAGTTGATAAACTTAACTCCACACGATGTAGTGGTATTCAGCGGGGATGACCGTGTGGTCATCCCTCGTTCGGGCAATATCCTGCGATTGCCCGAACAGATTTCGGAGATGGTGACCGTTTGGTACGGCGGGAAGGAGATTCCCGTCGTGACCAAAGCCCTGGGCGTGGCGGACGCCAGGGCGTTGCCAAAGGCGGAGGGCAGGTATTATATCGTGTCCTTGCCAATCGCCCAAGCGATTCCCAGGGATGACTTTCTCGTTCCCGACGACCCAGTCAGGGATGGGGAAGGTAAGGTGGTAGGGTGCAGGCGTCTTGCACGCCTTGCGCCCAAGTAAACGGAGGTGAAAAAATGGAGTACTTGGTAAGGACCAAAAAGGGGCATCCTGCCCTCTGGGAAGAGGGGGGTGGGATGTCAAACACAGGGCACGCACGGATAATCGCCGATTCGCAAGGACAGAGAAAGAAGCCCGTCTTTATCAGGACGGGCGGACATCTGGCATGCAGGGAGCACGCCCTCTTCATAGTGCAAGAGGGCGATGTGGTCATTGATATACAGAGGCACCACGATGACTATGACATAACAGTGAAGCAAATACGAAAAATCAACCAAGACGCCGAAGGGCGTCTGGTTGCAGAGATGGATGTGCTCGTCCGTTTCAGTGAGGGCGAGTGGGACCACGAGGACATCGCAGAGAAATACAAAGATGCAATACAAGCATGCATTGAGAAGTCCCGATGTTATCATTGTCGTCATACACACTATTGTATACTACATCCAGAGTTCCAGCGAAAGGTTACCATCAAGTTTGATGATAACCTTGTGGCAACGATGACAGAATTATGCCAACAACTGGGATATCGCATTGATTTTAGGCAGGTATCCGAAGAAGAGCATCATATCCCAGCAATAGACAAGACACACAAAGTCATAACATGCGAATACATGAAAGACGAATTAGCAAGGTTGGTGAATTACATCTTACATAGGCTGGAAAAGATTGGACTACTTGAAATCGATAACATTAACATGACAGGCACTTGGATTTCCGAGCACATCGCAGATATCACAGTGAAAATACAATGAGCAAAGGGGGGTGGTAAGGTATGGAGTTTAAGGTAAGCGAGAATCGCATTGTGGTCAGTTTTGACTACGACAAGAAACTCATTGCACAGGTCAAAGACCAGCATTTCCGCTGGGACGCCGTTGGTAGGATCTGGGTATACACCGCCAACGGCTACAGCACCGCAGAGGACATGGACGCAATCACCCAGTGGCTCAAGAAGCACAATGCCACTGGGTCGTGGGATGACCTCGCCAAGTTGGCTGGTGAGGTCGCCAGTGGTAAGTATGCCAAGAAAGACCGTATCATTGTCCAGGGTGATTGCCTTTATATTGACGCCAAATACAACGAAGCACTCATTGATGCGATAAAGTCATCGTTCCAGAGCAAATTTTTTGAACGGGACACCAAACGCTGGCTCATTAACCTGATGACGCCAGCGGAGGTAGACCGCATGCACGACATCGCCAGCAGGTTCGGCATCGAGATAACGCCAGATGCCGAGCAGTTCATCGCACAGCGACTTGCAGAGATGAAGCAATCAATCGAAGCCAGCAAGGCGTCAACGACCGAGCAAATCCGCCCATGCACCGAACGCCTGTACCCATTCCAGCGGGCAGGCGTGGAGTATATTCTGGACAAGAAGCGGGTGCTGGTGGCGGATGAGATGGGACTGGGTAAGACCGTCCAGTCCCTTGTGGCGGTGGACTTGCTGGGTGCCTATCCGTGCCTGGTCATATGCCCAGCATCGCTGAAACTGAACTGGGCACGGGAGGCAGGTAGGTGGGTGTCTGGTAAGGCAGTGTCAGTCCTGAACGGTATGACTGGCAACCAGAACGCCGACATCGCAATCATAAACTACGATATCTTGGACAAACACATGGATTGGCTCAAGACAAAGCAGTTCAAAGCAGTTATTGTTGATGAAAGCCACTACATTAAAAATCCCAAAGCCCAGCGAACCAAGAATGTGCAGTCAATCATAAAAGCGTGCCAGCCAGATGTTGTGCTGTTGCTGACTGGTACGCCAGTGCTGAACCGCCCAGTGGAACTCGTGCCACAACTCGAAGCACTGGATATCCTCGACCCTGTGTTCGGCGGGTTCTGGAAATTTGCCAACCGTTATTGCGACCCACGCCGAAATAGGTACGGGTGGGATTTTGGCGGTGCGTCTAATCTTGAGGAACTCAACCAGAAACTGCGACTACACGGTTACCTGCGTCGTGAGAAACACACTGTCCTGACCGAACTACCAGACAAGACACGCACCGTTGTGCCTGTAGAGATAGAACACAGAGACGAATACGAGAAGGCGGAGAATGACCTGTTCGAACTCGTGAAGACCACCGCACAGGTCATTGCAGAGAAAAAAGCGAAACTGGACGCACTGCGTGAAGCCAAAGACCCAGCGGTGGATGTGGAGGCACGGGCATATGCCGACTATCTCAAAGCACAGAAAGCGGAAATCTTGGTGCGGATTGAAAAACTCAAGCAACTCACAGCGAATTACAAACTCGCCAGTGCAAAATCGTGGATTCACGACTTCTTGGACACTGGCGAGAAACTGGTTGTGTTCGCATGGCACGACTTCGTTATCCAAGACATCGCCAGCGAATTTGCCGACACCTGTGCTGGCGTCATCACGGGCTCCACGCCAATCGAGGCACGCCAGCAGGCAATAGACACCTTCCAGAACAATCCAGACAAAAAAATTGTAGCATGCAACATCAAAGCGGGTGGTCAGGGTATCACACTGACGGCGTCCAGTAATGTGGCGTTCATCGAACTGGGCTGGACGCCAGCAGAGCATGACCAGGCAGAGGACAGGGTGCACCGCATTGGGCAAAAAAACGCCGTAAATGCGTGGTATCTGCTGGCAGACCACACCATAGACATGTGGATTTACGACCTCATACAGCAGAAGCGTGTTGTTGTGGATGCCACCACAGAGGGTGCGGTGGCGGAAGATTTAGCGGTCATCGACGAGTTGATGACCAAGATTTTAGAAAAGCATTGTAATGTGGAGGTGAAAGAATGAAGGACGAAATCAAGAACGACCCTGATGCGTCTGGTCAGGGTGGAAGCGGTAAGGCAGACGGCGGGCTGAAAATTAGCAGACATGTGGACGGGCATTTGGTCATCGGCGAAGCCAACAATCCTTGGGTGATATTCAGGTGGGAATATTTGCCCAAAGAGCGAGTGCTGTCATTAGTGAGAGTGTACTACAGCGACCCAATCACAAAGATAGAGAGCGACACCCACCAATTGGTATGCGAATGGGATTGGGAGCGTTTAGATGACGCATCCCAAAGAGCACTGCTGGACATTCTGGACGAATTCACTTGCGAGTGTAATATTGACATCTGCCATGTCAAGATAGAGCCCGACTTTGTTGGCGAGTGCGTCAGGAGTGTGAAAGCATGAAAAAAGATATTGTGAAATTGCGAAAGTGGCAGAGAAAGAAAGGCAAGCCGATAAGCGAGGTGTTGCAAGAAAAGGCGATACGGCGAGTGGAAGACAGTTTAAACGAACTACTCAAAAAGAGGTGAAAGCATGAACGAAAGGAAAGAGATCGTGAAAAAGATAGTGGCAGATGCGGTGGATGCATACTGCACGCTGACTGACGAGAACCCAACCGACGACCTGATAAAACTTGCACTGGACATAACACGGGAAAGGCGGGACGACATAGCAATGGCATTCAGAGACATAGCGAAATACCCGCATGACCCCGAAGCAGTCATTGCCATACAACTGGCGATGTCCCTACGCATCGCCAGCGAGATGCTGGACAGACGGGGCAAGTCAAGGACGGCGGAGGCGAAACCATGAGATTGCTGGGTGTGAAGATAACACCAACCAAAGTGTTGTGGTGTGTCAAAATCGACAGTGTTCGGGTTGTCACAACCGACTGGAAGCACCTACCGAAAGCAGTCAGGGACTACCTGCAAACAAGCGGGTATGTCAGCACGGTTGAACGGATGCAGAACGAGTTGTTCTCAAGAACCGAGCAAGCACAACAGCAACCTACGCAGACACCACAACAATAAACTTTTTTCTTTTACCCCTTATCTTTTTATGTGCACGCCCCCAAAAACCCCGTAAATTAATTTTATAAAAGGATTTTATTAAAATCCAAAAAATAAAAAAGAGGGATTGAGTGAGTCATCCTGAAATGTACCAGAACTTCTTGGCATTTCTGTTGATGTATTTCTGGGCTTCGCCAAGTAGGCGATCCAACTCTTGGCGGGTCTGTGCTGAACCGATGTATTTAATCAGGCGTGTGGTCTTCACGCCACCCTGATAAACGGTCTCAACTACACGGACTGCCCATCCTTTTTCGTTGCCCTTTTCGTCCTTAATTTTGTTGACTTGCACATACATGATTTATGGTAAGGTATTATGAGTATTTAAGTTTTTTGCAGGATGCCTTCCAGTGTCTTTTTCCATTCCAAAAGCGTGGTGTAAATTGGTATACAGTATCGGGTATTGCATGCGACTGCGTCATAATTCAGCGGGTAGAGTATTTCGTTGAGTTTTGCAGACACCAGTTCGGCTTCGTGGACGCCGAATTTTTTGTTGCGGATATTCTCCACGAGGCGTCCTGGCAGTATGCGTGAGCCGTAGTAGGACGGCACATCCAGTGCGTTTGTGCCTTCGTCCACGATACCCACATAACCCATGCGATTGAGCACCACGATGTAATGTTCTATGACTTGCAACAGCACCCTGCAATATTGTGCGATATCATGCGGGTCTTCGGTCAGCATTGCGATATGCTCGTCGTAAATGCGTTTGAACAGTAGCCATGACTTCTTTGCGACTTCCATGCCCAATTTCCTATCGCCATCACGCAATCGCTTCAACTGGTCAAGTTTCCAAGTGCCTGCTGGCATGACACCACCTCTAAATGAATTTATCTGCATCTTTCAACTGTAACGGCACAAGGTTGAACCGTCCTTCCTCATTGACTGCCAGTGCCAGTGCCATGACCGTGTCATCGTGGTATGTGTTGTTGCGATATTTGAAGTTGATGAGTTCGTCATAAAGCGGGTATTTGGATGCTGGGTCTACCGTCAACCTGCCTTTTTCCATGAGCAGTGTCAGGTGCGTTATCAGATTGGTTTTGACACGGTCAGTAAACACAACTGGTGCGATTGGGTAAGGCAGTTTCTCGGTCAATTCTTCGGTTATCGGGTCGCCGACCCCAGTAGCGTCAATATGCACTGACACGGGTTTCCATTCGTTGCATACTTGCGTGATTGTGTCAACGGTCTCGTCCCAGTGCAACTGGAAGCGGTAAATCTTCGGTATGTGGTAGAAATCGCCGAATTTTTGTGCTACGGCTATTGCGGTATAATCACGCTTTCTGGCAAGGTCAATTCCGATAATGACTTCGTGGTCTTTCGGTACTGGTGTGTTTTTGAATATGAAGTCAATCACATCGGGTTTGAATGGCATGTCGGTGTCTGGCACAAACTCGCCCAGACACTCTTGCCTGAACAGTGCTTCGGGCATGCGGTCTCGCTCCTGTTCCAGCACTTCTTTGCTTATCCAGGGCAGGTCTTCGGTTTTGACATCTATGCGTATGAAGTTGCCACGCCCAAACCACAGGTCCTTGAATGCGTTGTCTGTGAGTTTCGGTGTTGAGCATATTATTGTGCGTGCTGGTGGTCGCAGGGTCTGTCCCATTGGCATGACCACCTCGTAGTAAAATGACTTGTCCATCGCTGCCAACTCGTCTACAAATTTGATTGTCGGGTGGTATCCTTTGCGTGTGCTGGCTGATTGAGGGATAGTCAGAATGCGGGATTTGTTGTTGAAATTAATTTCGGTCTCGGTGTCTGGCGATACCACCATATTGGTGAACGGCGACTGCTCCAAGAACCTGCGAATTTGCTTGATGTGCTCCTTGCCTTGGTCTTCGCCAATACTGGTTATGATTGCAAATGTGTTTGGCACGGTAACGGCGGAATGTAGACACATCAGGTCCATCCAAGTTGACTTTCTACCGCCACGCCTGACTTTGACTATGATGTCCCGTTTGTCATACAGGAAATACTCGGTTGCCTTGATTTGCCACGCTTCAAGTGTATAGCCGTAAATGTTTTTGAAGTACTCAACGGTCTCATTCACTGTCTACCACCTCACGCAGTTCGTCCTTCGTGATTTTGCCGTCCAGATAGTCAGTTATTGCGGTCTTTAATTTGCCGATTTTGCCAATCAACCGCTGATTCTGTGCAATCAACGACTGGAATTTGTCCTCGTCAATATTTTTCACTACTGGTGTCTTTGCCATTGATGTGAAGGTCATAACCAGTTTGTCCAGCATTGCCTCGTAGTGTCGTCTGGCGTCACGCAAAGCGTAGAACACGCCAGGACCGCCTTCACGGTTCTCCCGTATGAGTTTGTTGTAAATCTCAATCTGTACCATCGTTTCTGCCATCTCTTGCAACATCAGGTCGTGGATTTTTTCGTTGTAGCCAGAGTATTTCGTCATCATCTCGGATTTCAGTGTGTCGAACACTTCCTTGACCCGCCGTTCACGCTCCTTTACTTCCATTATGTCCTTCTCTGTCTGCTCCACATTACCACCCCGTTGGTTGTTTGCCAGTTCGTTTATATCGTTTCTCCTCTTTGTCATACATGATAAAACCTTTATTACGCAATTCGTTAATGAATGCCACAGCACCCACACCGCTGACGCCCAGTGCATTGCGAATTGCACGGGACAGGTCGGCTTCGGTGTAACTGTCCAGTTTGAGATTTTCAAGTTCTTTAATAATCAGTTGTATGTCGTGTAGGGTCTTGAAATAACCCCTGTCGGTGGACACATACCGCAATTCAAATAGCGAAATCAATCTACGCCATGTCACCATTGCAAATTCTTTCGCATATACCACATCTTCGACCCTGATGGTGTTATCCAGACGCATTAATGCATGGTGTGCTGATATTTTCCAGATTAATTCGGTGTATCGCTGGATGAATTTGTAGAGTTGTTCTTTGATTGACTGCCTGCAATCTGCCACGCTGTCAAACATAATTGATATGATGCCTTTCATGGCGTCATGCACCTTCGGGTCTTGCTTGATTTCGTCAATCTGCCCAGCGTGATTGTTTATTTCAGCAATCTCTTTAGCAATAACATCCAGTTGTGTGTCGGTTTTTAACCGTTCTGATGGGTCGGTGCCCATATTCATAACTGACCGCTTCACCATCTCCATGCGTTGCTCCTCTGTAATCGTGTTGACCACAAAAAACATGCGTTGCAACAACCCACGATTTATTAGTATGTCAAACAACCCGTGTGGCTCGTAGGTAGTGAAAAACAAACTGCATGTCGGGTTGAACTCGACCATCATATCTACCGCCAGACGCTTACTTAATTTGTTGTCATTCGTGCCCATTGGATTCATGACCACCTGGAAGTAGTCCATGCGTTCTTGGACATACTGTCCAGGGTTTTGCTTGAATAATGGCGATGCTTCGGAAAAGAACAAAATATTTACGCCTTTGGCTGGGTCGAGCAGTCCTTTTTCAATCGTGACCACCATTTCCATCGATTTGGTGGTTGCGTTGTATTCCAGCCGTTTAGTTGGCTGTCCGATTAGACCTGCATCTGTGATGGTCATGATTGATTGCATATTTAGTCCTACTTTCTGACACACATTATAGACAAAATTCGCACCCGCACCTTTGCCTGTGCCAGTGGGGCTCATGTAGCACAGGTGGAAGCGCAGGTCATTATAATGCGTGGATGACCTGTAATACAGTTTTTTGTTTAGTACATTGGGCAATTGCCCGATTATCAGGTGCAGTGTGCATTTGCCATATAATTCGTGCATCCAGCAGTACTGCTCGAACAAATTACAGTAATCTTTGACTACATCCATGGTTTACGGTAATGAGAATTGTGTTTATAAAACTTTTTAAAATTTAAAATTGTCGCAATTTAAATACTTGTATGCCTTTCGTGTTTCGGTGATTCAAATGGACACCAAAGAGATGATAGAAAAAATCAAACAATACGGAATGACTGACGAAGTAAAAAAGGTCGCTGTATCCATGAACATCGACCCCAAAAAGGCGGTCGAGGAAATCATGGAAATATACAACGACCCAGTGCTGGGAGGACTTGCCGAGCGGGAGCGAACAATAAACGCCGTGCGAATTTACAAAGCACGGCTGGTGCGGAGATTGATGAGTGGCTCCGTACCGTATGCGGTGCATGTGCTGGACAAAACGGGCATTATGGAATTTACCGACAAAGCCAGCGGTGCCAAACGCAAGATGGCACGAATTTATGGCATCGCAAAGCCACTTGTGAGTATTGACGCACCAGTGCAGAACATAACGAAATTCGCACAGATAGCATTGTTCGACGCAAAGGCGGAGGAAGTGAACAAAATTAAAGTGAAGCAATCCTACAAAGCGAAGTTCACTGGGCAACTAAAGAACAGTATATACATATTGTATAGCGCAGAGGATACTGTGTTCGAACCAGCGACAGATTTCAACATTGACATCATGGACGCAACCAAAATCGCAGACGCCACATACAGGCGTGTGAATATTGTTGACCTGCCCAGCGAGGAGCAGGGCAGTGTGGTGTCTGTTCGTGGGACGCTGGTTGCATCAAGCACTGGTACTTCGAATTCAGGACGCAATTGGGGCAGAATAGTGATGATTGACGACAGTGTCAGTTTGGATGCAATCAAGAATGGTGGCGAAGGGTGTCTCACAGTGTTTCTGGACGCATCGCAAGCAACACGGTACTTGTCAGGGTCTGAAGTTATCGTGGTTGGCACGGTGGCGAAGCGTGAGGACGGCTCGCCAATTCTTAATGGCATGTTCATTGTGCCAGTCATGGTAATTGAAGCACACCATCCTGCTGAGGGTGCGACACAGCCACAGCAAGCCGATACAAAACCGCAGAATCCCAAGACACCACCGCCCACCGCTGGTGCGATTGACGAGTTCTTTGATGACAGTGCGTTTTAATGGGGTGGTGTAAGTGGCTGGGCTGGAAGGCATAACATACATGCCACACAAGATACTGGTATACGGCGATGCAAAGACAGGCAAGAGCCATTTTTGTTTGGATGTCATAAACTGGCTGAAAAGCAAAGGATACAGCCCAGACCAAGTGGCAATGGCAATCATAGACGCCGACGATGGCATCATACCGCTACTCAAAAAGGGTATTATACCAAGAGAATACATGCAATCCATAAAATACAAGATGGTAACAACATTCAAGGAGGTAGTAGATGCAACCACCGACGCTGTGAAATACTTGTGCGGGTTGGACATCCACCCAGAAGCAAAGTGGATGATTGTGGACAACATGGCACGATGCTGGGAATTGACGCAACGCCAATTCAGTGTGGATGTCTATGGCAAGGACTACATTGAATTGCTGAAGCAACGCAAGATTGAGGCATTGGTGAAGCAGAAGTCAGGACAGCCAACATTTGACCGCCTGCATGACTTTGCCATAATTAACCCAATGCACAACGACTGGTTCGACTTGATACGGTTCAGCCAGTTGAATTTCATCATCACTGCACCACGAGAACGCCAGTATGACAAGCAAGGCAATGACATAACCGACAGCGTCATGCCAGTGCCAAGAGGCAACAAAGACAATGTTTACAAAGTTGACACAATGATTTTTAAGAAGCGAGGCGAGAAGGGTGAGTTTCTAAACGATATTATCGGGACACGGTTGCTGAACGCACCATTCCCGCAGAATATCGTTGGGTCATTCTGCGAAGTAATGAAGGTGCTGGAAAACTCCACAACGGAGGTGAAAAAGGATGAAAGTAAAGGAAATGACGACATTTTTGGATAAAATCACATCCAACGCATTCGAAGATGTTGTGCTGGGTGTGAAAAACGGGGCTCTGATTGCAACCACAGTCAGCCCAGATAGGACACTGATGGCGACTGTGGAAAAGAAGATGGAAGACAACGCTGGGTTTACTGAACCCACAATTGTTGAGATTGACCAGATTAACTCTGTGCTGTCTGCAATTGACAGCATGGGCGACGCAGAGTTTACGCTGACAATAACAGGTGACAAACACGAAAAATACTTGGGGTTCAAAAGCGAGAACCTTGACACCAAGATTCGCACAATTGAAAAGGACGAGTATGTCAGATTGTTCAACAAACCGTATGCGGACATTGACGAGAAGGAAATGCGACTTGGCAAAGCCGAGAACCCGAAGATTTCGCCAGTGTGTGCAGTCATTGACGGATGCGAGTTTGGTAAAATCAAAACCGCAATGAACATCAAATATCACGAACAAGAGGTAACTTTCGTGTTCGACCCCAAAGACCCACACGCAATGATACCCAGTGAAGTCGGCGATTTCACGAAAGTAAAACTCAACGCAGAAGTAAAGCAGTCAGCCAAATTCGTGACACGCATGGGGTTAGATTTGCTGTATAAAACCAAGACCGCAAAGGGCATCAAATTGGCAGTAACTGATGGCGGAGAGGTCATGGGTGTGCTTTACACTGACGGTGATATTACAGTCAAATACTTTATCGCTGGGCGTGTAGAGGAGTGAACATGACCTGGTTGGCACGGGGTTTTCCACGCACCTTCGGCACACCAAACCAAGTGTGGGTAAAGGACATGAGGCAGTTGGTCGCATTGCTGAACCGCCATTATACGCATGACTGCTATGTGTCGGTGAACTCTTACCCACAACCGAACACCTGCAATCTTGAGCAGGTGGCATGGGATTTTGACGGCAAAAACCTTGAAAGTGTCTGGGCGTCAGTCATTGACCAGACCCAAGTGTTCGATGAACTTGGCATTGAGTATAAAGTGTTTTTCAGCGGTAAGAAGGGGTTTCATATACGAGTGCCACTGAAAATCATGCAATGCAAATTACACGATGCCAAGTCAATCACCAAATCAATCCAGCAAGCACTGAAAAGCGAATACTCCGATATACACTTATACGGCGATGTAAGACGCATACTGCGATTTCCGAACACCATCAACACGAAAAGCGGATTGTATTGCGTAGAGGTCAACACGGAAATGACTGTACACGACATACTGGAACACGCAAGGGGTCAGCACAAACTAACACCAATCAACAAATCAAGAGTGTTTGACGCACACCAGACGCTCAAACTACTGGAAGACGCAGGGCTGACGAAATCAGAGCACATCGGGACTTTGCGACTGCCAGCACAAGACACCAACATCCGCATACCATTCAATCCTGTGTATGTCAGCAACGAGTTTCTTGACATGATATTCCCGCAACTGTGCATTCGGCGTGGATTGATGGAGCCAAACCCAGAACACATCATTCGTGTGGCATCATGTGTGTGGCTGGAGTATTTGGGTTATGACTTGCTGTTTCTATATCAGTTTTATTCAGCGCTTGCAGAGAAATACAAGTGGGTAGACCGCCACAATGTCCACCACCGCAACACGCAGATTTACAGCGTTTACATCAAGAACTACATGCCGTATGGGTGCGGGAGATTGGTAAACCACTGTATCGGGGGTGAATGCAAATGGAAATTTGCGTAGATAGCCGTGAGCCAGAGGAGATAGTCAAGACAGTTGCAAAGATTGCTGGCGAGTTGGGAATGACAATCGCAACAGACGCCTACGACACCGCCGATATTTTCATTGGCAATGTGCTGGGTATAGAACGCAAGACACCCAGCGATTACATTGCGTCAATCAAGGATGGTAGGTTGTTCCAACAAGTCCACGAGATGCGTGAGAACTTCCAGGTTTGCGTGGTCATGGTGGAAGGTACGCTGTCAGAGTTGCTTGCACGCCATGTGCGTGGACAGATGAACCCGAATGCAGTTGTTGCGTCAGTGTGTAGTTTGGTTGCGAAGCACGGCGTATCTGTGCTGTTCGTGGGCAATCATATGGAGTGGGTGCTGTATCACATCGTCAAGAAGGCAATGGACAAAGACATACCCACATACACGCCCGTGCGTAAGCATGCAACCGAAGATGATTACGCCGTGTGTGTCCTCGCTGGGTTTCCTGGAATTGGCGTCAAAACTGCAAATTGTATACTGAATGTATACGGTTCGTTGGCAAATGCAATGCAGAATGTAGACAAATGGAAAGATGAAGTAGATGGTGTTGGTGAAAAAACTGTAGAAGCAGTCAAGAAGTGCTGGTATGCGTCCCGAAAAGATAGGTGCATGCCTCCTATGGGATGTGGTCAATCCTCTACCGTTGTTGTGCCTCCTGCTCGGAAAGACGCATGCCAGCATGGTGTGGAGGTGAAGTAATGGTGGATAATACAATATGTTGTGTGTCCGTTGTGCGTTGCGAGAAGTGTGGTAAGTGGAAAGTAGACCGTGCGTCGTCGTGGAACATACGCTGGGGTATTCCCAAAGATGTGCGGTGTGAGTGTGGTGGGTGCGATGATGCCGATTGAGCGTGATAAAATCTGGGGTGTTGGGGTCATACGCTGTAAGTTGTGCGGGCTGTGGGATATTGACCCAAACGCAACATCGCCAGAAGGAATTAAATTCATACCAGAGGGGGTTAGATGTACATGCAAAAAGTAAGGTGCACAATATGCAGGAGTTGGAGCACGACATTTGTTGCGTATCTGACTAACCCAAGCATACCGATTGTTGGGTTCGTTGAGTGTCCGCATACAGGCGAGCAGGTGCGTGTGGATATGCAGGTAAAATCCAGCAATCCAGACAAGCCCGTTGAATTGTATGTGTGCAACAAGTGTCACCATTTATTCATACATAACTGTGGTGATGTGGATGATAAGAGTACGGGATAAAAACGGAAATGTGCTGTATCGTGGTGACGACCTAATGCGTGCAGTGGAAGTGTGTGTCAGTCATGTGATAGGTGAATTGCGTAATGGGAACAAAGCGTTGCTGGGCGACTATATGGTCTATCTTGCCAATCGTGGATACAAAGGCAAGAAGATTGACAGTCACAAATCCGAAAGATTACAGCGTGCATGGGCTGAAGGTTGGTTGGCGAGACATTGGGTATGGTCTTACGGAGGCGATGAAGTTGCCGAATCCAATAACAATGTTCAGACCCAGTAAAATATCCGAGATGGTCGGGCAGGTCAAGGTAAAAGGTGTGGTCATCCAGTGGGTGGCTGACACCAAAGCGGGCAAGCCCACGCCAAACTTGATATTTACTGGCGAGCAGGGACTGGGCAAGACAACGATGGCATTTGCCGTCGCAAGCGAACTCTTCAGCGAGGATTGGAAAAACTATGTGCTGGAGTTGAATGCCAGCGATGAGCGTGGTATTGACGCAATACGGGAGAAGGTCAGAGAGTTTGCCAGACGCCACCCGATATCTGAAGATTTCAAGTGCAACCTCATTATACTGGACGAGGCGGATTACCTGACACCAGAAGCACAGGCAATACTACGCAGGGTCATGGAAGATTACGCAGATATCACGAAATTTATACTGTGTTGCAACTGGCTGAATAGAATTATACTACCAATCAGGGACAGGTGTCTGGTGCTGAAATTTGAACGCTATAACGAGCAAGACATCAAGGAAATAATCCAGCATGTTGCAAAAGTAATGAACATTGCAGATGTGGATGTTGAGCGTGTGGTCAAGGCGTCTGGCGGTAGTATGCGTAAGGCAATCATAGAACTGAACAGAACTGCTGGAGATTTCAAGGACATAGATACTGTAACATCCAAGAATCTGGGAGCAATTCTGCGTGCATATGATGTGGATACAGTGATAGAGAAAGTGTTTGAACAGGTCATGGCAATACCAGACGACAAAGCACGCATAAAAATCGGCATGAAACTTGCAGACGCCGAATACCACATACGGTTTGGGTGTAATCCATACATCCAACTCAAGCCAATCGTGGAGGTCATGGAAAAATGCGTGGTGCAGTGAGCAAGATTTACTATGCTGGCGTCGTGCCACGCTGGGTTAATGTTGCAATACGCATGGAAGATGGCACAAGGCAGGTCATTACCGTTAAGGACATTTTTCCGTATTTTTTCGTGCCCAAAACTGCGCACATACCGCAAGGTGTCAAAGGGTTGGTTGCAGTAGATGACAAAACGCCGTATGTGGGGATTGACGGTACAGAACTCAAAAAAATAGTCATGGAAAGACCTGGCGATGTTGCGGATTTTAGGCGGGATTTCATGCAAACTTACGAGGCAGACATAAGATTTGTGGATAGGGTTAGGTATGACTTGGGCATCAAGAATTGGGTGGATGTGCAAGACGGCAAGATAACGCCGATTGCACATAACGCCGAGCCGAATTTCAGAGTGCTGTTTTTGGATATTGAAGTTAGCGACGAAAACGGATTTGCCAGCCCAGACATGCCAACCCAACCAGTCCTGTGTATTGCAATGTATGACACATACACCAGCAAGTATATGGTGCTGACTACCGAGCAGACACCGCACATTGAGTTTGCTGGTGGTAGTTATAAAATCGCAAAATGCAAATCCGAACATGAACTCATAAATAAATTTGTGCGACTTCTGGCATTGATTGACCCCGACATCATTACTGGGTGGAATGTAGAGAATTATGACATTGCGTATCTATCCAACAGACACGGGCTGAAATTCGACCAGTATGTTGTATTTGACCTCATGGAAGGATACCGCAAACTACACGAGGGCGAAGTGCGGAGTTATTCGCTGGACTACATAGCCAAGAGCGAACTGGGCGTTGGCAAGGTCAAGCGTGAAGACATCATGCAAGAATACAAAAACGGCACGCTGTCTAATTACTGTCTGAACGATGTAAAACTGTGTGTTGACCTTGACAACAAACTCGGCATAATCAAATTCCACATTGGTATCGCCATGATGGCTGGGTGTAAAATAGAGGACACACTGTATAACTCACGGGTAGTGGACGCATTCACATTCCATGAGGTAAAAGGCAGGTATATCCAACACACCACATCAAAACAAGAAGAGGAGGGGGTTCAAAAAACTGGTGCGATTGTGTATGAGCCCGTGCCTGGGCGTTATGAGTGGGTTGCTGAAGTAGATAATGCCAGTGAATACCCGAATATCATGCTGTCATGGAACATCAGTCCAGACCGCAAAACTGGACTGTATGTATTCCCGAAAATGATTAGTGGATTGCTGAAATTACGCAAGGAACTCAAAGACAAGATGAAAGCAACCAGCAACATTACCGAATACAAGATTCTTGACGACAAGCAACGAGTGGTTAAGTTCCTGATTAACTCATTTGCTGGTGTGTTGGGTTCGGAAGTTTACCGCAACTTTGACAGCGAGATGTTCAATACCATAACATCAATTGCACGCAAACATTTGGAATGGAACAGGCAGTTCTTTGAGCGTAAGGGTTACCGAGTGCTTTACGGCGATACTGACAGCGTCTATGTGCATATCGGCACGCCAAATACCGATATAAATGCATTGATAAACGAATTGAACAGTACATATGACGACTTCTACCGCCAAAACGGTGGCACTGGCAAATGCTACCTGTCAACCAAACTTGAGGACTTCCACAGGGTTGTGTTTTTTACAGCAGTAAAGAAGCGGTATGCGTGCATGTCATCAACTGGCAAAATCAAAGTGCGTGGGTTCGAAGTAAGACGCTCAAACACCGCCGAAGCAACTGTTGAAGTGCAATACGCAGTCCTGAAAGGCATACTGGAAGGCAAAAGTGTTGATGAACTCAATGACTTCGTGGGTCAGTATATCGATGCAGTCAAGACACAACCACAAAAATTAGCGATACCAGCATCCATAAACAAAACCAACTACAAAGTCCAGACGCAGGCAATGAAGGCATGCACTTACAGCAACCAGCACTTTGGCAAGTCATACGGCTACGGCAGTAAGTTTGTTATGTACTTCGTCAAAGGACTGCCAACCGATGTTATTGCACTTGACCACGACGAGCCAATACCCGAAGGCGTGAGTGTTGATGTTGCCAGACACATTGAACGGGCAATCATACAACCGCTGAAGCCAATATTTGAGATTCTCGGAGGTGAATTAGATGAAATACATGCTGTTCAAAAACAAACCACAAGAAGTGGACGGAATAGAAAGAATGGTGCAGGATATAACCAGTTACATCTTGACATATAAGCCAGACCGCCCAATAATGACACTAATCGGCATGCCGTCAAACATCGAATGGTATCTACAGCAGGTCAAAGGCGTTAGATTCGTCTGGCATGACAGCAATTCTGCATTCGGTATGAAAGATTTTGACGGCAACCTAATCGTGCCACTGGTTGAAGGCGAGAAAAATGCCAAGAAATTCCGCAAAACACATCCCAGCGTACCGTTCCTATGCTTGATATATGTAGAACATCCGTACAATGACACAATCCCAAACCTTGACAGGTCATTCATACCAGTATACACAATATGCCCCAAAGCGTTCTACAGGTGCATGAATGACTACGCAAACGACACCAAATACGGCGTTGATGCAGTCATCCCAGAGCCCGAACCACAACAATCGGATTTAGTGCTGGCGTATGTGCGTCATTACGGCAATGCGTTCAAGAAATATTCCAAATTGTTTTAAGAATTTAAAAAAGTTTAAATACTTGCAATGTATACAGTTAAACATGACGCCCAAAAAAATGTGCATGATACCCGTAAGTGCAGAGACACACTCCGCCGTGTTGCTCATAAAAGTAAAACTTGGCGTAAGGACGATGGACGATGCACTGCGAACAATTCTTAAGTTCGCAGTAGAAAATATGGAAGAACTCAAAGGAGGAAGGATATGACGACAAAACGCAAGAAAAAGAGCAAGAAGTCATGGAAGGTATCAGAAGGCGGATGTTAATGCTGGCTCGGTTTACGGAAACCCACCGAGAAACGATTTTTAACGCTTGCCCTATATGTTCATACCCCCAACCCCCATAAAAATCCGTTAAATTAATTTTATATAAATGTTTTATAAAAATGTGTTTATAAATTTACAAACCTTCCGCCTGGCGTATGGTGGACAGGTCGGACTGGATGTTCTGCATTATGAAAGTCAGCAAGTCGCTGGAATACGGCGAGAAAGTCAGGTAGAACAGGCATTCTGGGTATCTGAACTCGACTGAACGCAGATACATTACTGCGGGTGTTGTTGCCGTGCCGATGTTGTTGATTGGGTCATACACTTTGATTTTGTGGTTCGCACAAGTTGTCTCAACGGATTGGTTGTTTCCGTAGTCGACCGTTAAATCGATTGGGAATGCTGACCGTTTTACAGGTGCAATTCCCTCGAGGATTGCATTCGGGTCACTAAAATTCGCAAGGTAGTAATTTATAAACTGAATAACATAATAATCTGATGTGTATGCATACCGTTTGAATGTTTTTGTTATCTTGCCGTATTTGTTATACACATCAGAACTTGCATACCGTTCTTCCACTTTTTCGCCAGGACTTAATAGTAATCTAAAGTCCAAATCCCTGCCGTCTTCCGCTGGAAGCGGGTCACCGCCCGTTGTTGTCTCGTATCTACCATCAATGTTATCCCAGATATAAAGGCAACCGTGTGGATACCAACTTGGTTGGGCAGTTTCAGCATAATACAGCCAATAATACACATGCGGGTCTGGGTTTCCGCCCAATGCAGATATGCCGATGTGAAGGTAGGTATCCGATGAAGGTATTTCGATTGTGTCATCAAATGATATTACCGCAGTTGGAATTAAGATGTCGCCTGCACTTTTATCAACCCCACCGAGTAAACTTTGTGGATATATCTTCCCTACTCCAGTAAGTGTTTCATGTGTTCCACCTGCCTCCCCATGTTCAATTGTAATGGATATTCCGCAACTCGGAATTACACCCTCATAACCAACGTCTCGATGTAATCCAAGAGTGTATAATTGAATGCCACAAATTTTCGGACTACCACCCATAACACTTCCAACCGTATCCCCAAGATGTGCACCAGCATTTACTATTGTCTGCATATAGTCGAGGTGATTACCGTCATTACAAAACGGCAAATTGTGGTAAGTGTCCGAATGACCCCATGCACATTCAAAATTACTGGTTGCACCTCTGTAAATGAATTTGATATGCGTAGCGAACAAATCACGGGTAGTTTTCCATTTTATTTGTGATGCAAACTGATTTGGAATTGTAAAAGCATTATGTATAGTGCCTTCACCAGCAATTTGTAGTTTTGTTTTGTTGTAGTATATTGTCCCATATGTGGTGTCCAGCACATACGCACCGTCGTTAAACAACCGCCAATTTTGTTTGGTTATGAGTTCATCACACAATGCAAACATGGTTTTGTGGCGTATTGGAATAAGATGTGGTGAGTTAAATATTTGGCTTGAAGAACTACCATATACTAACGAACCGAGTGAACAACCGTTTTGAGTATCATACGAAATCCTATCGCCAGTCATTGCAATATTTGGGAATGGCAGATTGGTGCTGGTATTACTTGCAATATGCACATAATGGTCATAAAGGTATTTCCACGCCCCTGCCATTGAAGGCACATAATTGTTTGGTGGGTCATCTGGGTCTTGTGTGTTATTTACTGTTGTTAGTGTAATATAATCCGCATCAGATATGAGTATATTCTTGCACCGATACCAGAGTTCATCCTCTGCCTCAATATGCCACATTGCTTTGTTCTCTCGATTTACCGCAGTTATCCTGCCGTGCCAAATCCACATTGACTGACTGCTACCGTCGACCTGTCTATCAACAACAACCGCCATACCTCTGCCGATACGCACCAGTGTATCTGGACTGATGCCCGTTTCGGTTTGTAGGTCAGGCAATTTCATTAGAGTAGCACGCAATACTGAAGGGTTCGGAAAGCACGATTTGTTACACGATAATGACCGCAAATATGCGTATTTGGTTGTGCCAACTGTGTGTGGTGTCAGTTCTACCCAGCCGTATGATGAACCACTGTTTTTATTCAACCATACCGATACAACATAGGTCTCATCTTTATTCCCAGTCGGCACAGTCACGCTCAATACAACGACCCCCTGACAAGCGTTATTGAGTAGTCAACTTCCATCGGTATGCCTGCATTGTAAGTTATGTTAAGGTCCAAAACAACACATGGAGCGTTTGTGCCGAGCAAATCGCTGTTATAGTATAAAGTGTCACCGCCTGTCTGGTTACCATTAGCCAACTCACTCAAGCCCTTAACGAACATAACCAATGCATCCCAGTTCTGTTGTTCCGTCTTGTTGGGATCATTGAATACTTCTTTGCCATCTATTACAATCTGCTCAACCACACCGCCGTAGTCAATTATCATCGCATCGCCTGCGTCGCCTGTCGGCATAGGGTTTACGGTTATGAATGTCTGCCTTGATACTCTTTCAGATTGCACACTATGGAGTGTTATAGTAGTTGTGCCACGAACCAATGTGTACACCATTCTACCACCCTCCTACATTCAAAGAACTGACCGCACCGCTAATCCACCCGCCAACTTGTGATATGCCACCTTTAACCTGCCCACCTATACCGCCAATTGATTTACCTATCTCGTCTGCGATTCTGCCTGGTAATGACAGTATGGCATCAATCACACCCCTGAACCCGCCAAGTATAGTGTTGCCAATTCCAGCAATCGCCTGTGAAAACCCTGCCACGACATCGCCAAAAAATACTTGTATAGATTCGCCAATCTTGCCTGCCCAGTCACCAATTGAGTTTTTCAGCCCATCGAACAATTTACTCAGCGCCCCAGCAGGGTCTTTAAAGAAGTCCTGAATTGGCTTCCATATTTTAAGCCACGCCGCCGCCGCACGCAATAAGAACACCATCAGTGGTCGTAAGAGCAACCCCAAGATATTGCCAAACGGCATGAAAAACAATTTGATAGCCATACCTATACCACTTGCTACATTCTGAAGCAACGGCGAACTGTCTTTTAACTGCCTGACTATGCCTTGCACGGTAAGAAGTTGCTTGAAATTTACATCAAACAAATCCCCAAGAACCCCAATTGCATGGTCAATCTTACCCACAATTGCACCGATGACCATACCAGCCACGCCAGCACCAGCCACTCCCCTACCAGCACCGATAGTTTCTGCGGTGGCTTCTACCATCGGCTTGGCTCTGCGTAACTCACCAATCATTTTCAGTATATTACCTTCTGTGGATGCTCGGATTTCCTGACCCACCCGAAATCCCATCTGACCTGCCTTGCGTATCTGGTCTGTGAATTTTCCAGCGTATCCAGCGTATTCTGTTGTAATTTCCCTGATTTTCTCTGGCAGTTTCTTTTTAGACACCTTGTCTATTTCTTTTTCCAACTCGCTCACATCTGGTGTCAGTTTGACTTTTGCCACCAATTTAAATTCTTCGCCAGGCATTGTGCACCCCTTTTATTGCGTCATGCTCGTTCTCGTGGTATGACTTGAGCAGTTCCATATACGCTTGGATTTCTTCCCATGACAGTTCGTCCACTTCCCAAGGCTTCATGTTGAACTCCTTCATGAAGATGAATTTGATTGTGAGTTCTGTTGTCCAGGCATCGTGTCCAGTGCGGTATTTCCATACATTTCGGAGTTTGTTTTTTTTACAACATCCAATTCGCCGTTAAACTCGTTAATTTCCCTGATTAACTGCAACCCAACATGTGCTGGCAAGTTGTCAATATTCTCCGCTGTTATCGGGAACGGTGCGGATTTCAACCCGAACATCACGATTGTGCGTGCAATTTCGTCATTGCGTGGATGTTCTGGCGTACTGCTCATGGACAGGTTGGATAGTTTATTTACCTGCCCGAAAGTCAACTTCCGTATTACATACTTCTGACCATCTATTATAATTTCCTTTTCCGTTTCCATTTACATCACCTCACGGCATAATGCTATTACCATTTTTTGCCCATACACACATGCTATCTGCTATGAAGTCCATGTCCTCGTTTATGACCTCTGTGGGGTTCATTGGCATGTTGTGCGTGTTCAGATATACACCTTTTCCGACCGTGTTTGGGTCGGTCTTACCTATGTAGATTTTGATTTGCTCGTATTCCCCACCAGTAATCGGTGTGGTGTTCTGTAAGTCAATCTCAATTGGACCAACACTCGCAGGGTTGGCTTGCGGTCCCGTTGCCGTTGCACTCCCGTAGAAATACTTAAGGAAGTCATCATCCACTTGCAACCCACTCAATCGCCCTGTAACCACAAAGTTCTTTTCCACAATGTATTCTGGGTATCTTGACTGCAACACTGGCACTTTCTCAAGGTTGTTATTCACAGTAAACTCCAGCGTGTTAAAACGCCGATATGATGTCATACCCGCAATAAGCAAAGTCAGTCCCTGTGTTACATACGGCGATTTGCTCTCAACCACCGCACTTATTTTTGAACCCGAATACGCATCCATATTGCCTGTAGATGAGAATATCTCGAACCGCATTCGCACTGGCTCGCCTGCGGTGAATGTCATTGTCATACTGTTGATTTTGCAATTTCCGAATGTGCGAAGGTAAGTCAGTGCGTCATTTGTTATTTTTGTCGTGAAGGTTGGCA
>Ga0272448_1002737_pt1 | contig 21662 bp, 16 predicted proteins | sample YNPCB0191_FD_202220 | JGI IMG/M metagenome (GOLD analysis project Ga0272448, IMG submission 202220) | Hot spring sediment microbial communities from Yellowstone National Park, WY, United States - YNP-CB-019-1 | ecosystem: Environmental > Aquatic > Thermal springs > Hot (42-90C) > Sediment... | reverse complement strand
CCTGGCGGCGGTAGGCGTCGCGGAGGAGGTGTATACCCGCTTAACCACCAGTCAGTAGCGGGAGCCCCCGACCAGGAGGTCGGGGGCTACAAAACTGCCAGAAAAAATGGTCGAAAGAGGAGTAAGAATCATCCCATGGTCCGAAGCACACGGCCTTGGATGGAAATGTTTGCCGCGCTCCGGCCCCGAACCTATCGGTATGGCACCCGCGTAGCCGCATCCCTTTATGGGTGCGCGAATCTAGGGAAGGTGCGGAGAAATAGCAGATCGGGAACGGGCACTAAAGTCGCGCACCCATAAAGGGATGCGACTACGAGGCACTATGGCAACAAACGACGCACCCGGACGAGAAGCCGAAGAGGGTATTTTCGAAGGAGTAAGAGTATGAGCATGAAAAGCCAGGCGAAATTAAGTCGACACAGTACTCGCCATCGAAATGATGGCGTCGTGATATTATTTTAATTTCAGGAACCACCCGGCGCGGAGGACGAGGAAGAACTGGAGCGCCAGGCAGCAGACACCGCCGCTGAGCACGGCCATGAGCGGTGTGGTGATATGCGCGATCAGGCCCATATAGAGCGCACCGAGCGGGCCGAAGCCGGCAAAGATGAACGCCCAGATGCTGACCACGCGCCCGCGGATGTAGTCGGGGACGATTTCCTGGATCATGCTGTTGATAGAGGCGCTGTAGACCACCAGCCCGCCGCCGACGCACGCCAATATAAGCAGGGCGAGCGGATAGTTGCGATTGCAGCCCAGGGCAATGAGCGCCACCGACATCAGTAGCCCGCCCCACAGGATGATCTGCCCTTTGCGCACGCGGCCTGCCGTGGTGGCGAGGAAGATGGCGCCCACGCACGCGCCAATGCCGGCCGCCCCCATCAACATGCCATAGCCCGCGGAATCCTGCTTGAGTACCTGCACGGCGATCACGGAGATCAACACCGCATGGGAGAAGCCGAAGATGGTGATGACCGCCATGATGATCATCAGCAGCCGGATGGTCCGCTCATGGGCCACGTAGTGAAAGCCTTCGCGCAGACGCTGCCAGACGCTGCTGTCACTGGGCGGATGGACGACCGGCTGTGTGCGGATGAGGACTAACCCGAAGATGACGGCGAGGAAGCTGGCGGCGTTGATATACAGCGCGCCGGGGATACCGATGCCGGGCATTTTGATGATGCGGCCCGCCACCGCGGGCCCGAAGATACGCGCCAGGTTGAAGATCGTCGAGTTCAGCGCGATGGCGTTGAGCAGGTCGCGCGGGCTGGCCATATCTTTGACGAAGGCCTGGCGGGTGGGCATATCGAAGGCCATCATGAGGCCGCTGCAGGCCGTGAAGATCGCGACCTGCCAGAGATGGACGTGATTGGTCGCGGTGAGCAGCCCCAGCCCGAGCGCGAGCAGCATTAAGCCCGTCTGCGTGGCAACGAGGATGCGCCGCCGGTCGGCGCGGTCGGAGATGACCCCGGCGAAGAGACAGAAGAGGAACATCGGCAGCGTGCCCAGGGCGCTGATCAGGCTGACGTAAAGCGATGCCTGCCGCGCCCCATATTCCGCCGTCGCCAATTGCAGCACCAGCCAGCCCTGCGCGGCGTTCTGCATCCAGGTGCCGATCAGCGAGACAGCCTGCCCGGTCCAGAACAAGCGGTAGTTGCGATGCTGCAATGCACTGAGCGCGGCCGGCCAGGTGCCGGTCAATCCGAGGATGCGGAAGGTAGGCCGCTCAACGGCCTGTTGTTGTGTTGTCTCTTCACTGACTTGATCAACCATCAGGCTACGATTTTCTCATCCTGTTTTGGAGCGTGAAGCTCCCGGTGAGACCCGGATAGGCTTTACCCAGGTTCACCGGGAGGTTCGCGTTCTCGATCATACATATATCCGCCGGTGGGACACCGGTGCTCCCCGGCTTAGCGGGCAGGCGACAGCGGCATGCCGGTGGCATGGGCGAGGGCGGCGCGCGCCTGGTCCACCGCGGTCTCCGCGTTCACCCGGTTGGTCTGCGCGGTCAGCAGGGCGGTCTGCGCGTCGAGCACGTCGAGGAAGGTGCCCAACCCCGCCTGATAGCGCCCCTGCGTCAATCGCACGGATTCCTGCGCGTTGGCCACCTCGGCGTCGGCGGTAGTCACGCGTTGCTCCGCCGTGCGTAAGTTCACATACGCCTGTGAGACATCGGACACCACGGACAAGGAGGTCGCGTCGAGCGCCGCCTGTGAGGACGCCAGATTCGCCTTCGCCTGCTTCACGTGTCCGGCCGTCAGCCCGCTGTCGAAGAGATCCCACGATATCCCGAGGGTGTAGGCGGCTGCGCTATTGGGCGCCGGGATATCCGTCCCTCGATTATAGTAGCCTACGGCGCCGACCAGCGCGGGCGCGTTGCTCGATCTCGCCGCATCCACAGCAGCGCGGTTCGCCTGGATGTTCGCCTGCGATTGGGCAATTTCCGGGCGCTGCGCCAAGGCCTGTTTGATCAGCCCATTCAGATCATCCGTGTTGGCTGGCGGCTCATTGCTCTCGGCGGCCTTGATCGGTGTGCGCGGGTCGATGCCCATCAAGAAGGCCAGGTTCACCCGCGAGATGGAGGCGGTATTGCGCGCGACATTCAAGGCGAAGATGGCATCGGACACCGCGGTCTGCGCGCGTACCACATCGGACGGCAGCCCCAGGCCGGCCTTCACGCGTGCCTGCGCCTGTTCCAGGTGGGTCTGCTGGTTCCGCAGGTTCGCTTCATTGACGGCAACCAGTTGCTGATTTTGCGCATACTGGTAGAACGCCTGCTTGACCTGGTAGACCAGGTCGGACTGGGCGCGGGTCAGGTTCGCATTGGCCGAGCGTTCCTGCGCCTCTGCCTGTTTCACGACATCACGCGTATGATTGAAATCGAAGAGTAATTGGCGCATGACTACCGAGGTTTGATAGCCGATGCCCGGAGCGCCGGCAGCGGCGTTCGCCGCACCGACGTTATTCGAATAACCGGAATTGGCATTGAGATTCGGGAACAACCCGGATCTCACCGCCTGTGTATTCCCCTGGGCGGCCACCACACCTTGCGTCGCAATGGCGATGGAAGGCTGGTGATGCAAGGCGATGCGCGCGGCCTCGTCGGCGGTGAGCGGGCGATTCGGCACATCCTCCGGCGTGATGGCCGGCGCCGTCAGCTCGATGGCGGGCGGCAGCGGTGTCTCCTGGATCTTCGGGAGGATCGGCGGTGTCGGGTCACTCCATCCAGGCAGCATCGCTATGGCGCTTATGATGATGACAACAATGAGTAAATATCGTGACATTGACTTGATCCTTTCAGATCGGTAAACGCTCGCCCTCACCCCCGACCCCTCTCCCTTTGGGAGAGGGGTCGGGGGTGAGGGCGAACTACAGTTATGCTTCCATCGCCTCTTTGAGGGTGGCCTCCCCGGGTGTTTCCGGCATTACCGCCAGGCTGGCATCCAGCAGCAGGCGCAGCGACTGCACGATGTGCTCCCGCGCATCCGGCGCGACCTGCTGCATCACCTGCTGTACGCGCCGGATGCGCCGCTCCCGGCGCGCCTGCATTACGGCACTGCCGTGCGGCGTCAACTGCAGGCTTTTCACCCGGCGGTCATCTTCTTCGGCAATGCGCTCAACCAGCTTCGCTCGCTCCAGGCGGTCGGCAATTTGCGTGACGGCGCTCAGCGAGATGCCGAGATCACGGCTAAGCATGCTCATCGAACGCGGTCCGAGACTTAAGATCCCACAGACGCGCAACTGGCTCACCGGCAACTCGATGGTCGGATCATTCACATCCAGGATAAATAACTGCCGCACCAGCTTCGGCAACAACGACGTGACTAATGCCGCTTGTTCTGCGATGAGTTGATCAGTCATGGGCCACTTCCTCCAACTGGGGAAGCTCCTCAACCACGTGCTTCTTCTGGAACAGTCCGGCAAGATCATCGAAGACGGTATAGACCAGCGGCACCACCAGCAGGGTGAGCATGGTCGAGGTGGTGAGCCCGCCGATCACCGCGGTGGCCATCGGCGCCTGAATCTCCGACCCCTTGCCCAGCGCCAACGCGATCGGGAACATGCCGAGGATGGCCGCCGAAGCGGTCATGAGAATCGGGCGTAAGCGCGTGGGGGCGGCGTTCAGGATGGCGTTGTCCCGCTCCAGCCCACGCTTCCGCAGCACGTTGGTATAGTCCACCAGCAAGATGCCATTCTTCACCACGATCCCCACCAGCATCAGCACCCCGATGAACGCCGTGAGGCCAAAGGAACGATTGGTGAGGAAGAGCGCGAGGATGACGCCGGTGATGGCCATCGGCACCGAGCAGAGCACCGTCAACGGATGGATCAGCGACTCGAATTGTGACGCGAGCAGCATGTAGATCAACGCGATGGCGAGGAAGACCGCCAGCCACATGCCGCTGAACTCATCAACCTGCCGTTTCTGGTTCAATCCCCAGTCCCAGTAGTACCCGGTCGGCAGTTGCAGGTTGGCCAGGGCTTTTTCCACATCCTTTTGGATTTCGCCTGCCGACCGGCCTTGCGGTGTACCTTGCACGGCGATATACCGCTGGCGATCCTGCCGGGTGATCTCGCTCGGTCCCATGTCGTAGACCGGTTTGGCCACCTGGCTGAGCAGCACGGCTTTCGCACCCGGGGTACTGGGGGTGATCACCAGGCTGGACATCGCCGCCACGGTTTTCCGGTCCGCCGGTGGCAACTGCACGATGATCGGGTATTGGAAGCCCTTCTCCTGATAATAGGTTGCCGTGCTGCCGTTGGTCGCGGTATTGATGGTGTTCGCGATATCCGCGAAGCTCACGCCAAGTTCCGCGGCTTTCTCGCGGTCCACCTTCCACTGGATTTCCGGCGACGACTCCTGCCAGTTCACATCGACGTTTTCATAGCCGGGGATGCCTTTCACGAGTTGGATAACCTCCTGCGCTCTATCGGACAGCGTGGTCAGGTCGTCGCCGAAGATATCCACCTCGACGGACGGGTTGCCGCCCGTCATCATTGAGGTGACCAGGTCAAACTGGTTGATGCGCGGGCGAATACCGGGCAACCGGCCAAATTTCTTGCGCAGGTCGGCAATCACATCTTGCGTCGTCTTTTTCCGCTCGCGTTTGAGCCGTACCATCACCGACCCCTCGTTATTATTCAACGAGGTACCGCCGCCGCGCATGCTCAAGTTGGTCCCAGCGGCGGCGAAGGCGGTTTCGACTTCAGGGGTATCCTTCAGGATCTTTTCAACACCCAGCATCGCCTCATTGGTCTTATCCACCGCAGTACCGGGCGGCATCTTCACGGAGACCTGGAAGTCGCCGCTGTCCGTTTGCGGCATCAGCTCGGTGCCGAGTTGCGGCAGCAGCAGCAGGCTCAACAGCGTAATCCCCAGCGCCCCGCCCAGCACCATCCAGCGATGATGTAGCGCCCAGGCAAGGATGCGGCGATAGTTGTTATCAAGCGCGGTGAACCATCGCCCAAATTGGCTGAAGGCGCGCAGCAACAGACTGCGATGTTCGGCGCCGGCATCAAGCATCTCCGAATGTGCATCACCGGAAATGAGGTAATTCGCCAGCATGGGCACCACCGTGGTGGCGTCGAGCAGTGAGACGGCCAGCGAGAAGATGACTACCAGGGCGAACTGGGTGAACATCTGCCCGGCTTGCCCCTTGATGAGCAGCAGGGGCAGGAAGACGACCATCACCGTCCAGGTGGAGGCGACCACCGCGGAGACGATCTCGTCGGTGCCGCTGATCGCGGCCTCGCGCGGGGTCTTCTTATCGCGTTCGATATGCCGGAAGATATTCTCCAGCACCACCACCGCGTCGTCGACAATCAAGCCGGTGGCCAGCGCCAATCCGCCCAGCGACATCGTATTGAGCGTGAAGCCGCACAGGTAGAGCAGCGCAAAGGTGGAGAAGATGGAGGTGGGGATGGACAGCGCCACCACCAGCGTGCTGCGTACATTGCGCAGGAAGAAGAGGAGGATGAGGATCGCCAGCACGCCACCGAGCAAGGCATTCGTCTTCACATCATCGATAGAGTTCTGAATATACCCTGCCTGATCATAGGCCAGGCCGAAGTGCAGATTCGGATAAATCTTTTCGACACGCTTAATGCGGTCCTCGACGGCCTGTGCGGTCGAGACGGTGTTCGCGCCGCTCTGCTTCGTCACGATGATCCCAGCGGACGTCTCGCCATTCAGGCGGATGTAGGAGCGCGTCTCCTGATGCTCATCGCGTACCTGCGCGACATCGCCGAGTTTCACAATCTGGCCGTTTGGCGCCGTGAGGGGGATATTGGCGATATCCTTCGTACTGATAAACCAGCCCAGGCTGCGCACTGTGTATTCGGTATTGCCCTGCTTGGCAATGCCCGCCGGCAGGTTCAGGTTCTCCTGCATCAACCGCCGAATGACATCGGCGATGGCGAGGTGGTAGGCCTGGAGCTGAATCGGATTGATGTCGACGATCACCGCCCGTTGTTGCCCGCCGGTGACGGTCGCCGCGGCGACGCCGTCCGCGGATTCGATAATAGGGGAGACCTGGTTATCCAGCAACGTGCGTAACTTCACCGGGTCATTCTCCCCGGAGACACCATAGATGCGGATCGGTGTCTGATTGGGGTCGAATTTAAACACCAGCGGCATCTGCAAGGTATCGTCATTCGGGAAGTTGCGCTTGGCGCGCTCCACGAGCTGGAGCACTTCCACCGTGGCCTGGCCGATGTCCGTGCCCCACTGGAACTGTACGCGCACGCTGGAACTGCCCTCATCCGTGGTGGAATTGATGGCATACAGGTTTGTCACTGAGGAGAGCGCCTGCTCAATGGGGCGCGTCACCTGCGACTCGATCTCTTCCGGCGCGACATTCGGCCAGGAGGTCGAGACGGAGATGGTCGGCAGCGATACCTTCGGCAGCAGGTCCACCGGCAACCTGGTGAGGCAGATGACGCCCAGCAGCACCAGCGCCGCAATGCGCATGATGACGGTGACCGGTCGGTTGACGGAGAAATGGGCAATACTCATAATCTATTCCTGGTTTCCCGGGTCGGTTGACCCATGATCCGCATGTCCGTTGATAAGCGAACAGTATCCGGCGATGTCAACACCCGTATGACGATATGGCCGGATGCACGCATGATTATTCTCCTGCTGCCTTGCCGCCGTGCTGCCGGTGGCCGCCAGGCGCCTGCCCGTCAGCTCCACCGGCCGGGGGCGCCGCACCTTGCGGCTGGCCGGGTACCGGTGCCGCACCCTGCGCTCCCGGCGTCTCGCCGCTATCCGGCTTGCCGCCGCGCTTGCCGCCACGGCGTCCTTTGCCCTCCCCCGAGCTCACCACTGCGCCCTCCCGCAGCGGTCTGGCGCTCATGGTCACCACTTTCTCCTTCAGTTGCACGCCGGAAAGAATCTGTACTTGTGCGTCGTCGGTGGCACCGGTGATGACCGGGCGCTTATGTGCCACATTCTGCGCGTCGACGACCATCACATACGCCCCCCCGCTGCCATGGGCATCCTGCTGTACGGCCTCGCGCGGCACGACGATCGCATGTGGCACGTGCTGGGTTTCAATCGATACGGTGGCGAACATGCCGGGTTTGAAGAGGTTTTTCGCATTGTCCAGAATCACGCGGACGGTGAACTGGCGGCCTTGCGGGTCGGCGGCGGGATTCATCTGGATGATGCTCCCGGTGAACGTCTGGTTCGCGAGGCTGTCAAAGCGCACCGTGGCCGGCTGCCCGAAGTGAATCCTGGCAAAGACATCCTCCGGCACGGCAATGGTGACCCAGACTTGATGAACGAATTGCACGGCGATGATCGGCTGATTGGCGCCGGCCATGCTGCCCGGGTCCATATAGCGTGCAGTGACGACGCCGTCCAGCGGCGAGGAGAGGATGGTATCCGCCCGCTGCGACTCGGCGAGGGCCAGGGAAGCGCGCGCCGCATCGACGCTGGCGCGCAGTGCGGCAAGGCTCTGCGCATAGGCGGGGGTTTGCGCGGTATTGGCCTTGGCATATTCGAGCGCGGCCTCAGCCTGCTGGAGTCGGGTCCGCGCGGCCTCGATATCCGCTTTCCCTTTCGTCTTGACGATGTTGGCCTGCTCTTCGGCAGACTGCTTCTGCGATACCGTCGAGTTGTACGCGGCGGTCGCCACTTTCAACTGCCCCAGTGCCGTATCCACCGCGGCCTTTTGTACGTTAAAAGCCGCCGTCGCCATCTTGAATTGACCCTTGGCGACATCGACGGCGCCTTGCTGTACGGCCACCGCGGCTTTGGCATCGTCCACATCCTGCGCGGCGACATAGCCTTGTTTATACAAATCCAGGATGCGGGTGAGCTTGGTGTTGGCATTGTCCAGGTTGGCCTGCACGCTGGTGATGGAGGCTTGCGCATTCTCCATCGATGCCTTCCCGCTCTCGACATTCGTCTTCGCGCTTTCGATGCCCGTTTGCGCATTCTCCACCGCAGCCTTCGCGCTCTCCACCTTGCTCTGCGCATCAGAGACCGCCGCGGCGGCAGCGGCTAATTGCGATTCGTAATTCTGCCGCACCTGCGCATAATCCGCCCGGGCGCTGTCCACCGCGGCTTGCTGCTGGCGAATCTGCGTATTCACCTGTACATTGGCCGGCGCTTGTGTCAGTTGCGCCTGCGCCAACCGATACTTAGCCTCGGCCAGCGCCGCCTTCTGCTGATTCACCGTGGCTTCCACCGCGGTGGGGTCAATGCGCACCAACACCTGCCCCTTGCGCACGCGGTCACCTTCCTGCACGGTCATGTAATTGATGCGACCGGTGATCTTGGCGGCGATTTTCACATCGAGCGGGGCTTCCACGCTGCCGGTGGCTGTAAAGGTCTTCACCACATCGTGCACTGCGACTGCGGCAAGCTCGACGGACGCCGGTGCCTTCACGCGCATTTTCATCTGCTCGGCTTGTGCCTGGGTTTGAACTATTTTCTGCTGCAATCGCCAGGTGATCAGCCCTCCCAGCAACAACACGGGGATAACGGCGTAGAGCCAGCGCATCGAGGTTCCCTCCAGACTAGTTAATGTGACTGTACCATTAATGTACATTAAGCATTTATGGCCGTCAATAGATTCGAGGGATCACTCTTTCGCTTTTCGGCAGATACATCGCCATACCGCGGCGGAGCAGACCCTCTACCGTGTATCTTACGCGGGAAAAATGAAAAAAAGATGAAAGTGGCTGGTTTTCGTACTGGAGCGCTTCCGAGCGGAACGGTAGTGTGGTGCTACAAATTAATCCCCCCGGTCAGGCCATGCCGATCGGGGGGAGAGGAGGGTCTCGCATGAGCAGGATGCTCATGCGACACATGGGCTGGAAGCCCATGCCACTACTGCACTTCCTCGAGCATGTATTCCGGCGAGCCGAGGCCGGCGGCGGCGACCTGGCGGACCTGCTCATACGGGTCTTTGCCGTGGATACGCTGGAAGAGGTGGCCGGTGTCGCCCGGCGGGCAGAACTGGTCGGGCAGCGTGCCGGGGATGAGGTCTTCCGCCTTGATCAAGTCCAGCGACGCCTGCTCGATGGCGACGATGTCCTCGCTGGCGACAATGCCGATGTCCGGGATGAGCGGGCGGGTGGAAAAGCCCCAGCAATCGCAGAGCGGGGTGATGTTCATCAGCAGGGTGATGTAGTAGAGACTCTCCGGCGTGAAGGTGGCCAGGGTTTCTTTCACCGCCGCCGCCATGCCCACCTGGAAATCGCGGAATTTGTGCTCCGGCTGCTCCATGTGCAGCGCGTTGGTCGGGCAGGAGCGTGTGCAGTGCATGCAATAGCGGCAGTGGTGGTCGAAGATCTGCAAGTCGCCCTGGTCGTTAAAGCGGACCGCGCCGGTGGGGCAGCCGCGCACGCACTGTTCACAGTGGGTGCAGGTCTCGGCATCCCAGTCAAAATGGTTGGCCATCAGCCCGTGGATAGCACCGCGCGTCTTATAGCTGACACAGCCCATGCCGATATTCTTGATGGCGCCGCCGAACCCGGTGTGCCCGTGGCCTTTGCCGTGGCTGAGCACCAGCATGGCATCGGCATCGACAATATTGCCGCACACCTGCACAACGGGCAAGCCCGGCACATCGGTGGCGCGCTCATACAGGTAGCGGTCGTGCTCGCCGCCGGCGCCCACCACGCGCGCATTCACCACTTCGGGCACATACCCGCGCGAGGCTGCCGCGTCGGTGGAGAACGAGCCGTCGGTCAGGAAGGGATTGCCGCCGGCCTTGCGGATGGCATCGACGACCATGCGGACGAACAGCGGGTGAATGGTGTAAAAGCCGATATCCCCGCCGACATGCATCTTTATCGCCACGCGTTTTCCGCCGAAGCGCGCGGCGAGGTCGATCTTCTCCAGCATGCGGCCAAATTTTGCCGGCAAGGTGAGATTGCGGTCGATCTGTGCGACATGGGCCGAGGCAAAAAGTACGGTGCTCATGATGTTTGCTGACTCCCGGATGATGTGGCGATGCAGTGTGCATCGCTCCATTATTTCCGCTTGAGTGCAGGCAAACCCTTTTAGCTTCGGGATTTTCACGCGAGTTCAAGGGAGGATCAGGTCCGGTGGCTGCCTTCGCGTCTTTAGGACAGGTCAGAGACACGCGGTGACAGCCTTGACCGGGCGTGCTTAATCGTACCGGCGTGCCAAGCGCTGCCTGCTCCTCTTTGTCGCAGACGCGCACTGCCGCGAAGGCAGCCACCGGACTCGTGCGTGGAGTCGAATAACTATTTTCGGAGGCGAGAATTAAAAAAGCGCTCCCTGCTGGTAGCAGGGAGCGCTGTGATAGCAAAATAAATTCAATTAGGTGAGCATTTACACCGTCTCGAACGTCTTCATCTGCGCGAGATCAAGCGTCGACAGGTCCACCACCTCGGCGACGGTCGTCATGCGCTGCGCGGCATATTTGCGTGTGAGGAGAGGCCGCACCATCCACATCATTTGCGACGGTGCCAGTTCTTCTTCCATCAGCGCGTCCAGATCAGTGACCAGCGATACTTTGCGGTGAGAATCCATCAACCATGCTCCTTTGGAATCAAATTCCAACAATATTATAAAATTTTCCCAGGCAAAACGCAAGCAGATGTCCGCCCCTCGCGTTCCCTCACGCCCAGCCCCTCATAGGCGTCACATTGCAGCAATGGCTGTCTTTCTCTTTCTCTTACTCTATTACAAATGGATTGCCATCAGAGGGCCGTTCGCGTGGTAGTGATCATCATGTGACAAACAGCCGGTAGAGCATTGGTATCCGTGCTTCGACCGCCAACCGGTTGGGATGAAAATAGAGAAAGAGTAAGAGTAAGAGAAAGAGTAAGAATTCACGGGCGCTAATTTTAACATGACGCCTATGAGGGGCTGGGGGTGAGGGAGCACGCAATTGGCCTTGGACTAATTGATCTCACTTATGGTACGATAGGGGTGCAGGAATGGAAGGGAACCTGGAACGATGATTTTACCCTCTGAAGCTGTCCGTACGTTCCGCGATAGCTTCGAAAAGGAAGTCCCTATTGTGAGCGCGTTTACGGCGACGGCGGGGAAAGTCTTCACCCGCGAGATGTTATCACAGCAGGCAGAAATCTGGCGGGCGCAGGGTATGGTGGTAGTGATGACCAATGGCTGCTTCGATCTGTTGCATGCCGGGCATATCCTCACCCTGGAGACCGCCCGGTCCTTCGGGAACGCCCTCATCGTGGCGGTGAACAGCGACCGTTCGGTGCGTGAGTTGAAAGGCCCGGATCGCCCGTTGAATAACGAAGAGGATCGCGCGCGCGTCATTGCCGCCCTCGCCTGCGTCAGTGCGGCGACCATCTTCGATGAACCCACGGCGATTTCACTGATCGAAACGCTGCGCCCTGATGTCTATGTCAAAGGGGGCGACTACAATTACGAGAACCTGCCGGAGCGCGAAGCCGTCGAGAGTTACGGCGGCCAGATCATCTATTGCCCCCTCCTCCCCGGGCGCTCAACGTCCAGCCTGATCGCCGCCTGCCGCGAATAAGCAGTGTGGGCGTGTGGGAGTGTGGGAGTGTGGGAGTGTGGGAGTGTGGGAGTGTGGGAGTATTGGCCATCGGTGACCCCAGTTCGAGTAGGCGCTAGCCGCATCCCTGTATGGGTATGCTGTTGACAGTGCCTCTGATCATGGGTCAATCATATTCATCCTACCTCGCCAAAATTCTGCGCACCCTTAATGGGAAGCGCTACGGGATGCCTAAGCGAAAGTGAGTATAAGTATTGGGCCTAATTACTCCCACACCCCCACACGCCCATACCCCCACACCAGCGGGAGAGCCAAACATGAATAAAGCACGCTGCCATAATAAGTGCTCGCAAATCATTCCGCATCGCCTCCTCTGGTTGCTCGTAGGGATGCTGCTGCTGTGCGGGCTGGCGTCCGCGGAGCCGCTGCAGGATGTCGACTTGCTCTCCCGGCTCGCGAAGGCGCCCACCGCGCGAGAGTACCCGAACGATAACGCCGTCTGGCTGTTGCGCGAGATGGAGGTGTCGCTGGATACCAACGGGGCACTGACCGTCCACGAACATAAGCTGCTGAAATTGCTCAATGCGCAGTCGCTGTCGCTGGCCAACTGGCAGATCCCCTATGACAAATCGGCGGAAACGCTGGCCGTCCCCGTGGCCCGCACGCTGCTGAACGGACAGGCCTTCCCGGTGGAACCTACGCAGGTGGTGGAGAGCGCGCTGTACCCCGGGCTGGCCTGGTATGATACGCTGATGGTGCGGCGCTTCCCATTGCCGGCCGCAATGGTCGGGGCGACGCTGGAGGTGGAGAGTACGCTGAAACGCAACGTGCCGCGCATGTCCGGCGACCTCAGTACGCGGCTGCAACTGCAAGATATCCTCCCCATCTGCGAAGGGCGCTTCACCTTGCGCGTCCCATCCGAGATGCACCTCGCCATCCGCTTCACCGGGCGGCAGCAGCCGAAGATCAGTGAGAACGAGCACGGCGGTTATCGTGTCTACGCCTGGACCATCCGCAATGTGCCGGCGTTGCGGTTGAATGAGCCGCAGTTGCCGTCGGCGAATGACTTGATCGACTCCGCCCGCGTCACCTCCTGGCAGAGCTGGGAGCCGGTGGTGAAGTGGTATGCCAACCTGACCGCAGAGAAAGCCCAGCTCAGCGATGACCTGCGCAAAGCAGCGCTGGCACGCACCGAGGGGTGCGCCAGCGCCGAGGAGAAGATCGCCGCATTGCACAAAATGGTGCGGCAACTGCCGTATGTCGCGGTAGAGATGGGCGATCTGAGCGACACCCCGCACGATGCGGACGAGGTATTCCGGCGGAACTACGGCGATTGCAAGGACAAGGCCACCCTGTTGCGCGCGCTGCTGCAGGCGGTGGGCATCCAGAGCGACTATGTGCTGGTACGCACCACCGAGCGCGGGCCGCTGGACCGGCAGCTCTTCGGCCCGGCGGAATTCGACCACGTTATCCTCGCCGTGCGGCTGCCCGGGGGCGATCGTTTCCTTGATGCCACCCTTGCCGATGCCCCCGCCGACCGCTTGCCGCCGGGGGTGGAAGGCGCCGACGCGCTCATCATCCGGGGCAAAGGCGAACTGGTGACGCTGCCGCTCTCCGCCACAGCCGATAATAAGACCGATGTGCGCGTGACCATCGCGGTGAAGGCGGACCGGAGCGCCGCCGGCACAGCCGTGCTCACCTACACCGGGCAATCCGCGGTGCTGCAGCGGGGCATCCTGTCCGCGGTGACCAATGACCAGTACCGCGAGGCGCTGGAAGGCACGCTCGCGCCGCGCCTCGGTAACGAGGTGGCGCTCGACGCGGTGGATGTGCAGCACCTGCGCGAGCCTGAGCAGCCGCTGGTGATCACCGTGCAGTTCTCCTCGCGCGCATTCATCCAGCCTGCCGGCGAGCAACTCTCCGGCTATCTGCCGATCTTCATGTACCAGGCCAACCGCTACCGCTCAACCCATACACGCCTGCTCCCCTTCCAACAGCACATCGGCAGCACCCTGCATGAGGAAACGACCGTCACCTGCCCGCCGGAGCTGCCGATCACCAGCATACCGGCGCAGGTGCACTTCACCAGCCCGTTCGGCGAGTATCGCGACACCGCCGTCATCGATGGGCAGACGATCCGGTTCACTGCCGATCTCACCGCCAGCCGCGGGCAGTTTCCGCCCGAGATGCTGGAGCAAATGCGCCAATGGTCATCCACGCTGGCGCTGGAAGGGCGCAACCAGATGCAGTTCTTCCTGCGCCGCCCGGACAAACCCCGCACATGATGTCACCGGTCTGAACACCGTGTTGTGCCGTGTGTGGGTACCATGCCGCTAAGAGCATCCATTGTACGGTTAGTGGGTTGTTCGTTTTGACTTGATACCAAGTGATTAGTTATTAGTGATTAGTTATTAGTAATACGCTAGTGCGTAGACTGCATTATTCACGAGTCTATCGGAGTAATGCATTGCTAACCCAATTATGCCGTTAGAGAAATAATCCGGGTTAGTTGCCGGTAACGGGATTAACAGACTAATCACTAATTACTAATCACTGGCTTTTTCATGGAGTAAGGTGAAAGAGCATGATAATGACTCACTGGAACCCAACTCGGAGGGGATGCCAACGGAATGGAGGCGTGATATGGCGGGAGAACAAGGGCAGGCCGGTTTCACCCATCGACAGGATGTGCTGACCATCCTCAATCGTGACCTGGCGAATGAAATGAATACCATGCTGATGTACATGGCGGACAGCCTGGTCGCCAAAGGCAACGATGCGGGGGATATCAAAGAATTGGCCAGTAAATTCGCCAAGCAGGATTTCAAGCATGTGCGTCAGTTGGCGGAACGCATTGTCGAGCTGGAAGGCACGCCGGAGCTGTTCCCGGCGGATGTGCAAAACAACGCCAGCATCGACGCGAAGATGCCGCGTGAGCCGCACCAGCGGACGTTGCAGCCGTTGTTGAAGGATGCGTTGGAGAACGAGGAGCAATCGGTGATCGAGTATAGGCGCCAGATCCAGGATCTTGCGTTCAACGATCCGGCCACCCGCTTGCTGCTCGAAGAGATCCTCACGGACAAAGAACGCCAGATGATTAAAATTCACGATATGCTGGGAATCTAATCGCCGGCAGGTGATGATGGTTGCGATATCCTGACCGTACCGGATCGGACATTTTTGATCCGGTACGGTCAGGAGCGTTCCCCTTCGTGTCTTCGTGGTGAAATACAACCGATACTTCTGTATCCCCAGCCCCATATTGTTGACAGACACAACACAGATTCGGCATACTGGCAAGGGATAGTGAATGGGGAAACGCCATGAAGATACTCTTGATCGAAGATGATGTGCTCATTAGCGATGTGGTGAAGCGCGGGCTGGAGGAAGACCGGCTGTATAGCGTCGAGACGGCGGAGGATGGGCCGACGGGGTTGCGCATGGCCTTGGAGGGCGATTATGCCGTCATCATCCTCGATATCATGCTCCCCGGGCTCGATGGCTGGCATATCTGCGAGTCATTGCGTGCACAGCGTGTGCATACGCCGATCCTGATGCTCACCGCGCATGATGCCGTGCAGGATCGCGTGCGCGGGTTGGAGATCGGCGCCGATGATTATCTGCCGAAACCCTTTGTCTTCGATGAACTGCTCGCCCGCATCCGCGCACTGCTCCGGCGCGATAAGCTGTACAAAGCCCGCCTGCTGCGCATCGATCACCTGGAGATCAATACCGTGACCCACCGCGTTACGCTCGACGGGGAAGAGCTCGCGCTCACACCGCGGGAATATGCGCTGCTGGAAGCGCTGGCGATGAACGAAGGCCGGGTGATGAGCCGCGATGCCATCCAATATCGGGTGTGGAACAATGACGAATGTACCTCGAATACCGTCGATGTCTATATCGGCATGCTGCGGAAGAAGCTCGACGCCGACCGCCCGGTGAAGCTCATCCACACTGTCCATGGGGCGGGGTATATGCTGAAGGGGTCGGGATAAGCCATGAAAATCACGTCTGTCCGTTCCCGCTTAACGCTGTGGATCATCGGCATCTTTGCGCTGGTGCTCTTTGGTTTCCTCGTCGCCATGCACTTCGCAGTGCGCGGGTACCTGCTCTCCGAACTGGACCGGCGGTTGCAGGGCATGGCTGAACACCAGATGTGGCTGGTCGCCCACCCGGAGGTATTCCACCGCCCCCCGCCACCGGAAGGATTTCGCCGCCGAAACAACAACCGCCCGCGCCCGGCGCGCCTCTTTGACATGCAAGGCCATCCGATCGCGCTCTTCGAGCACGCCGATCCCGCGTCGGATACGCCGTGGGATCGCACGGGCTACCTGAAAGCTGTTGCCGGACGGAAGATAATCTCTATTGTGCAGGACAACGGCACGCCGCTACGCGTGCTCTCCTGCCCATTGCTCCGTGATGGCCGGCAGACCGGCGTCATCCAGGTCGCGGCCTCCTACGCTGAAGCCCAAGCGGCGCTGAAAAGCCTCTCCGAGATGTTTTTCCTGCTCGTCCCCTGCGCGCTGGCGATTGCCGGCCTGGCGGGGCTGGTGCTCACTAACCGCGTGCTGCAGCCGGTGCGGCAGATTGTCAAGGCGGCTGATTCGCTCCATCACGAGGATCTCTCACAACGCCTGCCTGCGGCCGGAGCGGACGAGTTCGCCCACCTGGCCACCACCATCAACGACATGCTGGCGCGCCTGGAGAGCGCCTACACGCAGTTGCAGGGATCGGTGGAGAAAGAACGCCGCTTCACTGCCGATGCCTCGCATGAGCTGCGCACGCCATTGACCGCCATCCTCGCCAATACCTCGCTGGCGTTGCGGTGCGAACGCACCCCACAGCAATATCGCGAATCCCTGCAGGCCATCAATCAGGCCGGCGAGATGATGCATCGCCTGGTGCAGGACCTGCTGCTGCTGGCGCGCGCGGACAGCGGGCAGTTGACCATGCATTGCCAGGAGATCGACCCACAGGAACTCTTCTCCGCCGCCATCGCGCTGACCCGGCAGGGAGACCAGTATGCGCCGGTACACGTCAATATCACCCCCGTAGCGGGGATGATCCATGGCGACGAACACCACCTGCAGCGGGTGATCCTCAACCTGCTGGAAAATGCCCTGCGCCACACCCCGGCGGACGGCGCCGTGACTCTCACGGCAGACGGGCGTCCGGACACGGCGATCCTCACCGTGGCAGACACCGGCGAAGGCATCGCCCCTGACAATATCCCGCACCTCGGTGAACGCTTCTATCGCCTCGACGCCGCCCGCGCCCGCCAGCACGGCGGCACCGGCCTCGGTCTCTCCATCTGTAAAAGCATCATCGACGCCCACCAGGGCACGCTGACTATCGAGAGCACAGTGAGTGAAGGAACGCGGGTGACCATCACCCTGCCACGTAATGTGATGGGTTAGAAACCGCAGAAGATGCAGATTTTTTCATTTTTCACCGCAGAGACGCGGAGACGCAGAGGTAACGCTGAGAGGGATAGGAGTTGGAAGGTATAGTCTGGAATGGACGTGATAAACATAATGCCGTAGCCGCATCCTTTATGGTTGCGTCGACGATAGTGCCCGTTACCGCTTACAATATCCATCCATCCTCCCAAACTCCTCAGCGTATCCTCTGCGTCTCTGCGCCTCTGCGGTGAAAGAATGAAAATGAAAAATCTGCGTCATCTGCGGTTCCAAAAGATCACGGATTTTTGACATCCAGGCACTTGATCTGCTGCCGGTCGCGCACGAGCAGTTTGCCGTTGGCCAGTGCCAGCGGCATGTAGATTTCCTTCCCCGCCAGCACCTGCGCCTTCGCCAGTTCCTTGTAGCCGTTGGGGGTCGCTTCGACCAGGTAGAGCATCCCGCTGTCGCTATCCATGGTGTAGATCAGGTGATCGGCGATGATGAAATTACCGGAGCCGAAATTCGACTTGCCATGCCACTTTTCATTGCCGTTGAGATCGATGCAATGCAGGCCGTTGAAGGTGACATAGAGCAGGCCGTCATAGTACAGGTTGTGCTGGATGATGGTCATGTAGGGCTTGCCGGTGTAGAGCTCGTTGACGCGCCACTGCCCCGCGGTGTGCTCCACTTTGAGCATGGTGCCGGTGGCCGAATACCACCCGCAGAGGAAGAAGCGCCCATCGCCAACCGGCGTGGGCCACGGGATGGGGTGGTCGCAGCGCCAGCCGTTGTATTTCCAGAGGATCTTCCCGTTGGCGGGGTCGATGCCGACCAGGTTGGGGTGGGCTTGCTCGGTTTCACCCCGGCCGCCCTTGCCGATCATAATGAGCTGCTCTACGTTGTCGATGGTGGTGAGGAATGGCGAGCTGTAGCCCATCACGCCGATGGCATCGGATTTCCAGACCCGCTTGCCGGTGGCCTTCTCCAGCGCAACCACTCCGGCCTCCGGACTCTGCGGCGCCACGATGACCCAATTCTTATAGAGCAACGGCGATTGTGACACTCCCCATTCCGCCACTTTCCCCGTGAAATCAGCCACCAGGTTCGCCTGCCAGCGGCTCGCATGTGTTTTCCGGTCCAGGCAGTGCATTTCGCCGCCGGCGCCAATGACAAAGACGAACCGCTGGTCAACGGTCGGCGTGCTCAGCGCGCCATAGGGCATTTTGGGGTCGGCAAAGGTATACCGCCACTTCTCCGCGCCGGTGGCGAAATCCAGGCAGCGCAGGGTGGTTTTCCCCGTTGCCTGGTCCTGTTCCAGGAAGTAGACCTCCCCATCCCGCACCGCCACGCCCCCATTGCCCAGCGTGGACTTGGCCGTCCATAGCACGCATGGCCCGCCCACCGGCCAACTGCGCGCCAGCCTGGTCTCCGGGGAGACCCCGTTGCGGTTCGGTCCCTCGAACTGCGGCCAGTCCGCCGCGTAGGACGATGTGATGGCGATGACGGTCAATATGACCAGCAGGCAGCACGTAGTGAAATGGTTGGATGGTAACATCAGGAACTCCCGGCGAGCGATAGCGATATACTTCGTCCTACCGCGCCGTTTTGCCTGCTTAATAACATATAGACCCCGTCCCGAGTGTTCGAGACGGGGTTGAGGTCAGTTTTCGCGAGGTTATTTCGTCTGCTTGCCCGTAGCTCGTGCTATTGATGTATGTTACATCCATATCGACAAATGTGTTGTACGAGTTCATCCTTCGTGGCTTCACCAATGATGCGGTCGACGATGACGCCGTCCTTATCGACGATGACCTTGGTCGGGAGGCCGTAGATCTCCCCGAACGGCTGCATCTGCTGTGCATCTTTATAGAGCACCGGGTAGTTCATCCCGCGCTGCACCGCGAAATTGCGCGGGTCGTTGGTATTGTTATCCATCGCAACGCCGAGAATCTGCAGCGGCGCTCCTTGCCGCTCTGCCGCATTTTGTACGGCCATCAGGTGCGGGATTTCGCCCACGCAATGAGGGCACCAGGTGGCCCAGAAATCGACCAACACCACTTTCCCGCGATAATCCGATAATCGCACTGGTCGCCCGTTGATATCACTCAACGTGAAATCGACCGTTTTCTTCTGTGCATCCGCCGCACTCACGCGGTGTTCCTGCAACATCCCAAAGGTCACGACCGCTACCAGCAGGCCGCCCAGGATCAATAAGCTCCAGCGTTTCATTGCAATTGCTCCTCCTGATAATTGCGTATACCGTCCATGAAAATGACTGCTACACCGACAGCACATGCTTCACCAGCGCATCCTTCGATTGCACCCCGACGATACGGCTGATGGCCTTGCCATGCTTAAAGACGATCAGCGTCGGAACCGCCTGTACGCCCAGTTGCACCGCCAGCCCGGGTTGCTCGTCAACGTTCACCTTCACCACTTTGGCCTTCCCGCGCAGTTCCTGTTCCGCGGCCATCAGCGCCGGGGCCAGCGCCCGACACGGTCCGCACCAGGGTGCCCAGAAATCGACGATCACCGGCACTTGCGACTGCAGCACCTCCGCAGCAAAATTCGCTGCGCCAACCTCCATCAACGTGGACATGGGACCCCTCCTTCATCGGGTAGCGCTCGTAGACTCTGCACTACTCACACCTCAGATATTCCCATGCCAGTATGCAGGATAAACATCATATAACCATATGGTAATTAAGAATGTCTGGCTGTTCGCAGAGACCGATGTACTGATTCACTATCAGCAAATAACCGTCTCAGCTCCGCTGCAGTGTAGCTTGATCTTCATCGTGACAGCCAACATACAAACCCCCACCTATACTATACATACGGAAAGCGAGGCAAACCATGAAGGTGCGAGGATTTGTTTGGGTATGTATCGCATGCGGATTGCTATTGAGTTTGGCGTGCGCGCCGACGCACACGCAGCAGACGGGGCAGCCGCAACCGGCGGCGCCAACACAGGAAACGCCGGCGACGGAGGAGCAGGGCAGTGATGTGAGCTTTTCGCCGCAGAAACTGGCGGTCAGTGATGCGCAGGTGCGGCGCTTGACGCTGCCGGCGGGCTTTCAGGTGGGGGTCTTTGCGCGCGGAGTGGCGGATGCACGGGTGATCGCCGTCGGTGCGGACGGCACGGTATACGTCTCGCAACCCGAGTTGGGGCAGATCACTGCGCTGTGGGATCGCCGGGGCACAGGGCAGGCGGAGACACGGCGCGTGGTGGTGTCCGGCATCCCTGGTGTGCATGGTCTCGCGGTGCGCGCGAACAAGCTTTACCTCGCGGCACCGACGCGGGTGTATGTCGCCGATATCAACGCTGACGGCTCCGTCGGCAAACCGCGGGCGTTTATCAACAATCTGCCGGCCGGCGGGCGCCACCCCCACCGTACCATGGCCTTTGGCCCGGATGGCCTGTTGTATGTCTCGGTGGGCAGCGACTGCAATGACTGCGCGGAGAAGAATCCCGAACTGGCGACTATCCTGCAGATGCATGCGGACGGCAGCGGGCGGCGGGTCTTCGCGCGCGGACTGCGCAACACCATGGCCTTCGCCTGGCATCCCGCCAGCCGTGAGATGTGGGGTGTGGATCAGGGGTCGGATAACCGCGGGCCGAATACCCCGCCGGAAGAGTTGAACCACATCATCGACGGCGGCGATTACGGCTGGCCATGGTGCTATGGCGACCGCCAGGTGGATGCGCTCACCCCCGGCCACCCGGACAACACGAACAAAGCGCAATTCTGCCCCACCACCCAGCCCATGGTGCTCGGTTACCAGGCGCACAGTTCGCCGATCCAGCTCGTCTTTTACACCGGAACGCAATTCCCCGCCGCCTATCGCAAAGATGCCTTCATCACTTTCCACGGCTCCTGGAACCGCCGCCCCGCCGTGGGCTACAAGGTGGTGCGCATCCGCTTTGATGCTGCCGGCCGCCCCACCGGCTTCGAAGACTTCCTCACCGGCTTCCTCACCGACAACGGCTCCGCGCAATTCGGTCGCCCCGCCGGCCTGGCGCTCACCCGCGACGGCGCCTTGCTCATCGGCGATGACAGCAATGGGGTGATCTACCGGGTGACGTATAAGGGGTAGGCTTGTTATGTGTCGGCTTTTCTGGCAGGACTCAGCAAGCAAATGACGAAAAATTATGAAAGTTAAGACGAGCGTTTTCCCTCACCCCCCAGCCCTGAAGTTTAGCCATTTGGGTGGTGAGGAAAAAAATCGTTTTAGTTAAGTTGATTTAGGTTTGGTCGGTGGTGTCCTGGGGTATGGCTTG
>Ga0272448_1002734_pt1 | contig 21671 bp, 24 predicted proteins | sample YNPCB0191_FD_202220 | JGI IMG/M metagenome (GOLD analysis project Ga0272448, IMG submission 202220) | Hot spring sediment microbial communities from Yellowstone National Park, WY, United States - YNP-CB-019-1 | ecosystem: Environmental > Aquatic > Thermal springs > Hot (42-90C) > Sediment... | reverse complement strand
ATTGCATCTCAAATACCTCCGTCATAAATACCTCCTAATATTAGTTTATATTAAGAGGTGTTTCGGAGACATTCTTTTTTATCCAACAAGAACTATTTCGGCGACATTTTTAATTATCCAATGCGTTACACAGAGTTAAAAACAATAATTTGGTAAAATATCATTATGCCTAATAAAATTAAAGATTTTGTTTTTATAAATAGTTTAATAAAATGATATATATACTTTAAAAAAAGAGGTAAATATGAATTTTAAAAATAAAATTATACTTTTAACTGGCGGAACAGGTTCTTTTGGAAATAAATTTACGGAAATAATGCTAAAGAAATATAATCCAAAAGTTATCAGAATTTATAGTAGAGATGAGTTAAAGCAGTGGGAAATGGAGAAAAAATTTAACTATGATAAAAGACTAAGGTTTTTCATAGGTGACATAAGAGACAGTGAAAGATTAAACAGAGCGATGGAAGGGGTTGATATCGTTGTTCATGCTGCGGCTTTAAAACAGGTTCCAGCCTGCGAGTATAATCCATTTGAAGCGGTTATGACGAATATAATAGGCGGTCAGAATATCATAAATGCCGCTTTAAATAAAAATGTTGAAAAGGTTATTGCTATTAGTACTGACAAAGCGGTAAATCCGGTTAATCTTTATGGCGCTACAAAGATGTGTATGGAAAAACTTTTTATTGCCGCTAATCATTATAGGGGAACAATACATAAAACAAAAATGTCCTGTGCAAGATATGGCAATGTGGTAGGGTCAAGAGGAAGCGTGATCCCTGTTTTCAAAAAACAAAAAGAAACCGGTATTTTAACTATTACAGACCAAAGAATGACGAGATTCTGGCTTACTCTTGAACAGGGTGTTGAGTTTGTAATATCGTGTATAGAAAAAATGGAAGGCGGAGAGGTTTTTGTTCCTAAAATTCCAAGTATGAAAATAATGAATTTAGCCAAAGCAATAGCTCCAGAATGTAAAATAGAAATAACGGGGATAAGACCGGGGGAAAAGATTCATGAATGCCTTTTAACAGAAGATGAATCGAGACATTCTCTTGAGTTTAAGGACTATTTTACGATTTTACCTGAGGGACCAAAATGGGGTTTCAAAATGCCAAAAGGAGGGAAAAGATTGCCGAATGAATTTCGTTATGAAAGCGGAACCAATAAGTGGTGGCTTTCTGAAAAAGAATTATTAGGAATGATATGATAAATAAAGCAATTCCTTATGGGAAGCAATTTATTGATAGAGAAGATATCAAATCGGTAATTAATGTCCTTAAATCTGATTGGATTACCCAGGGTCCGAAAATAAAAGAATTTGAAGAAATTTTATGTTCATATACAGTCGCAAAATATTCAGTTGCTGTTTCAAATGGTACTGCGGCTCTTCACTTGGCCGCTTTAGCGGCTGGTATAAAGGCGAGAGATGAAGTTATAACTTCACCTATAACTTTTGTAGCTTCGGCTAACTGTATTCTTTATGCAGGAGGTAAACCTGTATTTTGCGATGTGGAAAAAGATACTGGTAATATAGACGTAAATAAAATTGAACATCTAATTAATAAAAAGACAAAAGCGATAATTCCGGTACATTATTCTGGGCATCCAGTTGATTTAGAAAAGATTAAAAAAATCGCTAAAAAATACAATCTTTTAGTAATAGAAGATGCTGCTCATGCTTTAGGAGCTGAGTATAAAGGAGATAAGATTGGCAGTTGTAAATATTCAGATATGACTATATTGAGTTTTCATCCTGTTAAACATATTACGACAGGAGAAGGCGGCGCTATATTAACGAATAATGAGGAGTTGTATGAACGACTTCTGGCATTAAGGACACATGGAATAGTTAAGGACAATTTTAGATATTTTGATTCAGAAGTAGATGGTGCATGGTATTATGAAATGCAATATTTAGGATTTAATTATAGAATAACCGATTTTCAGTGCGCTCTTGGAATATCGCAGATGAAAAAACTGACTCATTTCGTTGAAAGAAGAAGAGAAATAGCCGATATTTATAGAAGAGAATTATCCAATATTAAAGAGATTAAACTTCCAGAAGAAAAGTCATACGCTAAGTCATCTTATCATTTGTTTCCTGTAAGATTTGAAAATGAGAAAGTTAGAAAAAAAATTTTTGATTTTTTAAGGAGTAAGAATATTTTAATTCAAGTCCATTATATACCTGTTTACTGGAATCCATATTACAGAGGACTTGGATACAAAAAGGGAATTTGCCCGGTTGCTGAAGATTTTTATAAATCAGAAATATCAATACCTATGTTTCCTTCAATGACAAATAAAGATGTTAAATATGTTTGCAATACTATTAAAGAATTTTTTAACACAATATGAAAAAAGGAATAATAATACAGGCAAGAACTTCCTCTACAAGACTTCCTAAAAAAGTATTATTAAAACTTCCTTTTGGCAGTAAATACACAGTTCTGGATCAGGTGATTAATAGATGTAAGTTATCTAAAATAGCAGATGATGTTATTATCGCTACTACAACTGAAAAAGAAGATGATGTTATCGTAAAAATAGCAAAAAAAAATAATGTTAAGTTTTTTAGAGGGTCAAAAGAAGATGTTTTATCAAGATATTATTATGCCGCAAAAGAAAATAAGTTGGATATAGTTATTAGAATAACATCTGATTGTCCTTTTGTCGATTATCGAATATTAGATGAAACGATTAATCTCATATTAAAATATAAATTAGATTATGCGTCTAATACTCTTAAAAGAACTTTTCCTCATGGGCTGGATGCGGAAGCATTTACTTTTTACGCTCTTGAAGAAGCGCATAAAAACGCTAAATTAAAACCTGAGCGAGAACATGTCACGCCTTATATCTATAAAAAAAACAATAAGTTTAATGCCAAAAATTATTATGCCCCCAAAGGATTTAAAAGGCCAGATATAAGAATTACTCTGGATACAATCGAAGATTATACTCTTATTTGTAGTGTTTATGATTACTTATGGAAAGAAGAGAAATACTTTGGTTTAAAAGAAATTATAGAGCTGTTTAACAGAAAATCGTGGCTGCTTGAAATAAATAAAAAAATATTACAAAAAAAAGTTTTTAAGAATTTAGAAGAAGAAAAGAAAGAAGCTATTAAATTATTAAGAACACAAGAATTTAATAATATTGCTAATATATTAGAAAAGATTAAATTATGAAGATTTTATTTTTAACTGAAGGCGGTAATAATATAGGTTTTGGTCATATAACAAGGTGTCTTGCTTTATCTTATGGGTTTAAGTTAAAAAATATTAAATCGGAGTTTTATATTAATGCGGATAATAGTGCCAAAAAAGTATTAAAAAATGTCAAATATAAAATTTTTAACTGGATTGAAAATCAAAATAATGTTTTTAAAGATCTGGCTAAATTTGATTTTGTAGTTATAGATTCTTATAAAGCACCAAGAGATTTTTATTATAAAGTTTCCAGCATAATGAATGGCAGGATTTTAATGATAGATGATTATAATAGAATAGAATATCCTAATGGGATAGTTGTAAATCCTTCCATTTACGGCGATAAGTTAAGATATCCTAAAAAGAAAGATGTTAAATATTTGCTTGGACCAAAGTACATAATTTTAAGACCTGAGTTCTGGGAAATCCCTAAAAAAAGAATAAATAAAGAAATAAAAAAAGTTTTGATAACATTTGGCGCAACTGCAAAAACAGAGTTTATAAACAAAATTAAACAATTTATAGAAAAAGAATTTCCTTATAAAGTGGTGGTAGTCGATCCTTCTAAAAAAACGCTTACTGCAAAAGAGATGTTAAAATTAATGCTTGAATGTGATTTGTGTATATCCGGTGGCGGGCAGACGCTTTATGAACTTGCAAGAGTAGGAATTCCTACTATTGGTATATGCTTTGCAGAGAATCAAGTTTTAAATCTTAAATATTTCAAAAAACTTGGTTTAATTGAATTTGCTGGGTGGTATAATGATGAAAGTTTAATTATTAAGATTAACGAAAAAATCTATAATTGTAAAAATTTTAAAAAAGATATTAGAATAATAGATGGAAAAGGAGTTTTTAGAATTCTAATGTTTATAGGAGGAAAGTATGTGTGATAAAGAATTAGAAAATGAAATAGTTTCTATAATTAAAGATATTTTATCAGAAAAAGGTAAAAAAATAAATATTGATAAGGATTATTTAAATAAATCAATATATGAGGATGGCTTAGGATTAGATTCTATGTCTACAGCAGTTTTATCTGTAAAACTTGAAGAAAAATTTGGATTTGATCCATATTCCGAAGGGGAATTCCCAAGAACTATAAATGAGTTGATAGGTTTTTATAAAAAGGTTAAGAAATGATATTACATTATTTGTCTTTACTTGAAGATAATCATGTTTTGGTTAAAGATTATAAAATGTCTTATTATAAGAAAGATATAATAATAAATTTATCCGAATTTTTATCTTATTTGCCTAAGAAATTAGATAAAATTTATGTTTTGTTAAAAAATAGTTATGAACTTATAATTGCTATATTTGCGGCTAATTATATTGGTGCTGATGTTTGTGTTTTAAATTATAACTATACGAAAGAAGAAATCAATAAAATAATAGAAGAATTAGGAGAAGGTTTTTTTATCACTGATAAAGATAAGTCCGAATTAATAAAACAATCAGAAAAAATTACAATAGAATATGGTAATTTTTTTAATAAAAAACTTGGGTATTCTATAATAGATCTTAATAAAAAAGATTCTAATTTAATAATAATGACGACAGGAACAACAGGTTCACCTAAAGCGGTTATGTATAATTGGGATAGGCTTGTTAATCAGGTTAAAAAAAATACCGATAAAAATCTTAGTTGGCTTTTGGTTTATCCATTAAATCATTTCGCAGGCATACAGGTTTTGCTCTATTCTCTTGTTAATCAAGGGACTATAAATATACCAAGAAGTAATTCATTTTTAGATTTGTATGACTCAATAAATAATGGAGTTAATGCTATTTCTGCCACTCCTACTTTTTGGAGAATGCTTATAGGATATTTTAAGAAAATGGATATAACTAATTTAAATATTAGGAGAATAACTCTTGGTGGAGAAATTGTACATCAAGATCTAATAGATAATATTAAAAAAGTTTTTCCTAATTCTTCCATAGTTCATGTATATGCTACAACTGAACTTGGTTCTTGTTTTTCTGTTAAGGATGAAAAAGAAGGATTTCCTATTTCATATTTGCAAAGAAAAGTTGGTAATGTTGAATTAAAAATAATAGATGGCGAACTTTATCTGAAAACTGATAAACATATGTTAAAATATTTAAACTCTAATATAAAATTAAGTATTGTTAATGATTGGATAGCAACTGGAGATTTGGTTGAAGTGAGAGGTGATAGAGTTTATTTCTTAGGAAGAAAAAATGAGGTAATTAATGTAGGTGGAATAAAGGTATTTCCTGCTAAGGTTGAAAAAGAAATTTTGGAAGTTGATGGAGTAAAAAATGTAAGAGTTCATGCCAAAAAAAATCCCATTATGGGCAATGTGGTATGTGCTGATTTAGAAATAGAAGAAAATATTGACATGAATAAAGTAATTAATGATATAAAAAATAAATGTGCTCATAAATTAAATAAATATGAGCAGCCAGTTGTTTTAAGAGTGGTGGGTAGAATAGATAGATTAAATGAAAAAATAATCAGGAGGAGTTGATGAAGACTGTTTTAGTAAGCGGTGGTAGTAAAGGACTTGGTAAAGAAATTGTTGAGTTCCTTTTAACCAAACGAGATTACAATGTGTGTACTTTTAGCAGATCTTCTTCGGAGTTTATTAGAGATATTGAAAATAAATATAGGGATAGGTTTTATTTTGGATTAGCGGACTTGTCTGATTTTGATTCTATAAAATCTTTTTTAAAACAAGTTAAATTAAGGTTTTCTTATATTGATATTCTTATAAATAATGCCGCTATCGCTATTGATGGACTTCTCGCTACTATGAGTCAGGATGATTCTAATAAAGTGATAGATATTAATTTAAAGGGAACTATATACCTTACTAAATTATGTTCAAGAGATATGATTGTTAGAAATTGGGGAAGAATAGTTAATATTAGTTCTATAGTTGGAATTAGGGGATATAGGGGATTATCTATATATTCTGCGACTAAAGCAGCCATTGATGGATTTACTCGAAGTTTGGCAAGGGAATTGGGTGAAAGGAATATAACAGTTAATTCAATAGCTCCTGGATTTTTAGAAACAGAAATGACTCATGGGCTGGGAGATTCTCAAAGAAATCAAATAATAAGAAGGACGCCTCTTGGAAGACTTGGAAAACCCTCCGATATAATTCCTTTCGTGGATTTAATTATTTCAGAAAACGCTTCGTTTATTACAGGACAGACTATAGTAGTAGATGGTGGAATTAGTATATGAAGTTAAATGATTTAGTTTTTATCAATTATAAATCAATTGATGATAAATTAATATATGAAATAATTATGTTCTTTAAAAAATGTGGATATAATTTTAATAGAGAATTTTGGAATTGGATTAATCTTAATTCTCCTTTTGGGAAAACAAGATTTATAGTTTCTAAGAGAGATAATATTATTTCTCATTATTCTTATATTCCAAGAGATATTGTTATAGACGGCGTAAAAATAAAGGCAGGAATGGGAATACATTTAGCTTCAGATCCGGAACAAAAAAGCTTATCTGTTTTACTGGAAGTATTTAAAAAAGTTTATGAGATTGCTTTAAATGATGGAATTGAGATATTATATGGTTTCCCTAATAATAATTCTTATTTAATTTTAAATAGATTTATGAAATGGACTTTATTAGAAGATATTCCGGCTTTAGAAAAAGAGTTGTCTGAATTACAGCCAGTAGCGTATAAAAATGCTGAATATATTGAATTAGAAAATCCTGATGATAATTTCTTTTCACAGATATTAAATTCTATACCTAAAGATTATATTTATTTTAATAGAACTATTGATTATTTAAAATGGAGATACTTTTTTAATCCGGTAAATAAATATTACTACATTCAGCAAAAAAGAGGATGTGGTTGCGCTATTCTAAAAATTTATGTTAAAAATGGTAGAAGATATGGTCATATATTGGAAATAGGGGGATTTGGTGATGATGCTAAGATATTTGAAGAGATTGTTTTATCAACTTTTGTTTTTTTTTATAAGAAAAATGTTGATATTATTTCTCTATGGTTTCCGGAAAATTCACTTTTTTGTAAAGACATATTATATGGATTTGGATTTAAAAAATCTGACTTTTTAACTCATTTTGGTTATCTATCTATTGGGGATAAGAATAAAATTCTGGGAAAGATTAAAAATAAGGATTGGTATATAACAATGGGAGATTCAGATGCCTTTTAAAAAAATATTAATAATAGCAGCCCATCCTGATGATGAGGTTTTAGGTTGCGGAGCTACGATTGCAAGGTTGGTAAAAGAAGGTTGTGAGGCATATACTCTTATTCTTGGAGAAGGAATTACTTCAAGGGATAAAAGTAGAGATATAAAAAAAAGAGAGAATGATATAAAAAATTTGAAAGAAGATGCGTTTTGCGCTAATAAAATCTTGGGCGTTAAAAAAGTTTTTTTACATAATTTTCCAGACAATAGGTTTGATAGTTTAAATTTAATAGATATAATCAAGTACATAGAAGACATAAAGCAGAAAATTAAACCAGATATTATTTTTACACATTATCAAAATGATTTGAATACAGATCACAAAATAACTTATCAGGCGGTAATAACTGCTGCAAGACCTTTAATGAAAGAATCAGTAAAAGAAATTTATTCATTTGAAGTTCCCTCTTCTACTGAGTGGAATTATCCATTGAGTTTTTCTCCAGATGTTTTTTTTGATGTTTCTTCAACTATAGATTATAAGATAAAAGCAATGTCTGAATATAAAAATGAATTAAGAGATTATCCTCATCCAAGGTCACTAAAAAATATAAGGTTGGTGGCAGAAAATTGGGGTGTTAAAGTTGGCTTAAAATATGCTGAAGCTTTTAAGTCGGTAAGGATTATAAAATGAGTAATTTACTTAGAAAAGATTTTGATTATAAAGTTTTAAATAATAGTATTTTAATGATAGATGATTATAATACTATAGAAGATCCCAAAGAAACAGTTTTAAAGTCTTTAATTTATGACGATAAATTAAGATATACTAAAAAATGTTTCAAATACTTGCTTAGGTTGAAACATAATACTGGTTTTGTAAAATTATTTGATGTGGCATAAATATGTTTTATTTGAAAGTATAAAAGTTTATTTTTTATTTATGTATAAAAAAGAAATTAGAATGAAAATATTTAACATTGGAACTCAAATAAGTAAAGGCATTGGAGTTCATAATATATTGGAAAAAATAAAATGAAAGTATTATTTTTAACAAATAATATTGAGATTTCGGAGAAATTGTTTACATGGTTAAGTGATAAATGTAGATTAACTATCTTTCAAAACAAATTAGATTATGAATTTTTAAATAGAGAATCTCCCAATTTAGTTATAAGTTATAATTACAAATATATAATAAATAATAGTGTTTTATCTTATGGATGTGAATTTATAAATCTTCATATTTCTTTCTTACCTTATAACAGGGGTATGCATCCTAATGTATGGAGTTTTATTGAAGGTACACCTAAGGGAGTTACTATTCATAGAATAGATGAGGGTTTGGATACTGGTCCTATTTTAATTCAAAAAGAAGTTTTTTTTGATGAAGATAAAGAAACTTTAAGAAGCAGCTATTTGAAACTTCATGAAGTTATGTTTAATTTATTTGTAGAAAATTGGGAAAATATTAAAAATAATAAAATAATTCCATTTCCTCAAAAGGATGGAGGTACAATTCACTATAAAAAAGATTTTGAAGAGAAAATAGCACCTTTAATAAAGGATATAGGATGGGATATTAAGATTTCAGAACTTAAAAAAAGATATAAAGAAGCATATGAATCTGTTTGATAGAGGTTTTATGGCTAATAAAACTTTTATAGTTGCGGAGCTTTCCTGTAATCATAACCAGAGTTTTGATCTGGCTGTGAAAACAATTGAGGCAATAAAGAAATCTGGCGCTGATGCGGTTAAAATACAGACAGCGAAACCAGATTTGCTTACATTGGATTCAAATAAGAAATACTTCAAAATTAAAGGAAATACTTTATGGGATGGTCAGACTTTATACTCTCTTTATAAAAAAGCTTATACTCCCTGGAAATGGCAGCCCAAGTTAAAAAAAATTGCAGAGAATTTAGGGCTTATATTTTTTTCAAGCCCTTTTGATAAGAGTGCAGTTGATTTTTTGGAAAATATGAAAATTCCAATTTATAAAATAGCATCTTTTGAAATAACAGATATTCCTTTGATAGAATATATTGCTTCAAAGAAAAAACCTGTAATAATTTCAACGGGAATAGCTGAATTAAAGGATATTGAAAAAGCCATTAAAGCTTGCAAAAGAATGGATAATAATAAAATAACTCTTTTAAAATGCACTTCTGCATATCCTGCCCCCTATGAGGAAATGAATTTATTAACTATAGCAGATATGATTAAAAGATTTAAATTACCTGTTGGTTTATCAGATCATTCAATGGGATGGGAAGTTCCTGTTGCCGCTGTTGCTCTTGGCGCTAAAGTGATAGAAAAGCATTTTATTCTTGATAGAAAATTAGGCGGTCCAGATGCTCCTTTTTCTATGGAGCCAGAAGAGTTTTCTCAGATGGTAAAAGCAATAAGAAATATAGAAAAAGCGCTTGGTAAAGTAAGTTATAAACTTTCTGAGAAAGTTAAAAAAAATAAACAGTTTGCTCGTTCTTTGTTTGTAGTGAAAGACATAAAAAGAGGAGAAATATTTACTGAGGAGAATGTGCGATCTATAAGACCAGGGTATGGTTTACATCCGGAGTTTTATTATAAAATTTTGGGTAAAAGATCTAAGAGAGATATTCAAAGAGGAACACCTTTAAAATTGTCAATGGTGGATTTATGATTGATATTGCTATTGTAGTTGACCATAAATGGAGAGATTTGCCTGGTTTAAGTTTGCTTGCTTATAAATTAGAAACCGTATATAATCTTTCCGTTAAATTAATTCCATATAATTTATGGGAAAAGACGATAATATTTGATAAACCTAAAATTTTATGTGTTAGCGTTTTATATGGGAGCAGGGGGCAGAGGATAATAAGAACATGTAAACAAACCGGCACAAAGTTAGCGGTTATAATGACGGAAGGGCGTCCTAATACGATGGAAGCGCTGGCATATTCCGTGGGGAAAGAATCTAATTCAAAATATGCGGATTTATGGATTTGTTGGAGCGAAACGGTTAGAAAGTATATGTTAGAAGAAGGGGTTTTGCCTGAGGAAAAATTGCCTGTTTTGGGTTGTAATAGATTTGATATTTATTTTCATCCATATAGGGAACTAATATCTGATAGGCAGGTGTTTTTGGTGAAGTATGGCTTGGATCCTGATAAACCTGTAATAAGCTGGGCGACCAATTTTACTCATGCCAAATTTTTTAAAAATAATACTGATTTTATGATAAAAGATTGGAAAGATCTTGGCTTGACCAAATATAAATCTTATTCTAATCCTCAAAGCGTGGCGCAAAATGATTTTTATTGTAGAATTGAGAGCGCTAAAATTATAAAAGATTATCTTAAAAAAAATAAAAATGTTCAACTTATTGTAAAACCTCATCCGGCTGAAGATCATGATTTTTATATAGATTTTGCCGAAGAATGCAATAAAGAGTTAGGAAGAAAAAGAGTATCTTTTATAGGTTTTGAATATATATGGGGTGTGCTTAATGCAACGGATGTTCATATACACAGGTTATGTACCACTGGGGTAGAAGCATGGTTTTTGAATAAGCCATCAGTCGAGTTTCATATAAAAGATTATTTACCTTGGTCTATTGCCTTGGATGGCGCGGCTTCGGATGCTGCGAAAGGGAATGAAATATCCAATAATAAAGATTCTCTTTTTCACTATGTAGATTTTTATTTAAATGGCGGCAAAGAATCTCAGGACAAAATTGAATATAGAAAAAAATATATTGAGAAGTGGTTATATAAGGTAGATGGTAAAAGATGCGATGATTACGCCTTTGAATTGAATAAATTATTAGCAAGAGAAAAGATTAAGAAATTGCCTTTTAAAAAAAATATAAGGATCTATGCCAAGGGATTGGTAAATGCTGTTTTAGGTCCTACGCCTAAGAAAAAATTAAAATTCTGGGAAAAAAATTATAAAGATTCTATAGGGCATATCGATAAAATAATAAAAAAAGAAGACACTTTATTATGGCGGGAAAAAATTTCCTCTATTTTAAAAAGAAATTTTATATTATAGATAAAATTAGTAAAATATTAGTATGAATATCGCTATTATACCGGCAAGAGGCAAATCTAAGGGAATCCCTTTAAAAAATATTATAAAAATAGCGGGTAAACCGCTTATCGCTTGGAGCATTGAACAGGCTCGAAAATCCAAAATAGTAGATGGCGTTTATGTTTCTACCGAAGATAAAAAGATATCTTTTGTGGCTAAAAAATATAAAGCGGAGATTATTAAGAGACCTCTTGATTTGTCCGGAGATTTCGTTTCTTCGGAACTTGTTTTGCTTCATTCGCTTAAAGTTATTGAAAGAAAAGGTATAAAAGTGGACAATATAATTTTTCTTCAAGCCACATCGCCAATAAGAGAAAGCAAAGATATAGATATGGCTTTCGAAAAGTATCTTAAAGATAAAGCCGATTCGCTTTTTTCAGCCGTAAAAATAAAAGACCATTTTATTTGGGGGATTAAAAATGGGAAATTGAGAAGTATTACTTATGATTATAAGAAGAGAAAGCCAAGACAATTAATAAAAGATAAATTTTTGGAGAATGGTTCTATATATATATTCAAACCATGGGTTCTTAAGGAAAATATAAATCGATTAGGAGGGAAAATATCAGTTTATGAAATGCCTTTTTGGAAATCTTATCAAATAGATAAGATAGAGGATATCGAAATCTGCGAACATTATTTGCGTTCAAAAATAAAAAAATGAAGAAAAATTATTTAGAAAAACTTTTTGGTCTTTCTGGAAAAGTGGCGTTGCTTACCGGAGCTGGTGGGTTTTTTGGAAAATATTTTTCAGAAACTTTATTGTTAGCTGGATGTAAAGTCGTCTTAATGGGACATTCTCTTTCTTTCGAAAAAGAACTTAATAAATTGAAAAATAAATATAAAGGGCAGGTTTCTGGATATAAAGTGGATTTTTATGATCTAAAAATGCTGGAAGAGATTTTAAAGAATATAGTAAAAAGGCACAAGATAGATATACTTATTAATAATGCTTACGATTTAAGCTCAAAAACAGGTTTTAATACTCATGAAGGCACTCTGGGAAAATCTACATATAATCAATGGCTTTCATCTTTTCATTCTGGCATTTATTGGGCAGTGCTTACGACTCAAATCATTGGTTCGGCTATGAGAAAAAATAATTCTGGGAATATAATAAATATTGGTTCTATGTATGGGATAGTAGCTCCTGATAGAAGACTTTATGAGGGGACGAAATTTTTAAATCCTCCTACTTATGGCGTTATGAAAGCAGGATTGATAGCTTTAACAAAATATACTGCTTCTTTTTGGGGAGCTAATGGAATAAGGGTTAATGCTATCGTCCCCGGTCCATTTTCGAATACTGAGACAATAACCGCAAATTATGTAAAAGATAGCGATCCTTTTATAGAAAGACTTAAGAATAAAACGATCTTAAATCGAATAGGACATCCGCGAGAACTTAGCGGAGCTTTGCTTTTTCTTGCTTCAGGCGCTTCTTCCTATATTACAGGGCAGGTTATTGTTGTTGATGGGGGGTGGACGACGATATGAATAAAAATAATTTGGACGGTCTTTGTAATATTAATATAGAACTTACCAATAGGTGTAATAAAAGTTGTTGGATGTGCGGGCGTAGAAAAGTGGAAAGAGATTATCCTAAACTTACGCTAAATTATGGAGATATGGATTTTGACCTTGTAAAAAAAATATCGTATCAATTGCCGGATAATTGCGTTGTCCAACTTCATAATAATGGAGAAGCTCTTCTTTATCCTAGATTTGGTGAAGCAGTGAAGTTATTTAAAAGGCAAATAACAAATATAGTTACTAATGGGAAATTATTGGTTCAAAAAGCGGATGAAATCATAGATAATCTGGATACTATGGCTGTTTCTATAATAGAAAATGATAATGAAGTGGATGAACAATTGGAAATTTTGAGAAAATTTATTAAAATTAAAGGCAAGAGAAAACCTTATACTATTTTAAGATTAAATGGAGAAGTAGATATCGAAAAATATTCTAAATTAGGGCTGGTAATGGCTACTCGCGTTATTCATTCTCCTATGGGAAGTTTTGATTATAGAAGTAAAAGCCCTGCCATTCCTGAAATAGGCATATGTTTGGATTTCTTAAATCATATGGCTATAAATAAGGATGGAAAAGTATCCATTTGCGTGAGATTTGATCCTAAAGGACTTGGCGTTATAGGAGATGCAAATACTCAAAAATTATCAGATATTTGGAATGGCCCTAAAAGGATTAAATGGCTTAAACTGCATATTAGAGGAGAAAGGCGCAAGATTCCTCTTTGCTCTTATTGCGAGTTTTGGGGAGTGCCTACGGGCAGGGATTTAAACTCTTTGGCTGAAATTAATAAAAAGTTAATTTTAGACAAATAATAATGGAGGATATATGAAAAAAGAAAAAGATAATAATGTATTCATTATAGCGGAAATAGGCATAAATCATAATGGTGAATTAAAAATAGCTAAAGATCTTATCGATATGGCAGCGGAATGCGGTTGCGATGCGGTTAAATTTCAAAAGAGAACGATAGATATAGTATATACTAAAGATTTTCTTGATTCTCCGAGAGAAAGTCCTTGGGGTAAAACTCAACGCGATCAAAAAGAAGGTTTAGAATTCAATAAAGAAGAATATGATGAAATAAATTCTTATTGCAAGGAAAAAGGAATAATATGGTTCGCTTCAGCATGGGATGAAAAAAGTCAGGAATTTCTCAGACAATATGATTTGAAATATAACAAAGTAGCGTCTGCTATGTTAACTCATCATAAATTACTTAATATGATAGCTGAGGAGAAAAAATATACTTTCATATCTACAGGCATGAGCGATTATAAAATAATAGATGATGCCGTTAATGTTTTCGAAAAATATAATTGTAAATATGAACTTATGCATTGTGTTTCTACATATCCTTCCGAAGATGAGGAGTGTAATTTATTGGCTATACCGGAGCTTAAAAAGAGATATAAATGTAAAGTTGGTTATAGCGGACATGAAAAAGGCGTTTTGCCATCAACTATAGCTGTGGTTTTAGGCGCTACTTCTATAGAAAGGCATATAACTTTGGATAGAACTATGTACGGGAGCGATCAATCAGCTTCTTTGGAAAGGAAAGGTTTAGAATTGCTTGTAAGAGATGTTCGTAGAATCAATTATATACTTGGAAGCGGTCATAAAATTATAAGCGAAAAAGAAAAAGCCATAGCTAAAAAACTACGCTATCATGAAGAGGTTCACATCGAGTAAAAAATATCATTGATGCTTAAAAAAAAAATTTTAACATATACGCTCATCAATATAGGGGGGAAAGCATTTAATTATTTATTTCAAATACTTATTTTAACTATACTTGTCAAAACGCTTGGCGTAAATGAGTATGGAATATTTGTTCTTGCAATAGCTCTTATAGGGAATTCCAATTTGCTTGAAGCTGGTTTTGGACTTTCTTCCACTAAATATATAGCCGAATATCACGCTAAAAATGATCTTGATGGTATCAATAAAGTGATATCCACTAATTTTTTGATAAATACCTTGATGGCTTTGTTTTTTGCTTTTGTTCTATTTATTTTAAACGAATTTTATATCGAAAAAGTGTTTAAAATTTCTCATCTTTTCCTTGATAAAGCCAAAATTTCAATGAGAATACTTATAGCGCTTTCTTTTTTTGAATTTTGGGTTGTCGGATTTATAAGGATTATGGAAGGGTTTAAAAATTTTTTTGCGGCGCGCTTAATGGAGAATCTTAAATGGTTTTTCCGCTTAGCTCTTATATTTATTTTTTTTAAATTTGAAAAAGGATTGACGACAGTGTGTTGGGCATATTTTTGGGCTGGGATAATAGAGTTTTTTATAATATGGATTATTGTATTTAAAATTTATCCTGAAATAAAAATAGGTTTTAAATATTTTGATAAAGATATTTTAAAAATAAATTTAAATTTCAGCGTATGGATTATGATATCCAAACTTTCCGCTTTTATAATGTATAGATTAAATACGATACTGTTAGGTATTTTTGTCGAAATGTCTTATATTACTTACTATAATATAGCCTCTAAAATATATGAATTGTTAAAATATGGGGTTTCATTACTTTCTTCAGCTATTATTCCGGTCGCTTCGAATTTAAATGCTAATAGCGAATTCGAAAAATTAAAAAAATTATTTATTAAATCAACTTATTATACTGTCGCGATATCCTCTCCATTTATTGTTTTTTTTAGCATAAATTCATCCAAAGTTATAACCATATGGCTTGGTAAGGGGTATGAGCCGTCTTTTATGGTTTCATCTTTGCTTGTATTATCCCTTTTTCCGTCTCTATTTTCGGCTTCCGGAGCGGAAATTTTTGTGGGGATCGGGAAGGTGAAGCAACTTGTTTTACATAGTATAATTGCTTCTGGTATCGGCTTTTTATTTATGCTATTTCTTATATCAGAATATAAGATTTTCGCCGTAGTAACCGGCACTTTTATTTCTTCTATTATGATTTCGGCAAGTTATACCTATATATTTTTGAATTATTTTAGTTTGAATTTTAGCTTTTTATTAAAATATCTATTCGTTCCGATCTTGAGTTCTTTGATAATTATTTTAATTTCAATCATAAATAATAATATATTTATCGCTCTTTCTTCTGTGGTGTTATATTTTGTAATACTGGTATTTTTTATCATTAGCAAGGAAGACAGAAAAATATTTTTTAAACTTAAAAAATTATGTTGAAATCCAAATTGAATAATACATATTTTTTTTTATTTATTTATTTTGCATGTTTTTTTTATGTTATAGCTGTATTTTATGGCGTTACTCCTGATTTCAGATTAAGTACGCCTTCTATAATTCTTATTTCAAGAGATATCCTATTTTTTATTTTGCTTTTATTATTATTTTTATCCGCCAATAATAAATATTTGCTTGATTCTGTTTTAAATAAGAATTTTTATGGAAAATTCTTGAAATTTTATTATTTTTGGTTATTTGCCAATATATTTTATGGTTTTATATATTTATTTATAAAAAATCCTGTCGATATTTTGCATCATCATTTTAGAAATATTTTATACTATTCTCTTTTTATCCCCTTCATCCCTCTTATTTTTAAGACTAAAAAAGATATTTATAAACTGATAAAAACAATAATAAATATTTCCATTATAATTTCCATTATAGGTATTATTACGAGGATATTCCCGGGCTTATATTTTTTTACATGGTCAGGGAGAATAATTTCTACATTTGCCGACCCAAACAATCTGGCTATATTTCTGATTTTGCCAATTCTTTTTCTTTTTGTGGATAATGAACGCCGTATATTTATCAAGGGCATGCTTTTCGTTCTTTTTTTTCTGGCGTTTGTTCTTTGTAATTCGATGACTTCCTTTTTGGTTTTATGTTTTTCCTCTTTTGTGTTTTTTCTAAGACAATATGTTTTAAAAAAGTTTTTTTTATGGCTGCTTATCCCTTTATCGATTTTATTGTTTTCATTCGGAGTAAAGTTTTTTTCGCTAAAAAATATTAGAGCTACTTTTACCAATTATTATGATAGCGATAGATATATGTCCGATAAAATAGTTAATATATTTTATCATAAATTTTTGCATAATGATTTTAATCCTTTAAGTTGTAAGATTTACATTACATCCAAAACAAGAACTTTGACAAATAGAGAAGAGCAAATTAAAAAGTTTGCTGGACAAAACCAATATTTACTATTTGGCAATATCGAAGAAAAGGCATATAAGAAACATGATAATCAGTATTTTAATTTTATTTATAATTTTGGGATATTTATGGCTATAATAAATCTATCTTTTTTTGTATATTCGATTTTTTGTGGTTTTAAAAAAGCAAATAATGAGCTTTCAAATATTTCCGTTGTTTTTGCGTCTTTTTTGGTTGGCGTCGTGTTTTTTGGATTTAATGGATTAGCTTTGCAAAACAGATTTCCTTTAAACTTTTTATTTTATCTCTCAATGTCGGTTATTTTTATTATTCCTGATTTAAAAGAATAGAATTTTATATAATTTACTTATGAATTATAATTTGCTTTTTGCTGTAATTGCTCCTCGTGAGGTCGTGTTTTTTTCTAATATAGCTGATTTTTTAAAAGATAATTACGGAATAAATTCCTCTTTTCTTACTTTTTACGAACCTGGCGATAAGATACTCAAACGCAAAGGATATAAGGTTTTTAGTCTTCATAAAGAAGCCAAAAAATTTTATATTGAAGCCAATGTGTATAATGTAAAAAAACTTGAAGAAAAATTTAAAATAAGCAATATAAGAAGCTTGATTTTGCATGAAAAATTGACATTTCAAAGATATGATGAACAAAAACTTATAACTAAGCTTTTATCTTATGATGCATACTTTAATCATATACTTAAAAATAATAAGTTCGACTTTATCGTTCAGGAATTGGGCGCTTTTATAGCTCCGATTTCTTTGTATTTTTCCGCCAGAGCGATGAAAGTTAATCATATTTTTATAGAGCCGGCTCTTTTTAGAGGTTATGTTTTTTTCAATTTTAATAATATAGATGTAAATATTGAGAAAGTTATGTCTTCATACGATATGGCTAAATCGATTATAAACGATTACCATAACCAATATCATAAATTTAAAACCATAGCGGTCCCTTTGAAAGATAAACATCATTTTATGGATGCAGGGTTAAAGAAAATTATAAATATGAGAAATATTAAGCGGCTCAGCGAGAAATTATATTATAAGTATGTCAGGAGAGAAAAAGAGGAATATGATGCCATATATAATCACTTTGAACGTAATTTAATGAGTGTGATTAGAAGAACGGCTTTGACATCTTTATATACAAAGTATAACATCGGTAAAAAGTATGTTTATTTTCCTTTGCATGTTCCTTTGGATTTTCAGTTGACTTTTAGAGAACCTCGTTATTTAAATCAGATTGCTATCGTTGAATATCTTTCGAATGTTTTGCCTTATGACATTGAATTGTTTATAAAAGAACACCCTGCGTCTATTGGAGCATACGACTATTGGCAATTAAAAAAGATACTTAAAAATAACAATATTAAATTAATATCTCCAGAAGTCAATTCTTACGATATAATTAAAAATTCGATGTTTGTTATTACCATAAATTCAAAAGTTGGGGTTGAAGCTCTTTTTCAAGGGAAAAAAGTTTATGCTTTAGGTTCGCCTTATTATTTATCAAATAAATATGCTGTAAAATTGGGAAGTTTAGATGATGTTAAAAAATTGGATTTTTCGCCTGAATCTTATACAAATCTATTTTATGATGAAGAATTCTTTAAACAACTTGCTACAAGCGTTTCTAAAGGGGAATTGTATGTTAATACTTCTGAGAATATCGAAAATTTCTCGAAATCTTTGGTAGAGGTAATTAAAAATGAAAGTATTGCTCATCAATCCGCCGTTTAAACCGGAGTATGGAAAATTTTCAAGGGAACAGCGAAGCCCCGCTATAACTAAAAGCGGCACATTTTATTATCCAATGTGGCTTGCCTATTCGACTGCTGTATTGGAAAAATATGGCTATGATTGCAAACTTATAGATGCTCCTGCCGAAAGGTTGAATTATGAGGAATGTTTATTAAGGATTGGAGATTTTGTCCCTGAATTGATAGTAGTTGATACTTCTACACCGAGTATTTATAATGATGTGTCTATATCTGCAAATTTAAAGAGAAAATTCGGCTCTTTTATGATTCTTGTCGGACCTCATCCGTCTGCTTTATATAAAGAAACTTTGGAAATAAATAAAGATATAGATGCAGTTGCTATGCGGGAGTATGATTTTATAATTAAAAATTTGGCAGATTTAATTAATGCCAAAGGAGTTAATCCATCAAAAGATGATCTCTTAAAAATTAGAGGGATAGCATTTAGAAAAGGTGAAGAAATTTTTGTTAATGAGAAAGCTGATTTGACGGAAAACCTTGATGAAATACCTTTTGTGAGTTCTATCTATAAAAAGCACTTAAATTATAAGAATTATTTTTATGCCCATAGCAAATATCCCATAGTTACTATAATTTCAGGAAGAGGCTGTCCTTATCAGTGTGTTTATTGTGTTTACCCACAGGTTTTTAATACCAGAAAAGTAAGATATAGAAACGTTAAAAATGTCGTAGATGAAATGGAATATATAATTAATAATTTTCCAGATGTGAAAGAAATAATGTTTGAAGATGATACTTTAACTTTAGATAAAAATAGATGTATTGAATTTGCAGAGGAAATAATAAAAAGGGGAATTAAAATAAAATGGTCAGCTAATTCAAGGGCGGATGTGGATTTAGAAACTATGAAAATTTTAAAAAAAGCAGGGGCAAGGCTTTTTTGTGTTGGTATAGAAAGCGGTGTTCAGGAAGTTTTGGATTCTATGAAGAAAAATTTAAAAGTAGAACAAGTAAGGCAGTTTTTTAGAGATTCAAAGAAGGCTGGGATTAAAATACACGGTTGTTTTTTAGTTGGTAATCCAAAGGAAACCAGAGAGACTCTTGAAAAAACATTGTCTTTTGCTTTAGAGCTTGAACCTGATACCGCTCAATTTTTCCCCATTATGGCATATCCAGGCACTGAGATATATGAGTGGGCATCCCATAAGGGATATCTTAAGACGACTAATTATTCAAAGTGGCTGGATGATTGCGGTATGCATAATAGCGTAATATCCAGGCCGGATCTTACAGATAGAGAATTGGTAAATTTTTGCGATCGCGCTCGGAAAAAGTTTTATTTGAGACCTTCTTACTTGATAAGAAAGTTTTTTCAAGGACTTTTCGATTCTTATGAAATGAAAAGACTTTTGAAGGGTGGTATAAATCTTTTAAAAAGCTATTTAGGCAGATGATATGAAAGTATCTGTAATAATTCCTGCTTACAATGCCTCAAAAACGATAAGATCATGTCTTCAGGAAATAATAAGCCAGGCATCATCTTTCGATTGTGAAGTTATAGTTGTCGATGATGGCTCAAAAGATGAAACTTCTTTAATAATAAAAAATGAATTCAAAAGTGTAAAACTTATCACTCAGGAAAATGCGGGTCCGGCTAAAGCCAGAAATACTGGGGCATCTGTTGGTTCAGGTGATATAATAGTATTTACAGATTCAGATTGTGTTCCCGATAAAGGTTGGCTTAAAGCTATGGTATCTCCTTTTAAAGATAGGGAAGATATAGTAGGAGTAAAAGGTATTTATAAAACCAAGCAAAAAGAAATTGTTGCCAGATTTGTGCAGATAGAATATGAGGATAAATACGATGTAATGCGAAGATATAAATACATAGATTTTATAGATACTTATTCAGCAGCCTTTTTAAAAAAAGCTTTTTGGGAAGTGGGGGGATATGACTGTCGGTTCAGAGTTGCATGTTCTGAAGATGTTGACCTTTCTTTTAAACTTTCTAATTTAGGATATAAGATGGTTTTTAATCCAGCAGCTGTTGTATGGCATATACATCCTTCAAGATTTTGGGACTATATGAAGAAAAAATATAAATTCGCATACTGGCGGATGCTGGCTATCAAAAATAATCCTAATAAGGCTTATAAGGATACACATACTCCTCAAACGATGAAGTTTCAATTATTAGTGCCTCCAATTTTTTTATTAGTTTTATTGCTTACATTTTTTGATTCGATGTTTTGGTTTAGAGTCGCAGGTATTTTATTGGTTCTTTTCTTTGTTCTATGTATGGATTTCATCATAAAGGCGATCAAAAAAGATTTTACGGTTGGAATATCATCGTTTTTTTTTCTTTTTTTTAGGAGTTTTGCTCAATTCCTTGGAGTTTTTAAAGGTGCTATTGATGTTTTCCTTTTGAATAAATTCAGTAAATAAGTTAAGATAATTATCCTTGAAAGATTAAGAGAGAATTTGATTAAAAAGGGATTTGAAAATATCAAAAGATTTTCTTGGCAAGAGTCAGCGAGAAAAATAATACAAATAATAAGGGGAATAGAGAATAGGGGATAGGGATTAGGGGTTGGGGGATGGGGGATTAAATTATAGATTATAAATGTTGGATTATAGATTATGGATTATGAATTATGAATAATTTAAAAACTAATGGCATGGCTAATTTAATTAAGCATTGGATAAAAAGTCGATGTCTCCCAAATAATATTATATCAGATAAAAACTCTGTCGCCGAAATCTTATGCGCAAAGTTCATAAATTTCCTTGTCTATTTTAATTTTTTTGTTTAATTTATACT
>Ga0272448_1002730_pt1 | contig 21681 bp, 23 predicted proteins | sample YNPCB0191_FD_202220 | JGI IMG/M metagenome (GOLD analysis project Ga0272448, IMG submission 202220) | Hot spring sediment microbial communities from Yellowstone National Park, WY, United States - YNP-CB-019-1 | ecosystem: Environmental > Aquatic > Thermal springs > Hot (42-90C) > Sediment... | reverse complement strand
AATTTCTAAGAAAATATAATTGACATTTACATTTCATTATGTTATTATGAGGACATAAAAAGTTGGTTTTCTAAAAGTTAAACTGCTTAAAAAATTCGCTTTTGCGAGGTGGAACAGGAGAATTTTATGAAAAAAACAGCATTTATTTTAGTTTCTACTCTGGCATTAATGTTAATTATTTTTTTAGGATGCGGAGGCAAGGAAAAAGCCCCTGCTGTTCAACCTGTTGTAAGCCCTGCAAATACACCTGAAGGCATGGAAGTCCAAGTCCCCGATTGGTATGCTAAGCCACCATCAGACCCAAATTATCTATATGCCCCTGCAACTTTTAAAGCAACAGATATGGGGCTTTCAGTTGAGCAAGCGATGCAAGTCGGGAGAGATGAACTTGCCAGACAAATAGCAGTTAGAGTTACAAATATGATGAAACGATACCAAGAAGAAACAGGAGGAAGCGAAGAAAATGCAGAATTTCTATCTACGGTATCTACTGTTTCAAAGTCAATTGCAGATGAAGTGATTAGTGGGTCAAATTGTAAGGAAAAAAAGATATATAAGGAAGGGGCAAAATCGTTTCGCACTTACGTCTTGATGGAACTTCCAATAGGGACAATGAATGCCTCACTACTGGAAAAAATAAAAGAAAACAAGAATATGTATACGCGTTTTAGGGCATCACAGGCGTTCCAAGAGTTAGAAGATGAAGTTCAAAAATATGAGCAATTCAAGCAATCCCAAGGATCAAAGTAATTATTGATATTTAATAGCCCAAACTTCTTGCTTATCATTTATAATTAAGCTTAGAAATTTGGGCTATTTTTGATGAGTTTATTTTGATTTTATAGAAGCCCAAGTGGTAGAAAGCTTTCCTTGTGATTGAACAAGCATTCCCTTTGATATACCATTATTCATAATGGTATTAAAATCCTGTTCGGTCAACGCTGAGTTAAACATGGCAACGTCATCTATTGTGCCATTTATCCATTGATAATTCTCAGGAGTTCCACCGATCCATATCTCTTTTGGAGTTCCCGGCGTATCGCCAGTGTCTATCTTTTGTTCTTGAATCATTACGCCGTCCACATAAACTCTGATAAATCCGTTTTTGGTATCAACCACTCCTCCGATAAAATACCATTGTTTTGTTTTGAATAATCTCCCAGTAGCAATACCTCTACCCCAGTTTCCAGCTTTATCAAGAGTTCCCATGTGAAGTGAGTCATTTGGTGCTCCGGCAGAACTCCATGAGGAGAAGTAAAAATATCTCGGATTTGCTGTGCCAGTGCAACTTATGTATGCAAACTGCTGTTCTGTTGACAGGTTTTCAAAGTTTGCCCATAGGCATTCCGAGAAATAAGTCTTTCCAACGCCGTTCACAGTTGTAGTATTGATGGAATGATTCGCCCCGCCAAGGAATAAACCTCCACCATTTTTCCCTTTAACCCATTTAGCATTAACACCCTTAATAATACCGTCATTTCCGTTACCGCTTACATCTTTGACCTTATCTCCTGCTCCCTCTTCAAATGTGTATATAAGGAAAGCAGTTTTTATATCAAAGGCATTAACATATCCAATAAGCATCAGGCTAACGACAAATATAAATAAAAGTAATTTTACTTTCATTAACTATCACTCCTTTTAAGGCACGGGAAAAACCGTGCCTCATTTTAATTGGTCTCTATTGAGCTTTTATCTGACCCCATTCAGTGGCGACCTTGCCAGCTGGTTTTACAGCAGTTATATTAAGTTCGCCAGTGATGCCATTATTCATAATATTATTGAGGTCTGCCTCACTTACAGCAACATTGAAGAATGCGACATCATCAACAATTCCGGCAAGCCATGTATAACCTTCGGGGCTACTTCCAACCCATATTTCTTTGGGGGTTCCCGGCACATCACCAGCGTCAATCTTCTGCTCTTGGACCATCTTACCATCTACGTATACTTTTATGGACCCAGCAACAGTATCAATTGTCGCAGCGACAAAATACCATTGATCTTTTTTGAATATTCTACCAGTTGCAATCCCTCTACCCCAATTTCCTTTTGTATCAAGAGTTCCTGCGTGTATGCAATCATTAGGTGCTCCTGCTGAACTCCATGTTGAGTAATAGAAATATCTTGCATTAGCTGTTCCTGTGCAGCTTATATATCCGAATTGGTTTTCAGGGGTAAGGTCACTGAATTTGACCCAAAGACATTCAGTAAAAGCTTTATTGCCGACGCCTTTGGCTGTTGCGGTTTTTATAGCAGTAGTTTTGCCGTCAAATTGCACGCCTTTTCCATTTTTCCCGTCAACCCATTTCACGTCTTTTACAAAAGTTCCATCATTACCGTTTCCACTCATGTCCTTAACGGTTGTGCCTGATCCTTCATTGAAAGTCCACGCTAAAAAGCACGTTTTCGGATCAACTTTGGCATTACTATAAGATACAAACATTAAACTGAATACGAACACACTGACAAAAGCCATAAGTATAAAACTCTTTTTCATCTTTTCCCTCCAAATCAATAAAAAGGATTTAGTCTATCAATAGACAATTCCCTATGACCAAGGATCTCACTTTTTGTCAATTTGCTTTATTTGAAATCTGCTTAAATATTCGCTCCATCACCTCCTCTAATGTTTCAATGCAACCAATATCTCCCTTATCTGATCAAGTAGTCTGGGCAACTCATTTTTTATTATATTCCAGACAATTTCATAGTTAATGTCAAAATAACTATGAATAAGTCTATCTCTTACACCGGCTAATTTTTTCCATGGCACGTAACTATATTCATTGCGTATATTATTTGATAAAGCTTTCACTGCCTCTCCGATGATCTCAAGATTATGAACGACAGCATCTTTGGTTTTTTTATCAAGGACAAATTTTTCATAAGTCAGACCTTCAATATATTCTATAATATTACATAAAGCTTCTTGGATATCTTCAAGATAATCAACATCTTTTCGCTTTTTAGGCATAGATCATAGTCCTCTCAACGTCCTGAACAATATGTTGGTATCTTTGGTTTTCTTTGCTTCTCATTAATTGATCAAATGTTGATAGGTCTACTTTTCTCCCCAATATGCCTTCAAGGAAATCTGCAAGTTCCATAAAATCTAATCCTATGGGTTTTGCAAGCTGAACAATGATGTCAATATCACTTTTGGAAGTCTGACTGCCCTTTGCAAACGATCCAAAAATTGCTAATCGTTCTACGCCATATTTTTCTTTTAAATAAGGCATCTGATCTCTCAGAATCCGTAAAATGTCATCTCTTGAAAGCTTTTTTCTCATTTTTTGTTTAAACTTCTTGTATTAATAACTTGTATCAATAAAAAGGATTTAGTCTATCAATAGACAATTCCCTATGACCAAGGATCTCACTTTTTGTCAATTTGCCTGATGCGACATCTAAAATTTCTTTGAATATCCGATTCCCCACCTCCTCCAAAGATTCAGTGCCGTCAATTATAGTGCCGGCGTTAATGTCCATATTATCATTCATCCGTGAATATAATAACGAATTTGTGGCGATCTTGATAACAGGTGCAATAGGAGAACCTGTGGGAGAGCCACGACCAGTCGTAAAAGTAACTATCTGTGACCCCGATGCTAACTCTCCTGCCACTGATGCGGTATCTTGCCCCGGAGAATCCATGATCACAAGACCTTTTTTAGTCGGTTGAAAGCCATATTCAATTGCCTCTACTATAGACATTGTTCCAGCTTTTGCGATCGCTCCGAGTGATTTTTCTTCTAACGTAGTTATTCCACCAGCGATATTTCCTGGGGCAGGATTTGCGAGACGAATATCAACGCCGATGGATTTTGCGCGATCCTCAACCCTTTTTACGAACCAAAGTATGCGATCCGCGGTTTCTTTATCAACAGCCCTTTCTGCAAGCAGATGTTCTGCTCCTATCATCTCGGTAGTCTCCGCGAGAATGACAGTTCCACCTGCTTTGACTATAAGATCACAGGCATATCCAGAGGCGGGATTAGCGGAAATGCCTGATCCAGCATCAGAACCACCGCATTGTGTTGCGAGGATCAACGAGTCTAATCCGACTTCTTCTCTTTTTAGACGAGAAGCATAGTCAACCATTTCACGGGCAATTTTTGCTCCCTTGCTTATTGATTCAAGAGTTCCCCCATTGTCTTGAATTATTAGTGTTTCAACAGGTTTCTTTGATATTGAAATGCTTTCCGCTATCTCATCTGAGCTTATCGTTTCACAACCAAGCCCTACTACTAGGACAGCAGAAACGTTGGGATTCTTACCTATTCCAACGAGGACTCTTTTAGTTTGCTCTTTGTCTTCTCCATTTTGTGCACAGCCATGCTCGTGAACCAAAGCAACTGTTCCTTGCACCTCCTCTGATATTCGTTTTGCGACATGGCTTGCACAGACGACAGAAGATAATATAAGGACATGATTACGAACGCCTACTGTGCCATTATCCCTTTTGTATCCAAGAAAGGTATTTCTCACCTCGCCATTCCTCTTTCACCTGAAAGGTTATGTGTATGCACTAATTCACCAACTGCGATGTCTTGTGTTGCTATGCCGATCCTTTGACCATATTTGATGACAGGCTCTCCCTTTCTTATATCCCTTAAAGCCATCTTGTGTCCAAAAGGGATATGGCTTTTAGCCTTGATATTACTTCCGTCATCAGCTATAAAAAGAGTTCCTGAGTCAACCTCAGTTCTTGCAGTAGCAACGTTATCTTTTGAGTCTATTACAACAAACTTTTCCTTGATTTTTATTGCGTTTTCCATACTTTCATATTATCATAGTGGTTTTATTCTGTCAAGTAAATTTCCTTTTAAACAATGCTTTCTGGTTCTCTTGTATTGCACCCCATTATTGGTGTCACTGATGAAGATCCTAATACCAGTAGACATCTTAAAGTAAACAATTACAAGTTAGTAAGATGATGAATTATTAGAATTTAAGGAATGGTTGAATTTAGCAGTTCTTTTTCATCTCCAAAAGACATAGGTTTGAATGCCTGTTATTAATCTAATCACTATCCAAAGACCGCCGATGATGTAGTCGCCAAATAAAAGTCCCATAAAAAACGGCAAAGCGACACGGTAGCCTTTAATACCTCCATGTCTGATGATCAACCTTTTACACAACCAGCTTAGAAATATTGAAAACCAAAGCCAGCTTAGCGTCCATGTGCTACCAGTGAGAGCATAGGCAGCAGGATGAAGCGTTATCCAAAGAAACCTAATTCGGAGTATATGCAAGACAAGCGTTACAAACGCACCTATTCCCATAAAAATAAGCTCTAATACCTTAGTTGACGAGGTATAAAAAAGCCAATTTTGAAGATGATCAAATCCTCCCCATGGCGGATTTACGCTTGCTCCGTTGCGGTATGACATCTCTATAAAAGACCAAAAGGCTGTAACGCTTGATACCGCAGTAGCAATAAGCATAGCAACCGCAAGTTTTATTATATCCGTTTTAGTCTGTTCTCCAAGCCAAAATCCTTCAAGAATATGTGGCATCGGATGTGCCCTATACCCGCGATTAAATCCCCATAGAACCGCAAAAGATGTCAAAGTTGATGCCCCGAGGCGTCTTGTGCCGAAAGCATCAATGATGATCTGATGGGGTGTTGCTTGAAACATCTCGTGTGTTGGCGGTCCTAATTGTGCCCTAATCCGTGTTATGCTTATTCCCATAATATAGTATATTCCAAAATAAAGCGGAATTACCCACCAGATCATGCCCATTTTATAGGCAAACACAAAAAGCCACGAAATACCTATTATCCCAATAGCTAATGCAGATTTATATTCACTACAAGTCTTCGTAAATAAACTTTGGAGTATATTTCTCAAATGCTTATGGCTTCCCCATAACGCTAATATTGTGATCATAATGTAAGACCCAGAAGTTTGAGGACCATCATAAGGAAATCCGGGGAGGCTTTGCATACCTAACGCATTGCCTAATATCCTTAAAGCTTTCCAAAAAAGATAAAAGAACCATATTGAAAAGGACAAATCCAAAGGCATCAAAAATGTCAATCCAATAGCAAACGGAAGCATATATACAGGTGTCCAACCCATAGCGTTCCATGGGCGTTGAGGAAAAAATTGGCTTATCTCAAATTGACGAGTGGGTATCTGTGGAAACGGAGGAAATAGAGCGTGAATCCCATTCCAAAGTGCAATTCCCCCAGCAATTGAGAAGCCTATCCACATCAACTTTGATCTCAAAAATTCTCTTGAAGGCTTGGTCAAATCATAAGGCAGTCTCACTATTGGGAATGTAAGTCTTTCGTGAACTGTCCAAGAAACCCTTATCATAACATTTATGGCAATCATCACTGCTATCAACGCAATGAAAAACGTTGTCCACCAAATAATCGGTGTAATCCATAGTTTATAATGATCGCCCCAATAAAGACTTGATTCCCCTTGATAATAAATAGCCAATTTAGTTGGGTCTTGAACCATAAGCCATTTAGGGAGGAGATGCCAAAACAAGCTTTGCCATTCATTTTCAGGTGTCGCATACCAATAACCATGCGTTAATACAGGGACAACGGTTTGTAACATATCATGCCCGGACACCGCAGACCCTACTGCAAGCATCGCATATATTGTTAAAAGCTCTCCCTGAGTTAATGCTCTATGTTTGGCAAACTTATTGATAAAAATATTTATTAAGACGATTACAGACAATGTTATAATGACGTTATAGAAAAGCGATATAGTGGTCGGTAGTCCGCTTAGATAGACATGGTTATTTATGAGAAAATAGACGTTAGGTATGATAAGAATAACGCCAATAGAAATTGACCGCAAAGATACACTTTGATATGCCGATTTCTGAGTCATAACTACTTTATTTACAGTGCAGTATTATTTCAGAGGGCTTTTTAATTTTGGACTTTTGGACTTAACCCTTTAACCTTTAATTGAACTTTATAGACAGAAGTCCTTGCAGTGATAAACAGTGTCTTGTTATCCTTTCCTCCAAAAGCACAATTTGCTGGTGCTTCTGGCGTTACAATATTACCTAAGTGCTTGCCTGTTTTGTCAAATATCCATACAACACCAGAGGTCACATATAGGTTGCCTTTCTCATCAACCTTCATACCGTCAGGACCATGTTGTCTTTCTGCGCTCAAATCTGCAAAGATACGTCCATTTGTCAGTGTTCCATCTGGCTTGACATCATAAGCTTTGACATGTTTACGGTCAGTATCCGCTATGTAAAGAATCTTTTCATCTGGTGAAAATACTAATCCATTAGGTTTTTCAAAATCATCTAACAAAAGCGTCAAAACTCCATCTGGGGATATTCTATACACACCTTGGAAGTCAAGCTCTCTTTTTGTTGGGTCAACTCCATAAGGTGGGTCTGTGAAGTATATGCTTCCATCGGATTTGACAACAACGTCATTAGGGCTATTAAGTCTTTTCCCGTTATATTTTTCTGCGATGCTTTTAATTGTGCCATCTGATTCTGTCCTTGAAACTCGTCTGTTGCCATGTTCACATGCGATCAGTCTCCCTTGTCTATCTAATGTCAGACCATTAGAGTTTCCGCTTGGTGAACGATATACCGAGAGTTTGCCATCAGGAGTCCACTTGTATATAGTATCTGCGGGAATATCACTGAACAATAGATAACCTTCTGGATGCCATACAGGACCTTCTGTAAACCTTAGGTCTTTGGCTATCTGTTGAAGACTGTTAGACTCAACAATTGCGTCAATTCCCAAATCTTTTCCCATGGCTATTCCTCCTATCAATAATGAAAAACAGATTGTGCAAATTATTTTAGCTGATAAGTTAGTAAGGCTTCTTTTCATTGTCATTTTCTCCATAATTTATTTTTTGATAATCTCAATCCAATGACTTAAAGCGTTTCCAAATCTGTCTTTTGGATGAGTTATAGCTGTAATTGATCCGTTTAAAACCTTATCTCTCAATTTCATTGTGATATGAAGATGATATGGATGGCGGTTAGCGTCCTCTGTTTTGATGTCGCCGATCATCCGACCAAAAAGATAACCATCTCTAAAAACGACATCATTAAGCAAAGTTTTCAATTGATCACCTATTTTAACGACAACATCCCCGCTTTCTTTGAACCAGAATGTTATCGGTATATGTTCTTTATATGTGACAATTTTGCCATTCCATTCGCCTATAAGTTCAGAAGTTGGAATAAATTCCATTGCAGTTTGATCAGTGTTAGATTTCTTTTTGGATTCGGCAATAGCGAGGTTTTCCGCATATTTGGGCAACATAGCTGACAATATCTCTCGGCATATTATCTCATGTTGATTTGTGTTAGAGTTTGCTAAAACTGTAACAACGATCTTTTCATCAGGGACAAGCATTAATGTTGTGTTTACTCCGCCCATTAGACCATTGTGCCAAGAGACACGATAGCCGTAAGAGTTCTGACAAATTGCCCATCCAATACCATATCGGTTTCCATTGCCCATATCAGCAGTCCCAACCTGCATTTCATCTATGGACTCATCAGATAATATCGCCCTTTGATTTGGTAAATGTGCTTTTAGATGAAACATTCCGAATCTGACGAGATCATGGACACTGCTAAAAACTGCTGATCCCCCTGGGTGATCAAAATCATAAAAAGGCACAATTTTCTTGTCAGTCCCATATCTGATCGCTTGATATTTCCTCAATCCTTTGTCAATATTAATTGATGAACGAGTCATATCAAGCGGAAGAAATACTTCCTCGCGCATAAAGTCAGCATAGCTCTTTCCAGAAAGCCTTGATATTATGTAATCTAAAATGCCATATCCAAGATTGCAATATTGGTATCTTTCGCCCGGTATGCTAACGATGTTCCCATACCTTCTGATAGTCTCATCCATGCTTGGTTTTGGATAATTTTCATCTTCATAGAAAAAATGGCAATGCACTGGCAGACCAGAAGTATGATTAGCTATCATTCGGACAGTCGCATCTTCTGCTTTTCCTATCCAAGCGGTAAGTTTCGCATCGTCAAGATAGTCATTGACGGGGCGATCAAGATCGATCAATCCCCGCTCTTTTAATATCATTAACGCGGTAGCAGTTATCGGCTTTGAGATTGATGCAAGCGAATACATAATATTAGGGTTTGATGGTATCATTTTTTCACGATTTGCCCAGCCGAAGCCTTCTTCCAAAAGTATTTCGTCACCTTTTGCGACAGCAACTGCAATAGAGGCTATGCCGTCTTTCATTATTTTTTCCCTTATGGATTCACGAATTTTATTCTTGTCTATCATCTATAAAACCTTTCAGATATGTAAATCTATCAAATTCTCATATAATATAAACCAACTAATGATCGTTATAACAGCAATTATGATTATAATATTAGATATAGATTGAAATCAACTGAAAAACACTGATGATTGGACATAAGTTTGGACGTTTCATAAGATAAATAACAAATAACATAGAAGTTCCATAAAAATTCCCAGTTTTTCATAATTATTGACTTATAGAACGGTATGATTTATAATACCAGAAAAATAAAAAATAAACCACAGGCACAAATAAGGATATCCCGACTTATCGTTGTTCTAAGGAACATTGAGAGGGATCATTTCAAGCATTTAGCTTATCGGAGGTAGCAAAAATGAAGAAGGCTTATTTAGCAGTGTTGGTTTTTGCGTTGTGTCTATATGCAATTTCTGCGATGGCTCTGTCTGATGGGGTTATCAGAAGGCTCTAAAAAGGAACTGTTAATGAAGTTGCCTTTTCACCAGACAACAAATATTTAGCTGTGGGAGGTTCTGTGGGCGTATGGCTGTATGATGCAGTCACGTTTGCAGAGGTAGGGTTCTTTGAGACAGGAAGTTGGGTTTGGTCCGTAGCATTTAGCCCAGATGGCAAGATATTAGCAAGCGGGAGTGAGGATGGGACAGTGCTGTTGTGGGATATGTTATCGCCATATATTAACCCCCTGAAGCTTGCAAAATAAGCATTGGGAGACTTGATGGGGATATACACAAGTCAGGATAGGTCAGCATATTGGGATGGCAGGAACGAGTTAGGCGAGCAGGTATCAAGTGGGATATATTTCTATACCATTCAAGCTGGAAAATATAGGGCAACAGGCAAGATGCTAATGCTTAAATAATATCAGATTACTAAATTGGAGTATCATAAATGCGAAGAAAGATAATTTTAATTATGTGGATTATTACTTTTTTGTTTATATCTATGGCTATATTTGCCCATCAACCAGTGATCGTAAAAAAGGATAGCTCAAAAGACAAACCTGTTTTGGTAAAAAAGCCCGAGGTCTCTTTTGCCTTTTATGGTGAACTCGCAGGAGAACCGCATTATTACAAGATAGACTCAAAGAAACCTTTTGATCTTTATGTAAATATACTTGTCCCAGATTATTCTCCAAAAACAAAGGCAATATTAAAACATGATATGTCTTTTGAGATATTAAAAGATGATATGTCAATAATTATCATAGACGGAAATGACTTTGAATGGAAACGGTTTTATGAGCCTTATGGCAAAGACAATTACTATATGGGACCGGAGTTTGAACGCAATGTTGAAACAGGAGTTTATTATATCAGAGTTTTTAATAAGAACAATAACGGCAAATATTCCCTTGCGGTAGGCAAAAAAGAGAAGTTTACACCTTGGGGACTTATTGGAGCATTATTTAAGGCAAGATCGCTTGATAAATGGTTTTTCAAACCCTAAATAGGAGGATTAAAATATGCCGATCCTGACTGCGGATCAGTTAAAAAGTGTCAGCTATAAAATTTTTACGGCGATGGGTGTCCCTTCAGAAGAAGCCAAAATTGTCAGTGAATTTCTCGTAAATGCAAACTTGGCAGGACATGATTCACATGGAGTTATACGCGTTCCACAATACGTAAATCTCATAAAAAGTGGAAATATTCTACCGGGTGCAAAGTTGGAAATAGTGAGAGAAACACCAAGCAGTGCGGTATTAAATGGAAATTGGGGGTTTGGTCAAGTCTTGGCAAAAAAGGCGATGGAAATAGCCATAGAAAAGGCAAAGAGCAAATCCGTTTCAACGGTGACAATGGCACAATCAAATCATATAGCACGGCTTGGCGAATATCCGGCTATGGCAGTTGAGAAAAATATGATAGGTATTATCATGGTCAACAATCATGGTTCTGCACAATATATGCCACCGTGGGGAGGTATTGCCCGAAGATTATCGCCAAATCCTTTGTCTGTCGGTGTTCCAACAGGAAGGTATGATCCCGTCATTTTGGATATAACAACCGCAGTCGCAGCGGAAGGCAAGATAAGGGTTAAACTTAATAGAGGCGAGAAGTTGCCAGAAGGCTGGATAATTGACTCCGAAGGCAACCCGTCAACAGACCCTAAAAAACTTTATGGACCTCCACAAGGGGCGATATTGCCGTTTGGAGGGGCAACAGGCGGACATAAAGGTTACGGATTAGGATTTATCGTTGATGTCCTCGCAGGAGCATTAAGCGGAGCAGGATGTAGCAGGGCAAATGCTACAAAATTCGGCAACGCTGTCTTTATAACGGTAATTAACGTTGAGGATTTTGTCCCGATAGACGAATTCAAGGCAGAAGTTGACGGATTGATAGATTATGTTAAATCGTCGCCGAAAATGCCCGGCGTTGATGAGATATATTATCCCGGAGAAGTTGAAGCAAGAGAACGAAAGAAACGACTTGAAAAAGGCATATTCGTTGAAGATGAGACTTGGGGTCAGATCGTCAAATCAGCACAAGAACTGAATATTGATATAAACAAGCCTGATTTTTAGCCTTTATAATTGCTTATGATTTATAGGAGGATAAGCGATGAGGTTTGCTGTAATTGGATTGGCAGGTGTTGGTGCAAAACATGTATCAGTAGTTAGCAATCTGGAAAATGCAGAGTTAGCTTGCGTTTGCGATGTAGTTAGCAATATCGCTGATGACTTCGCTAATAAATACAAAACTAATGCTTACTATTCCGTAGAAGATATGGTTGAAAAAGAAAAACTTGACGGTGTGATAGTCGCTACTCCGCCGAAGAGCCATTATCCTATAACAAAAATATGTGCCGAGAAAGGCATTCATGTATTCGTTGAAAAACCGATGGCTAGCTATGTCAGCGATTGTCAAAAGATGATTGATGTATGCAAGGAAAATAAGGTTACGCTTATGGTTGGGCATAAAAAGCGATTTGTGCCTGCGTTAGTCAGATTGAAAGAGCTTACAGAAGGCGAGCTTGGCGAGATAAAATATATGATCCATAGATACCCTCATCCTTGGATGTCATCAAAAGATTGGTTTTGGGCAGAAGATGATGGAGGAGGACCTATCCTTGAAAACGCTGTCCATGCTGCTGATATTCTTGGATTTCTCATGGGTGATGTGGATTCTGTCTATGCAGAAGGCGATTCTTTCTTTGCAGAAAATCGTAAACCACAGATTAATTGTGCGGTATATACATTAAGATTTAAAAGCGGCGCGATTGCAACCGTTGGAGCAGGTATGGTATCTGTTCCTGCTTTTAGTTTTGAGGATTTCTTTATTGCAACGGATAACGGCGTCGCAGAAGTTTCTGGTCACTTTGACTCAGTAGAGAAGATAAGATACGCCTTCCGAAAAGACCCAAATAACGCAAAAGAGGAAGTTTATAGCGGAGTAGATGCCTTCGTTGAGGAGATCAAGCATTTTATAGAGTGTTCAAAGACTGGAAAAGAGCCAATCGCAAGCGGAGAAGCTGGCAAAAAAGCTGTGGCAATATGTAGAGCTGTCAAAAAATCCGCTGAGATCGGTGAGCCTGTAAAGGTTGGAAATTAAAGATAATCGTAGCAAATTTGTAATACCATTTCTCAGAGGTATGTCATTAATAATGCCATTCTGAACGAAGTGAAGAATCTCCTTTCTTCAATGATTATGAGATTTCTTTATCTTATCAAAATGACATAATTGAATTGAGAAATTGTATAATAATGCGATCTATCGCACATTATAAAACAACGGATCGCATTATTACGAAAAAATCAATAATTTAGTAATTAGATTTGATATTCCCCCACATTGTTGGCATTTTATTTAATGGCTCAACTCCTGCAAGGACAGTAAGGCTTTGATTCATCGCAGTTTTAAGTTCTGATTCTGACAACGCCTTTGTGAAAAATCCCACTTCATCAATAATGCCTGTTGCTGCAACATCGCCGGGTCTTGCACCTATCCAAAGCGGGTCTTCACCATTCACTAAAATTTTGCCTTTTGAGTCTGTTTCGCCATCCATCACACCATCAATATAAAGCCTAACTTTTTTGCCGTCATACCATTTAGCTATGTGATGCCATGTGCCATCAGCTATGATTTTTTTCCCATCAAGCCTTCCTTCTCCACCTTCCGCATGCCACATCAAGACGGGATAATCTGCGTCATGCACCCAAATATCTATATGTCTTTTCAGATGCTGTTCAGGCCAAACAAGACCATCTTTCCATGCGATATACTGCCAACTTACCGCCTCAAGTTTTGTCCAAGCGACGAAAGTATAGGCGTCTGCGTCCATATAATCCTTATGAGGAATACTAACATAGCTATCGCCTTTGCCCGGAAATTTTATTGCATTGCCAAATTTCCCTTGTGTCCATGATACGCTACCTTTAAGTTCACCGTTCAAGCCTCCGACAGAATCTTTTGCAATTTTGCCTGTGCCTTCGTCAAAACTCCATGCACCAGCAAGGCTCATCTGTGCAGAATAGACAAAGCCTGTTGAAACAACGATAAAAATCAAACCGAATAAAATCATAAACGTAGTTCTCATAGAAAATTCTCCCCTTGATGATTGTTAGTCATTAATCGCTGATCAATTTCTTAATTGCTCTTGGTAAGAAATCTATCAGATCACCAGCGATTAGCCCACATTCGCCTCTGTCAATGCTTGCCAAATCACCAGCTAACCCATGAATATAGACACCAAGTATAGCAGAATCCTTTTCATTTAAACCCTGTGCTAAGAATCCTGCTATTGTCCCTGTCAGGACGTCCCCTGTCCCGCCAGAAGCCATTCCCGGATTGCCTGTTGTATTTAAATAGGCTTCACCATTCGGATAGGCAACAACTGTCGGAACGCCTTTCAGAACTAATGTAACGCCATATTCCTTTGCAAAATTGACAGCTACATTGATACGATCGGATTGGACGTCGGATGTCGTCTTGCCGATCAATCTACTCATCTCTCCAGGATGAGGTGTCAAAATAGTTTTTTCGTCAAGTTCATTAAGACTATTTTTATCCTCTGCCAACGCATTAAGTCCGTCAGCATCTATCACCTTAGGTATATGTATATCTTTACATAATTTTTGCACTAAGGCTATAGTCTCACGATTTCTTGATAAACCTGGACCTATGGCAACGACATCAAACTTGTCAATCATCTGCATAATTATATCGTAAGACTGCAAAGACAATGTTTGATATTGGGTCTCTGGTAAAGGCAATGTCATAGCTTCTGTTAGCTTAATTTCCATGATCGGATTAAGGCTTTCAGGCGTGCCTAATGTGACAAGACCTGCACCAACTCTTAATGCTGACAAGCTTGCCATTGCACCTGCTCCCGTTAATCCGATAGAACCAGCGATCACTAATACTCTGCCGAATAAACCTTTATGACCATCGCGAGGTCTTTTAGGCAATATATTTTTGATATGATCGGACTGAATCAAATTAACAGGGATATTTTGTGAATCTATAACGGTTTGAGGGATACCGATGTCGGCAATATTAAGTTTTCCGACAAAATTTGCCCCAGGATAAAGTAAAAGCCCCCTTTTCGGCAATGCCATTGTTACAGTTATTTTAGCTTTTATGCAAGAACCTTCAACTTTGCCAGTATCAGAATCCAATCCAGATGGGAGATCAACCGCTATAATTGGTATTTTTGTTGAATTTAGATAGTCTATTACATTACTTGCAAAGCCTCGCACTGGTCCACTTAATCCAGTCCCAAATATAGCATCAACAATTATGTCATTTTGCAATATATTGCCCTTTTTCTCGTTCAATTGCTCATCAGAAAGTATGTAATCAATGTTGAGTCCGATATTTTGTGCAATTTTAAGGTTTGTCAAAGCATCACCGGAGAATTTTTCGGGTTCTGCCAACAGATATATTGTAACATCATATCCCTTATGTGCGAGATAACGGGCAATTACCAAACCGTCACCACCATTATTGCCTTTTCCAGCGAAAATAGCTACATTGCGGAACGTTGATAATGGAAAATCGCGCTCAATCACATTGACAACAGCTAATCCGGCATTTTCCATAAGCACGATGCCGGGAATACCGATCTCATTTATCGTTTGAGAGTCTATATTACGCATTTCTCCTGCTGTTACCACTTTCATAATGGCTAATCTCCCATTGACAGATAGCGAGTTTCTCCGCTGTTAACTACGATAGGTCCTTCTGCTGACAAAGGCAAAAAGCCTTCTTTTGTAGTTGTTTTTACTTTAACGCTGTTATATATCCCCGGCGGAACAAATTCCGTTAAAATCTCGCCGTCTTCCAATACTTTTGCTGAGTACTGCTCATTATCAATAAAGACTATTGTTTTAGTTACAGTATAAATCTTGACATCTCCACTTGTTGGCAGATGATCTATCGTATATTCGCCATATTTATTCTTCTCTGGCAGACGTGGGACGCCATCTACATATACGACAATTTCAAATTCGCCGTAAAGAGTTGATATTTTTTCCTTTGGGACTTTTCCAGATATTGCACCGTTTAGCTTTAGATTTATATCTCCCAAATCTTTATGACTAGCTTTTGGTATATCAACAGGGATATTACTCAATAGGTAAGGGCTTTTTTGAATCTGTATTATGTAAGACCCAGGAGTTATATCTTGGAATTGGAATCTGCCATTTGCATCAGCTATGACAGAAGTTGAGTATTCCCCTCTGAGTATTACTTCTGCGTTTGTGACGTCCATTACCGGATCGGTTACTATCCTTCCTGTAAGTCTGCTGGAACCGACAGAAGCGGGAACATAAGGGTCATCAAATCCACAACCAGTAATGTAAATAGATATAAAAACGATAATTATACATTTCAATTTTAGCACAAAAGATCACTTCCTGTTTTATACGCCAATTAAAAGATTGAAAAATATTATAAACAATCAAGATTAAACCTTAAACCCTTAATTTCATCATTTCCTTTTGTATAATATAATAACAATAAAAATATGTCAATAGACTAAGATTTAATCATATCGTTTTTTATTGATCTATTTGTGCATTCTTGATAAGATAGATACGACGCTAATAAACTTGGTAAAAGCTGAGAAGATTATCTGGCAAGCGGATAATTCAAAGGTTCGGGCAAGATATACAGACCTATCTACAAGTTGATTTATAATATAGGAGGATATGACTTATGCAATGCCCGAAGTGTAAACATAATAATAGAGAAGGTGCTAAATTTTGTGAAGAATGCGGAGAGAAATTACAGCTTAAATGCCCTAAATGCGGTGCTGAATTGAGAGCAAATGCCAAGTTTTGCGATGAATGCGGAGCTAATCTTATTGCGGAAATACAAACTGATTCGCACAAAACTAATATCCCAAAGTTAGAGGACATGCACGCACAATTACAAAGCCTTATACCAGAGGCATTAGCTCAGAAATACCTGTCCGCAGAACAGATGGCAACAGGTGAAAACAGACCCATTACCGCATTGTTTGCAGACATATCAGGATTTACTCCGCTATCTGCTAACAAGTCATCAGAAGCTATATTTCAATTGGTTCAGGATTGCTTCAAACGGCTTGTCAGCATAGTTGCCAAATATGAAGGCAGTATCAGTGGATTCAGAGGTGATGGCTTGCTTGCTTTATTCGGTGCACCTATACTACATGAGAATGATGCAGAAAGAGCGATCCTATCAGCAATTGATATGCGTAATGCTATGCAGGATTATCAACTGCAGGTATCCATAGGCATCAATACCGCCATGATGACTGTTGGTGAGATACAGACACAACTACATAATGAGTACACAGCTTATGGGATGGACATCAATTTAGCAAAGAGGTTACAGGAACATGCAGAAGCAGGACAGATATTAGTTGGCAGTGGGACATACAGGCTTACCAGAAAGGCTTTTGACTTTGAGATGATACCGAATCTATCGGTTAAAGGGTTTTCTCAACCTGTTACAGCTTATTCAGTCAAGCAGGTGAAGGTCCATCCAGAGAAGCTCAGAGGGATAGAAGGTTTAAGGGCAAGGATGATAGGCAGGGAGCATGAGTTCGCAGATGCAAAGGAATCAGTTGATGAATGGCTTTCGGGTCATGGACAGATTGTAAATATAATTGGTGAAGCAGGCATTGGCAAGTCAAGATTAGTATCTGAATTGAAGGCTTATATTTCTGGTAAAGATGATGATCTTCAATATATTGAGGGCAGATGTGTCTCAATAGGACAGCCAATCAGCTATTGGCCATTCATAGATATACTGAAAACATACTTCAATCTCAGTGAAGGAGATGATAGCTCAACAATAGCAGGCAAGGTTACAGAATCCGTAACACAACTAATGCCACTATCCGCAGATGAGACATTATCATTATTGGGGCAACTGCTATCAATCAAATATGGCAATGAGTTAGATGATAGATTGAAATTTGCCACACCAGAACAGATAAGACACCAGACACTGATGAGGCTCAGGGATATATTCACGACATTAGCAAGGCAAAAGCCATTGTTGTTGATACTGGAAGACCTTCATTGGTCAGATGACCTATCATTAGACTTAATTTCACTATTGATGGATGAATTAGCGAACACGCCATTGATGTTGTTATGCGTCTATCGTCCAGAGAAAGAGCATAGGGTATGGCAGTTGAGCGAACAGGCAAGGCGTAAGTGTATGGACAGGTTCACGGAGATAATGTTGAAGCCGTTGTCAAGCGTTGAGAGCAGACAATTGATAGAGTCATTGCTTGAGATAGAGAATTTGCCAGAGTCAATAAAGAAGATGATAATGGAGAAATCGGAGGGCAATCCATTTTTCATAGAGGAAGTGATACGGTCATTAATAGAGCAAGGGATGATATATCATGAGGATGATAGATGGAAAGCCAGAGAAGAGATAGCGGATATAGATGTTCCAGATACGATACAAAGTGTTATATTATCAAGGGTTGACAGGTTACAGGCGGAGGCAAAGTATGTGCTTCAATGTGCATCTGTTATAGGCAGGTTATTCAAGCATAGGTTGTTGGAGCATCTCACACATCAAGAGCAAAAGCTTAATCGTTACATCAGTGAGTTTGAGGAGAGGGAATTAGTTTATGAGGAGCGGACGGTGCCTGAGTTGGAGTATGCCTTCAAGCACGCATTGACGCAGGAGGCGACATATCAGAGCATATTAGAGAGGAAGAGGAGGGAATTTCATCTTCAGGTAGCACAAGGCATTGAAAAGCTATATCAGGAAAGGCTAGAGGAGTATTATGAGGAGTTGGCAGAGCATTACTCTAAGAGTGATGATGTCCAGAAGGCTATTGAGTATATGCTGAAAGTAGGTGAAAAAGCAAAGAGGAACTATGCTAATGATACAGCTATATCGTATTATCAAGGTGTGCTTGATATGCTGGAAAAGAATAATATTGAGAACAATGATTGGAAGTTGGAAGCATTGAAAGGTTTAGGAGAAGTTTATCATAGAATAGACAAGATTGATGAAGCTGAGGGTAGTTTTAAGCAAGCTATAGAAATTGCAAAAGAGATGAAGCTTAATCCACGACAGATTGCAAAATTATATTTTTGGATCTCAGATACGATTTGGTGGAGTGCAAGATATGATGACATAATTGATTATGCAAATATGGGTTTGGAAATTCTAGGTGATGATACTGAATGCTTGGAATCGGCATTAAATAATACAATGTTGGGTACGACATATGCCAATATTGGAAAATATAATGAATGTCTGAAGCACTTCAATAGGAATAAGGCATTTATCAGAAAACTTGATTATACATTAGAACTCAGAGTTCCTTATACTCACATTATATGTTTCGAAAATGATCCAAATTCAGCATGGGAATGGGCAAAAGAATTGGAAATGCGAGCAGAGAGAATAAATGACCAAGCAGGTGTAGCAGCGGCATGGTATCGTCAAGGTGGGATTTTCCAAATGAAAAATGATGATAATAACGCTATTATAATGTATAGAAAAAGCATTGATAAGTATCAAAGCATTGGTGATAATAAAAGCACAATGGAACCATACTTAGCATTAGCAAGGACTCTTTTTAAATTAGGAAATATATCAGAAGCTGAAGAAAACGCACAAATTGCTTTGAAACTTACAGAACAATTCGGACAAAAGTTATTCACTTCTGCTTCATATTCTTTATTGGTTCAACTATCTATATGCCAGTGCCTTTGGGATGAAGCTATAAACTATATGCAAAAATATCTTGAAATAACGGAAAAGATTGCTAAGAATCGATTATTTGCTGAATGGATTAAACTTTCATTGGGATATGTCCATATGAGGAAAGGCGATTATGAGAAAGCACTTAATATTTTCCATAACTTTGCAGATAAAATATTTGAATTACAAGATGAGTACGGATTATTCGTTTTTTTAGAGAAACTAGAACATACTTACAAAAAGCTTGACAAGTATAACGACCTACTCAATTTCTGCTTCAATTTATTAGAGAAATTAGAATATACTTACAAAAAGCTTGGTAAGTATGACGATTTCCTCAATTTCTGCAAAGATTACAGAGAAAAACATGCAGAAGCAGTAAAGGATTTGCCATTACAGCAGTGGTATCTTGAACCTGCACAAATCAGCAATGAACTATCCAGTCCTGTTTTTAACGATGACTTCAACAAAGATTTGGATCCATCATGGACTTGGGTTGATATATTCAATGACTGCCATTATGAAATTACTGAAAATGGCATTGAGATACATGCAGCAAATGGTAGAGACCTTTACTGGCTAAACATGAGTGCGCCAAGATTTGTCAGAGAAATTACAGGCGATTTTGCAGTTCAGGTATGCGTCTCTCCTGCGACAAAAGATAAGCCACAGATAGGCGGATTGTTTATATGGAAAGATGATAAGAATTACATCTGCTTTGAGAGAGGTGAATCTGATCCTTATGGTTTCTGGTTCCTTGGATATATCAATGGGAAAGGAAAGATGGTCGGCAGAGGGCTTTTACCAGAAGAATCAGAGTTTACATATATGAGATTAGAGAGAAATGGCAGTGAAATATCAGCCTATTGTAGCATAGACAATGAGAATTGGCTGACCTGTGGCAAGCTATCATTCCCAATTGATGATCCGATCCAAGTCGGCATATATGCAATCGGCATGATAGACAGAACTATCTATTGCAGAGAATATAGGGAAGGCACAGCAATGCTATTCCGCAATTTCAAGATATGGACGAAAAATGTTGGTAAGTTTGGAGGATGACAAAATGTCAAAAATCAAAGAACAATTGTTAAATGAAATTGAGGCATTATCAGACGAAAGCCTTAAAGAGTTACTAGATTTTGCAGAATATCTTCATAAAATGAAGGAAAGCAAGAGCGTAATGGATGGGGAAAATCCATTACTTAAATTCATTGGTGGTATTTCTCATGGTTCTTTAGCTGAAGGGATTGATGAAGAATTATATGGTAATGAAACTCTTAATTGATACTTGGGGCTGGCTAACCCTCAGAGATAATTGAGAAAAAAGACATGTCGTAGATTACCATTATCTTTTGCTAAGGCGTCAATAGAGCTTATAGACAGTAGTATAATTAAAAAGTATGTGATTCTTGAATGGATAACTCCCAGCAGATTTGAGAGAGCAAAACAGTTTAGGTTACAATTTCACGATAAATCTAATATCTCCTTTACTGATCTTACATCAATGGTAGTAATGAAAGACCTGGATATAGGTTATATACTTACTGAAGATGAGCATTTTCTACATGTTGGCATGTGATTTAATAAGGCACCATAGTGATTGTATGAGAATATAGGGAAGGCACAGCAACGCTATTCCGCAATTTCAAGATATGGACACGATGAAAATCCATGAGAGAGCTAATAATGAAAATTAGAGATATTATTAGAATGATAGAAGCAGATGGTTGGTTCTTAGTAAAAACAAAGGGTAGTCACCGACAATATAAACACCCCATCAAACCGGGTAGAGTTACAATAGCAGGACATCTTAACCACGATTTAGCCATTGGGACTTTGAATAGTATATTGAAACAAGCTCAGTTGAAGGAGGAAAAAAGATAATGTACCGCTTTCTAATTGTTATTGAAAAGGCAGAAGGAAATTATTCAGCATATTCACCAGATTTGCCGGGTTGTGTTGCTAGTGGTAAGACATACAAAGAAGCAGAGCAAAATATGTATGAAGCAATTCAAATGCACATACAAGGTCTATTAGAAGATAATTTGCCTATTCCTGAATCACAATCTTTCGCTGAATATATTGCTATTTGTTGATGCGAGTATTCCTATTAAATTGAGCTGATTCACTAGTGGCAAATTAGGCATCCATGCAATCGGCATGATAGACAGAACTACCTATTGCGGAAAATATAGGGAAGGCACAGCAACGCTATTCCGCAATTT
>Ga0272448_1002729_pt1 | contig 21682 bp, 14 predicted proteins | sample YNPCB0191_FD_202220 | JGI IMG/M metagenome (GOLD analysis project Ga0272448, IMG submission 202220) | Hot spring sediment microbial communities from Yellowstone National Park, WY, United States - YNP-CB-019-1 | ecosystem: Environmental > Aquatic > Thermal springs > Hot (42-90C) > Sediment... | reverse complement strand
GAGCCTGGCTTGTTTCCGCCGGTTCATCAAGCCCTGGCTGGCGAAAATGATGGATTTGGCGCACTCCCTGGGCGCGCTGGTCTTTCATCACAACGACGGGGCCATTCGCCCCTTGCTTCCGGAGCTGATCGAAATGGGTGTTGACGTTCTTAATCCCGTGCAGTGGCGCTGCCCGGGTATGGATCGCAGGGAGCTGGTGGCGGAGTTCGGATCATCGCTGGTGTTCCACGGCGCGGTTGACAACCAGTTCACGCTCCCATTCGGGCGGCCAGCCGACGTCAGGCGCGAGGTGTGCGAGAACCTGGAGATTTTCAGCCGGGCGAAGGGGTACGTTGTGGTGCCCTGCCACAATATCCAGGCCAACACGCCGACCGAGAACATTCTTGCGTTGTACGAAACTGTGGCGGAATGGCGAGGCCGGTAGGGACCAGCCGCCGGCCTCAGCAAGCGGCGGCTCCGCTATACTGAAGCTCCATGAGCGGAACAATCGGAGTGGCCATCCTCGGCACCGGTGACGTCTCGGGAGAACACATCAAGGCCTACATGAACAACCCGCACACCGAGGTGCGCGCCATCTTGAGCCGGCAGCTTGCAACAGCCCAGGCCAAGGCGCGGCAGTACGGGTTGCAGGACTGCCGTTTCTACACGGACCTTGACAAGCTGCTAGCCGACCCCGACATCCAGGTGGTTTCCATTTGCACACCGCATCACATGCACGTCGAGCAGGGCGTGGCCTGCGCGCAGGCCGGCAAGCACGTGGTGGTCGAAAAGCCCATCGCCCTTGATCTGGAAGGTCTCAGGCGGCTGGATCGAGCCGTGCGTGAGTACAACGTGCGCAGCGTGGTCAGTTTCGTGCTGCGCTGGAACCCGCTGTTTCAGGTAATTCGTTCCATTCTGGCCCAGGGCTTGCTGGGTGACCTTTACTACGGCGAGATTGACTACTTGCACGGCATCACCAAGGACTACGGCATCTACTCCTGGATGAGCCGGCGCGCATACGGGGGCACGGCCCTGCTGTCGGCGGGCTGCCACGCCGTGGACGGCCTGCGCTGGTTCGTGCAGCGTGAGGCGGTGGAAGTCTTCGGCTACGCTAACTTCAGCCGCGGCAACCCGCTGGATTACGAGTATGAGCCCAACAGCGTGATTCTGATCCGCTTCGAAGACAACGTGATGGGCAAGGTGGCCACTTCCATCGAGTACGCGGCGCCTTACACCTTTCCTATCGTGCTCATGGGCAATCGCGGGGTCATCCGCGACAATCGCCTTTTCACGCGCTGCTGGCCCGGGCAGACCGGCTGGGCCGCCATTCCCACCATCCTGCCTGACAGCGGGGCGGTCACACACCACCCGTTCCAGGCCCAGATTGACCATTTCATCGAATGCGTACGCACGGGTTCGGAATCGCACGCCAGCGTTGCCGACGCGGTCAAGACGCACGAAATCTGCCTGGCCGGCGAGATCTCCAAGCAGGAAGGCCGGCCCGTGAAACTGCCCCTGTCCTGAGGTCTCTCAGCGGGCTGACGAAAATATTCCTTGCGCCCTGTGTGCCGCCGCGGGGGCTCTCGGCTTCGGGCGGGGATGGATGTCGACTGGTGAGCCGGGCGGGACTCGAACCCGCGGCCCTCTGCTTAAAAGGCAGATGCTCTACCGCCTGAGCTACCGGCTCGCCTGGCGATCTGGAACTCTACAGCTACCATAACACAGCCCGGCGCCCGAAATGCCACAATGGGTTTTATGCCTGAACCCGTAATCGTTGTCGCCAGTGGTGATCTTCGTCTGTCGGCAAACCAAGTCTGCTGGCCCGCCCAGCAGCAGGCCGAAGAAGCCGTCATGGAGGCCATTCGCCGCGAGGGTCGCGCCGTGCGCCGCGGCCACCCGGTGGATCCCGAGAAGGGGCACGGCTTTATTGACAGCCAGAAGCGCGGCTTGGAGGTCTTCCGCGAGATCCCTCCGGATGCTCCGCTGGTGGTGGTCGAAGCGGTCTGGCAGTACAGTCACCACGTACTGCCCGGCCTGTTGACTCATCGCGGGCCGATTCTTACCGTGGCCAACTGGAGCGGGCAGTGGCCCGGCCTGGTCGGCTTGTTGAACCTGAACGCGTGCCTGACGAAGGCCGGAGTACGGTACAGCAGCCTTTGGAGCGCAGACTTTAACGATGACTTTTTTGTCCAGGGTCTGCGGCGCTGGTTGAACGGAGAGACGCTGGTTCACGACACCAGTCACGCCCGGCCGTTGAAGCAGTTCAAGCTGCCCACGCGCGCCGCCAGAATCGGACGCGAGACGGCTCGCGAGCTGAAAACCCGCAAGGCCATCATGGGCATCTTCGACGAGGGCTGCATGGGAATGTACAACGCCATCATCCCCGACGAACTGCTGCACCGCACGGGAGTCTTCAAGGAGCGCCTCAGCCAGTCGGCTCTTTATGCCGCCATGCTGCGGGTGCCGGATGAGGAGGCGCGCGAGGTGCGCGCCTGGCTGGACGCCAAGGGGATGCGTTTCGTGACCGGACCCAACCCGGAGACCGATCTGACTGATGAGCAGATCTTGACCCAGTGCAAGATGTACATTGCCGCTTTGCGCATTGCCGATGAGTTCGGCTGCGACACCATCGGCATCCAGTACCAGCAAGGCTTGAAGGACTTGGCGCCTGCTTCGGATCTGGTCGAGGGCCTGCTCAATAACGTGGATCGCCCGCCGGTGCGCGATCCGAAGACGGGCCGCGTGCTTTACCAGGGCGAGGCCTTGCCGCACTTCAATGAAGTGGATGAATGCGCCGGCCTGGATGCCTTGGTCACTAACCGCGTGTGGCGCCGGCTGGGCTTTGACCCGGAAACCACGCTGCATGACATTCGCTACGGCGAGGCTTACCAGGATCGCTTCGTTTGGGTCTTCGAGATTTCCGGCGGCGCCCCGCCGAACCACCTGGTCGGAGGCTATGCGGGCGCCGTCAGCGAGCGCCAACCGCCGATGTATTTCCCGCTGGGCGGCGGAACCTTGAAAGGCGTTTCCAAGCCGGGCGAGATCGTCTGGAGCCGCGTGTTCGTGGAGAACGGCAAGCTGAAGGCGGACCTGGGTCGCGCGGGGGTCGTCGAGTTGCCGGCGGAGGAAACCGAGCGACGCTGGCGCATCACGACCTCGCAGTGGCCGCTCATGAATGCAGTGACTTACGGGGTCAGCCGCGATCAGATGATGGCCCGGCACAAATCCAATCACATCCAGGTAGCCTACGCGCCCGATGCCGAGGGGGCCAATACGGCGCTGGCGGCCAAGGCAGCGGCCTTCAAGGAACTAGGGCTGGAAGTGTACATCTGCGGGGAGGGCCACGGCTTGTAGCCGGCCCGCCGTGCGCTATACTGCCAGAACGAAGAAAGGAGTATGTCTTTGCGAGTCGGCATAATCGGCACAGGCGCCATTGCTCACAAGCATGCGCAAGCTTACGCCAATATCGGTTACAAGGTCACAGTCTGCACGGACATTAACGAGCAGGCGGGACGGCAATTCGCCGAGCGGTACGGCGCGCAGTTCTTGTCTTCCTACGAGGAGGTCTGCCGCCATCCGGAAGTAGACTTTGTGGACGTATGCACCTTTCCGGACTTTCGTCTTCAGCCCCTGAAGATCTGTGCAGAGACCAAGAAGCACATCCAGGTGCAGAAGCCCATCTCCACAAGTCTGGAGACGGCGCGCGAGATGATCGAAACGGCCCGGCGGGCGGGGATTCAGCTCGGCGTGGTCAGCCAGCATCGCTTTGACGACTCCAGCCGTTTCCTTTACAAGGCCATCCGCGACGGGCGGCTCGGCAAGATTCTCCAAGCAGATGCGTACGTGAAGTGGTATCGCACGCCCGAGTATTACTCCCGGCCGATTAAGGGGAGCTGGGCGGTGGAGGGCGGCGGCGCGCTGATTAACCAGGCGATACACCAGGTGGACGTGCTGCGCTGGCTGGTGGGCGGGGTGAAGGAGTTGTTCGGCTACTGGCAGCTCGCTGCGATGCACAAGATCGAATCCGAGGATGTGGTTTGCGCCTTGCTGCGTTACGAGAACGGGGCCACCGGTGTGCTTCAGGCCTCGACCGCATTCTGGCCCGGTTACACGGAGCGCATTGAGATTCACGGCACCAAGGGCACGGCGATCATTTCCGGTGACAAACTGACCACCTGGGACGTTCGCGATGATGCCGGCGAGGCGCCGCCCTTGGCTCGAGACGTAGCGTCGGGAGCTTCCGATCCGATGGCGATTTCGCTGGAGCCTTTTGAACGCCAGTTCCTGGACTTCGGCGAGGCCATTCGCACGGGCCGCCCGCCGCTGATCTCCGGTGAGGAAGGTTATCGCGCGCTGGAGATAGTTCTCGGAGTCTACCGTTCCTGCCGTGAAGGCGTGAAGGTCACGCTGAGTTGAGCGCCGCGGGGCGACAATCCGGCTGGACGTGCCTGCGCGTGCCGGCCTCCAGCGCCAATCTCGGACCGGGTTTCGACGCCCTGGGCTTAGCGCTGGCGCTGTACCTGGAATGCCGGTTCCGCCCGGCTGAGGAACTCCGGATACGTGTCGAGGGCCGGGACGCGGCACAGATCCCCACCGGCCCCGACAATCTGATCTGGCAAACGGCCCTGGCGGTGGCGCGCGACGTGCGCGAAACCATCCCGGCCATCGAGCTGGAGATTAATAACCAGATCCCGGTGGGCAAGGGGCTGGGTTCCAGTGCGGCTGCGCTGACCGCCGGCGTCGTCATTGCCGATCGCTTGCTGGGATTGAACTGGAAGCCGCTACGCATCTTGGACGAAGCCGCGCGCATCGAAGGTCATCCGGATAACGTAGCGGCTTGTGTGCTGGGCTCGATCGTCGCGGCCGCCATGGACGCCGGGGGCGCCACTCGCGCTGTGCGTCTGCCTCTTCCCGCGCGCTTCGGCCTGGCTGTCGTGGTCCCGGATTTTGAGCTGCCCACCACCAAGGCCCGGGCCGTGCTGCCGGAGCGCTACTTGCGGCAGGACGCCGTGTTCAACGTGCAGCGCGCCGCACTGCTGGTGGCCGCGCTAGCAACCGGTTCCGCCGCGGCCTTCCCGGCCGCGGTAGAGGACCGCTTGCATCAGCCTTACCGCGCGCCGCTGGTGCCGGGCCTGGAGGAGATTCTGAAGCTGCGTGCTCCGGGGCTTCTCGGGTGCACGTTAAGCGGCGCGGGCCCCTCGATCCTGGTGTTTTACGAGCGAGGTTCCGAGGCCGTTTGCGACTTGGTCCGCCAGATCTTCGTACTGCACGGGCACGAGGCCGAAATCCTCAAGACCGAAGTGGCCGACCGTGGTTACCAGTTGCGCGACTGAAGGCCCCGCCTAGAATTCAACCCGGCCGCTGAACTGGATCGCGCGGGGCGAGTTCGCCTGCCCGCCGATGCGGCCGAAGCCCGCGGAAGTTGTGTTGAGCGCGGGCGGCGAGAACATTACCAAGGGATTCTGAAAAGCGTTCGGATCCAGAAAAGCCGGGGGATTAGGCTCCAACAGTTCTCCGCTGCCGTAGCTGCTAGGCTGGCGCCCGTTACCTCCGATCTGGGCTAAAGCCAGCGTGCCGTGGGCAAGCGCCATGAGACGGAATCGCAACACCCTCGTCGGTCCCCCTTAGCGAGGTCATCCCAGCAGGCTGTGTCGCAGGTGCTAAAGCGGCGGCTTGCGGCGCAGAGACTGCCGCCTGCGAAAATGAAACGTTCAGCGCATGGTGGGATGGACCGGACAGGCAGAGGCGCCGGGCTACGCGATTCAGGTGTTGGCGAATCGTATGGCAGACCCTGGTGCCGTGCGGATGGTGCAGCGCTCCCTGGACTTCCTGGCTACGGCGGAATTCTACCCCGGCGGCTTCCACAACTGGTACGACTTCAAAGTCGGCTACCGTCTGGGCCAGATACTAGGCCGCGAAGATCTCAAGCGTCTGGCTTTGCTGATGTACCGCAGTTGCGGGCAACTGATTGATCCCTACGGCAGCCAGGGCGAGCAGATGCAGCACACAAACTACGGGCGGAGCGGTACGCCGGCGGCGCCTTTGGCCGTACGCGGCGGCTACAACGAGCGCTGGATGGTCTTCTGGATCACGCCGCACTTTCTGACCGGAGCGGCGCGCTTCACTGAATTAGCAGCTCCCATCTGGTGAGAGATGCGCCGCGGGCTTAGTGTCCGCGGACTGTGCGTACACGGAGGTCCCCGCGTAAACTCGAGCGCGGCGGTTACAATGTCAGCTTATGCAACCCGTGAGAGTGGGCATCGTAGGCGTCGGCAACGTCGGTTCCGGCACGCTGACTATCCTGGCGGAGAACGCTGAGCAGATCGCACTGAAACTCGGATTTCCCCTTCAGGTGCGCATGGTGTGCGATCTGCTGATCGCTCAGAAGCAACTGCCGGCGGGACTCGGTTCCATCGAGCGGACGGCCGATTGGCGTCAGCTTGTGGCGCATCCCGAGATTGACATCGTGGCGGAGCTGGTGGGCGGAACAACCACGGCGCGGGAGATCATCTTGTCGGCCATTGCGCATAAGAAATCCGTAGTCACGGCCAACAAGGAGCTGATGGCTCTCAGCGGCGCCGAAATCTGGGAGCAGGCCATCGCTGCGGGCATCAACCTGGCGATGGAAGCCAGTGTGGCGGGCGGAATTCCGATCCATGCGGTGTTGCGCGAGGGCATCTCGGGTGATCGCATCCTGGCTCTTTATGGGATCCTGAACGGCACCAGCAATTTCATTCTGACTGAGATCGAACGGCGCGGGGCGGCCTTTGAGGAGGTGCTGGCGGAAGCACAACGGCTCGGCTACGCAGAAGCCGACCCCAGCGCGGACGTGGACGGCCTGGACGCCCGCTCGAAACTGGCCATACTGGCGGCCCTGGCATTTGGGGAGAAGATTACGCCCTCCGACATCTTTACGGAGGGCATACGCCGCATAACCCCGATTGATTTTCAATACGCCCACACGTTGGGCCACACCATCCGCTTGATAGCCATGGCCCGTCAGACTCCGGAGGGCCTGTTGCTCTCCGTGCGCCCAGCCCTTATTCCGCAGAACGCCATTCTGGCCAGTGTCCGCTCGGCTTATAACGCCGTTTGGGTGAAGGGGCTTTACGGGGAAGATACCTTTTATTACGGACGGGGCGCCGGGCCGAGACCTACCGGCGTAGCAGTGGTTAGCGATTTGATGCGCGTGGCTCGCGAGATTCGCTACGGCAGCCCGGAACGGGTCTCGCCTTTCGCGCACGAGCGTCTCGGCGAGTACCAGCCCATCCCCATCACGCAGCAGAAGCGCGCCTACTATCTGCGCTTCCGCGTCGAAGATCGCCCGGGCATCATTGCTGCCCTGGCCGGCATCCTGGCGGCCAAGCACATCAGCCTGGAAGCGGTCTTGCAGTTACCCTGCGATACCAAGCGCGATCTGCCGTTCGTGATCACCTTGGAGCCGACAACCGAACAGGCGGTACGTGAGGCGGTTCAGGAAATGTCCCGGCTGGACTTCTTGCGCGAGCCGCCGTTGGCCCTGCCCATGGAGCCGGGCTTGTAACAGCCTCTCAAGATCGCCTGACCGGCCCCGGCATCCGCATACAGCTCTCTCGAATGTGATATATTTTGCTGCGACCACGGGCCGGAAGCGGCAATGGCGGTCGGGGGCAGAACGCGGCGCGCCGAGACGGGGATCGCGCTCCGTGTGCCTCCGCAACTGACCCTCGCCGCTGGTCTGACGACCGTGTTCACAAGGAGGTTGACGCCAATGCGAGCTGTTGTTTGCGGTCTTCTGGCGGGCCTGCTTTCGCTGACAGCCGTTCAGGCACAGGACTTCCGGGCAACTCTGACCGGCCTGGTTACCGACCCGAGCGGCGCCGTCATCCCAGGAGCGACCGTCAAGGCGACTAACATCACAACCAACTCATCTCACGAAGCTCGAACCACCGAGCTCGGTGTATTCACCATACCGTACTTGGATCCCGGAACCTACGACGTGGAGGTCAGCGCCCAGGGCTTTCAAACCGTCGTCCGCCCCAAAATAGTCCTCCGGGTGGCAGACAAGGTCAACTTGAGAGTGGAACTGAAGCTAGGCCAGACTACCGAGAGCGTGGTGGTCACCGCCGAGCAGGAGGTGATCGAGACGGCTTCCGCCGACCGCGGCCTGGTGTTTGACCCTATTAAGACGCGACAGTTGCCCCTGAACGGACGCCAGTCCTACCAGTTGATGGCGCTCACTCCCGGCGTGCTGTTTACTCAGGAGGCTTTTGGTCCCAGCGGGCACTCCGGCACCCGCGGTTGGGACGTAACTAACGTTTACCGGATCAACGGGGCGCGAGCCGGGCAAAACCTCTTCCTGCTGAACGGCGCGCCCATCAGCGACGCCGGCGGCACCTGGCAAATAGCGCCTAACATCGAAGCGATCCAGGAATTCAAGGTGATGACCAACACCTACGATGCCTCCTATGGCCGATTCGGCGGAGGCGTGGTCAACACTACGATCCGCAGCGGCAGCAACGACTGGCATGGCAACGTCTTCGAGTACTTCCGCAACACTGTGCTGGACGCCAACCGGACCGGAAACAAGCAACCTACTCCAAACATCCGGCGCCCCACCCACAACCAGAACCAGTTCGGCGGTGTCGCCGGAGGCGCCTTGCGCAAGGACAAAGACTTCGTCTTTTTCAGCTTCGAGGGCTGGCGCGAAATCCAGCCGGCGTCGGTGATCTCCAGCGTTCCGCCGACCCTGCTACGCGACGGCCAGCACTTCTCGGACTTCGGCTATAACATTTTCGATCCTCTCACCTCCGCTCCGTGCGCGCCGCCGGTCAACTGCCGCAACTCGGCTTACGTGCGCCAGCCTTTTCCCGGCAACGTGATTCCGCAAAGCCGTATCAGTCCCATTGCGCAGAAGGTGCTCTCTTATTACCCCAAGGAGAACGGCCCCAACCCGCAGGCGTTGGCCAGCAACTACTACACCAACACTAACGGCAGATACCGCTACGATCAGCCCATGGGCCGTTGGGACCACAACCTTGGCGAGCGAGACAAGATGTATGCCCTGGTGACTTACCAGCACGGTAAGGAATACCGTAACTCGACCGGTTTCCCGCCGCCGGCCGGAAGCGGTGACATCAATTCCCAACGCACCGACCAAAATTACGTCGCCGCCTGGACCCATGTGGTCTCACCCACCACGGTCGTGGACATTCGCGGCTCTTATGGTCGGTTCACTTCGATGTTCCCGCGCTACACCGATTATGACTTCACCATTGACAAGCTGGGCATGACCAAGATGCCTCACGCCCCCACCAATACCAAAGCCACCGTGCCGCGCTTCGACGTCAGCGGCTTCACCCAACTGTTCGCCCTTTCTAGCGCCGGAGAGTGGAACTCACACAACCAGTGGAATTTAGCCCCCAGCCTCAGCATGACTCGCGGCCGGCACACTGTTCGCACGGGGTTTGAGTTGAACTACGTGGCCCACGCCATCGGCAACCGGAGCTGGTCGAACGGAACCTTTACCTTCAACCAGAACTGGACCCGCCAGCTCTCGGATATCAGCGCCGCCGGCGCTGCCGGCACTTATGACGGCTCCTCGATCGCCAGCCTGCTGTTGGGTTATCCCGCCAGCGGCCAGGTGGACTGGGCGGACAACCCCTACCGCACACGCCCTTACTGGGGTCTGTACGTTCAGGACGACTGGAAGCTTTCCTCCCGTCTGACTCTGAACCTGGGCCTGCGCTATGACGTGCAGTACGCCTGGCTGGAACGCTTCAACCGTTATAACCGCGGCTTCGACCTTACCAGCAAGAACCCCATGAGCGACGCCGTGGTTGCCCGCTGGGCCCAGATCAAGGCCGAGTTCGACAGAACCAATCCCAAGTATCCGTACCCCTCTCCGCCTGCTCAGTTGAGCGGCGGCTGGTTGTTTGCAGGCGTCGGTGGGAAGCCTCGCCGCATCTTCGATACGGACTGGACGAATGTTGCGCCGCGTTTCGGCATCGCCTGGCGGTTTGCTTCCAAGACTGTGCTGCGAGCCGGCGGCGGAGTCTACTACATGGCCCACACGCAGACCGGACGCACCAATGGCTTTTCCATGACCACCAACTACGTCGCTTCCTTGGACGGCAGGCTTCCCTCGGCCGGGGCAAGTCTTAGCGGTCCGTACTCGCTGGTGGATCCGTTCCCGCTGGGGATCCTGGAGCCCACCGGCGCCAAGGAGGGCCTGCTGACCCTTATCGGGCGCGGCTTCACCTTCGATCCCGCGGGGTTAAAGATACCGCGGACCTACCAGTACTCCTTCGGATTCCAGCAGGAGTTTCCATCCAGCATCATGGTCGAGGTTTCCTTTGCCGGCAACTACCAGACCTTCGTACCGGTTAGTTGGAGCCTGAACGAGATAAGCATGGCGGACTATAACCAATCGCGCCTGGACAACTCCAATTACAACGCCCTTCAGGTGCCGAATCCTTTTTACGGGATCCTGCCTCAGAACGGCGGCGTAGGCCAGAACGCCACAATTTCGCGCGGCAGCCTGCTGCGTCCCAACCCCTTGTGGGGCGGGCTGACGCTGGCCAACCTTCCTTGGGGTTTTTACCGTTCGGACGCTTTCCAGCTCAAAGCCGAAAAGCGCGTTCTGGGGGGCCGCGAGGCGGGCGTGATGACCTGGGTGGTCTCCTATACATTGTCCAAGGCATATACTGCGGATCACCGCTTGCAGGCTTGGAATCTCGAAGAGCCGATCATTTACGAATTGGATGAACAAGACAAGCCGCACATGTTCGCCTTCAGCGGGGTGTGGGACTTGCCTTTCGGACCAGGCCAACGGCTGCTGAATGCCGAGAACCCTGTGTTCAGGAAGCTGACCGGCGGCTGGCAGTTCGACTGGATTCTTACTTACCGCTCGGGCTACCCGGTGGGCTGGCCCAACCTTGTCAATTATTGCGGCGACTGGCACGCGCATCCGCAAACCCGCTACTCGTGGTTCAACAACAACAAGAGTTGCTACGCGACGGTGCCCGCTTTCACTCTGCGGACTCTGCCTGACCGCTTCCCGGATATTCGGCAGCACGCAGCCCCGCAACTGAACATCGCACTTGAAAAGACTACACGCATCAGCGAGAGGTTCCGCTTTATGATCCGGGGCGAGGCTTTTAACCTCACCAACACGCCTATTTACGGCGGCGTAGACACCAGCTTCACAAGCACGCGCTTCGGCATGCTGCCTCAGGACCAGCAGAACTGGCCGCGGTTTATTCAACTGGCCGCCAAGTTCTTCTTCTAGGCGACAGAAGGTCGAATCGCGCGCGTTCAGGGCAGGGAAGCGGGGCCTGCCGGCGTTAAAGCGCTCAGCTCGGGAACGGGAAGCGCACCTCGGCGACGGGTAGGCCCCGGACCTCGATGCGCTTGAGATCCGCGCTTCCAATGCCCAGGGTTTCCGCCAGAAGCAGCGTATTGTCGCAGTTGTGAAAAGGCGGCGTGCCGCGCCCGGCCCGCGGATTGTAACCCATGACGGCCATTGCCACGGCGTCGGTGGCCGCGGGGTTCAGACCGGCTATCAACACGCGCGGCTGGACGAATCGCAGGCCTTGGATCCACGGCCCCTCGCCGCCGGTAACCGTCTGGATGCCGTCAATCACCGCCAGATCCACGGGGCGGGCTGCCACTAACTCCGCCACGATGCGCGGAACGCGATAACCGGGGTCGGGGTTAGAGGCTGGGTTGAATTCCTGCGGTGCGCTGCGCGAAGGGCCGCGCTTGCCGAAGTGGAAGACGGCCGCGCGGCCGGTGGTGGGGTTCTCGTTAGGTTCGTCCAAGCCGGCGTCGTCACCATAGATCGAGGCGGGCGTGATGCCGAAGCAGTTTTTCAAGGCTAGAGTGACGCCGCAGGTCTGGTGGTTCTTGAGTTTGGCCAGGCTTATGAAGACGTCGGTGTCAACGTAAGCTTGGTTCAGATCGTAGGCCGGATAGATCCATGCCCCGGGCGGGGTTTTCAGCCGCGCATAGCGCTTGCCTTTGCCCAAGTTGTTGGTGTTTTCAAATTCCACGCCGGGCGCTGCCGCCGCCAGAGCGCGGACCGGCCAGCCGCAATCGAGTAGGTACTCTTCCAGCGGCCCGCCGCTGGCCCAGCAGCTTTCAACCAATCTGACGCGGCGTGCACCCGCGCGCCCCAGCAAGTTGAGCACAACACCCACCAGACGGGGATGAACGTAGTGCGTTGCGCCGAGCGGACGACCCTCGAACCGCAAACTGGGACTGCCGGTGAGGTTCAGCTTCACGGTTACGGTCTTGCCTTTCACCAGGCGCCCCAGCCCTCCCAACTGGTCGAAGAGCCTGCTGAGGACGGCGGTGAGATCGTCGTCGTAGTCGGCTGCCTTCCCTATGGCGACCGGCGCGGCGGGAGGCTCCTTGGCCGGAGAAGCGACAGCTCCCCCGAATAGTCCCAGTAACTCCCTCCGAGTCATTGCTTCCAGTCTAGCAATAAAGCGGCGCAGCTCGAGATTCGGTCAATCTCGACGCCCACGCCCTCCTCGATCCTGTACAGGGCAAGTTCGCGTGAGGGTTCCTCTGGGCGCAGCAGCAGGGCGCGCGAATAGTTTGCCGCCAGGTGAACGGTGATGTTTTCCGCCGGATAGGAGGTGTAATTGACCAGATGCAGCACGGCCTGGCGACCGTCCGGGCGGGCCAGCAGATTGGAGAGCATTCCGGAGACGTTAAACAGCCGTGCCCCCAGGTTGCGCCTGCCTATCAAAGAGTTGACCTCGCGCCAGATCTCCGTCAACCGATCGAGTTGCGCCTCGTCGAGCGAAATGCGATCGGCGTCGGGCATGGGGAACTTCCATCCGGGCGGACCGGAGAGCAACGTGCCGCCGCCGCGGGTAAAGCTGCGCAGCACCTCCTTGTCAGAATCGCTCAAGGAAGCTGGATCCACGTTGAGCGCCAGGCGCGCGCCACGCAGAGCTTCGGCGTTGAGGCGCTGCCTGGGCACGACACGGACCGGCACGTGTCTGGCGGCAATCATGTCAACAATGCCGCCTCCCAGCAGGGCGCCGCTTTGCTCGTCCTGGATGATGGCGAGCTGGCCGGCGGGCTTCCAGCTTCGCCACTCGGCGTGGTCCTCATAAAACTTAAGGTGCGCGGCAATACGCTTCCAGGCGGCCAGGGCTTTCGGGTCCCGGGCTGCTAGGCGGCGCTCCAGCTCACCATCCAGTGCGACCACCCAGCGTGCCCCGGCGATAGCGGCGTCGGCGATGGCTCCCAGGTATCGCTCGACGGGGACCACGGTTTTGGCAGGGGGAAGGTTGGCGATCCAGATGGGCGCATCGGTCGCCGCGCGCAGGTGGCGCAAGAATCCGGTGTTGGTCTCTACCCAGGGGCTGCCGGTGGGCGCCGCACGGATAGCGCCGCTTTCAAAGACTCGAATGCCCGGCCACAGTCCCTGGGCGGTGCCGATGACGGCGGCCTCGGAATCCAGTCTTAGTTGCGCTCGCGGCAGCAGTTCAATCAGCGTGAGCCCGGCCTGGGCGAGCAGCCGGCCGGCTAGATGCCGCGCAGCGGGATCAAACGCACCCTCCAGGACCACACCCGCCAGCCGCGACTCGATCGCGTGCTGTATCACGCTTTCCAGCTCGGCGCCGGGTCGGGCCACTGCCAAAACGGTGACGCCGCGCGCAGCCGCAGCGGCCGCAAACTCCCGTGACGCCTGCTCGACGAGCAAGCAGTTGACCGGCGTGCCCGCCAATAACTCTAAGGAGGCGGCCTCGTTCCAGCTCCAGCGCGCCGGGATCCAGGCGGCCGCGCTTAACGCCAACAAGGCAAGCAGCATAGTCCCAATTTAGCCTGTCGCGCGGCAGGGCTCTCGATGGACGTCCTAGCCTCCATCGAGAATCGTTATTCGGCCCATCGGAGCTTGACGCGCCGGCCGAGGCTCTCCAGCCGCGTGGTAGGCCTCCCCGCCAGGGCCGGCGAATAGGCCTGTCGGCTGTGCTCGGACAGCGATTCTCAAACTCAAGCTACCGGGAACAAGCAGGCATGGCCGATTCACCGGCAGGCTGAGCCGGAAAGGCGCAAAAGTCATCTGGTTTTGCAACATCTTGGGGGATATAATAAGCTGGCCCGGGGGTGGAAAAGGGGAAGCCCCGGCTGAAGGGTAAGACAATGGCTTCATCGCAAAAAGGCAGCTCTATCGGGATCTTCGGCTTCCGGAGACCCGCAATGTGCATCCTGTTGTTGAGTTTCCCGACCGCTTTGCTCTCCGTACAGAATCCTTATGGGCGGATCACCGGCCGGGTGACCGACACCACCAGCGCGGTGGTGGTAGGGGCCTCGGTGCGCGTCGTGCAGGTAGAGACCAACATCGTCACCGTGGCGCTCACAAGCAACAGCGGTGTCTACGACGTCCAGAACTTGCTGCCCGGACGCTATCGGGTCGTCGTGGAGATGGCCGGCTTCAGGCGGCACGAGCGCGGCCCCATCGAGGTGCGCGTGGGCGACGTCATCGGGCTGGACATAACGTTGGAGCTGGGTGCAGTGGAGGAGACTGTGACAGTCACCAGCGAAGCGCCACTGCTGGAGTCGGCTACCGCCAGCATTGGCCACACCTTAGAGAGTCGGACGCTCACGGACATGCCGCTGGCCGGGCGGGGGCTCACTTATCTGATGCAAACCGCGCCGACGGTTATCTCCACCAATGCGCCCATGCATGGCTGGTTGCCGCAGGCGCGAGGCAGCGTCTCGGATTTGGCGACCGCGGGCGCCAGGACCAGATCGTCCGAGTTCACCCTGGACGGCATCCCCAATATGGACCAGAGCGGCATCATCATGTTTCAGCCGCCCCCCGAGATGATCCAGGAGTATCGCGTGCAGACCACCGCCTACGATGCTTCGGTGGGCCACTTCACGGGCGCCCATGTGAATATGGTGGTCAAGGCGGGCAGCAACGAACTGCACGGAAATCTGTTTTTCTCGCACGTCAGCCGCCCGTTGATGAGCAACCCGTTTTTTGTGAACCGATCGCTCTACGACACCCGCACCGGCCCGCCCACCAAGGCCAAGCGAGATGCTTTGTTCCCTTACAACCTGACCAACCGGTATCGGGGAAGCGCGGCAGGGCCGGTGGTGATCCCGAAAGTTTACGACGGGCGTAACCGCACTTTCTTCTCTTATGGCAATGATTTTATGCTGCGACTGACGCCTGGTTCCGGGTTCGCCACGGTGCCTTCGGCCGCGCAGCGCGCTGGCGACTTCTCGGCTTTGTTGGCTCTCGGCGCCCAGTATCAAATCTACGATCCCGCCACCATTGCTCCGGCGCCTGGGGGGCGATTCAGCCGCCTGCCCCTGCCGGGCAATCGCATCCCTTCCAGCCGTCTGGATCGCGTGGCGCAGAATTTGCTCGGCTTTTATCCCTTACCCAACGAGCCCGGCACCGCGGATGGCCGCAACAACTACTTCTACTCCATCTCAAACCGGATCGAATGGTCTGGCCACATGGCCCGGGTGGACCAGGTCGTCAGCGAGCGGCAGCGGCTCTACGGCTCCTTCAGCACTTCCCTGGTGGTGGCTGATCAGGACCGTATCTTCCGCAACAACGCCCGGGGCGGCTTACAACGCAATCGTCACTTTAGCTTCGTCTTGGACGACGTCCTCACACTCAGGCCCGATTTGGTGCTGAACCTGCGCTACGGCTTCACGCGTATGCGCAACAACGCGGACCCGGTAAGCAGCGGGCTGGATCTGGCCCCTCTGGGGTTCTCGCAAACCTTGCTCTCACAGGTGGACCCGGCATTTAGCGCCTTGCCGGGAATCAATATAGACGGGTACACGGCCCTCAATACGGACGCCATCACTCGCTCCCGAAGGAACTACCATTTCCTGGGCGGCAGCGTATCGCATATTCGCGGCTCCCACACCTTGCGGGTCGGGAGTGAGTACCGTGTCCTTCAGAAAAACCAATACGCACCTGGACGAGTTTCGCCCAGCATAGATTTCGGCACCACTTGGACGCGCGGGCCGTTGGACAGCTCCCCGGCCTCACCTATTGGCCAGGGGCTGGCTTCGTTCCTGTTGGGGCTGCCCACCGGCGGCTTTGGCGATCGGAATGATTCTTACGCTGAACAATCCGGCTACAGCGCCGTTTATTTCCACGACGATTGGAAAGCGACCAGGAAGCTTACCATCAACGCGGGCCTACGCTACGAGTTCGAGGCGCCCACCACGGAGCGCTTCAATCGCGCCAACCGCGGCTTCGATTTCCTCACCGCGAACCCCGTACAGGCGGCGGCTCAAGCTAACTATGCCAAAAGCCCCATTCCGGAGCTGCCCCCGTCGGCCTTTCGCACCCCGGGCGGCTTGCTCTTTGCAGGCGTCGGCGGCGCGCCTCGCGGGCTGTGGGATGCGGATAAGAACAACTTCTTGCCGCGCCTCGGGCTGGCCTATATGCTGCGTCCCAGAATGGTGGTGCGGGCCGGCTATGGGATCTTTTTCGAGTCGCTGGGAGTGGACCGGAACGATGTCGTTCAGCAGGGTTTCAGCGAACGGACGCCGCTCGTGCCTAGTTTGGACAACGGGCTGACCTTCCAGGCCACGCTCGCCAATCCGTTCCCCAACGGCTTGATTCAGCCTGCGGGAGCTGCACGGGGCTTGCTGACGTTTCTGGGGCGTTCGGTTACGTTTTTTGTGCCCACGCGCCGGATAGGATACTTGCAGCGCTGGAGCCTGAACGTGCAGCACGAGCTGGGTCACCGGGTGGTGGCCGAGCTCGGTTACATCGGCAGCCGCGGAACCAGGCTGGGCATGGACCGGGCCTTCGACGCGCTGCCGGCGCAATATCTGAGCCGGCTGCCGGTCCGGGACCAGCCGACCATTAACTTGCTCACGGCGCAGGTGAACAACCCGTTCTTCGGTTTGCCTGAGTTTGCGGGGACCGGGTTGCAAGGACGCACGGTGGCGCGCCAGCAATTGCTGTTGCCGCTGCCGCACTTCACTGGCGTGAACAGCGCCGTTAGTGACGGCTTTTCCTGGTATCACGCCGGCTATCTGCGAGTGGAGAAGCGCTTTTCACACGGCTACAGCCTTTCCGGCAGCTACACGTGGTCGAAGTTCATGGAGGCCGTTGAGACGTTGAACGCCTCGGACCTCTACCCGCACCATGTCATTTCTCCGCAGGACCGGCCACACCATTTAGCGGTGCACGGAACGTGGGACCTGCCTTGGGGCCAGAAGCGGCTTTGGGGCGGGTGGTCGCTGAACGCTATCTATCAGTGGCAGTCCGGTGCGTCTATTGGCTTTGGCAACGTGATTTTCAACGGCCGGCTGGCGGACATCGTGCTGCCGAAATCGCAGCGCTGCCCGGAACGGTGGTTCAACACGGAGGCAGGCTTCAATCGGAACCCGGCTGAGCAACTTGCCTATAATCTGCGGACGTTTCCGCTCAGGCTCACCGGGCTGCGGACGCACCACTGGAACGTCTGGGATATCTCGATCATCAAGTCTTTCTGGTTCCGCGAACGTCTCAAGCTCGAACTGCGCGGCGAGGCGGTGGACGCTTTCAACACGCCGATTTTCGCGGGTCCAAACACTGCTCCCACCAGCACCTTGTTCGGGCAGGTAACGAGCACTATCTGGTCCGAGCAACGTAAGATTGCGGTGGTGGGAAAACTGTCATGGTAAACCTTGGGTATGCTGGGGCGCCCGGGCGCTTCTGTTGACCAGCGAGCACCAGCAGGCCGGGAAAGCCCGCGAAGTGGCAAATCGGGTTTCTCCTTGTCGTGCTGGCCGTGGCGGGAATCTATGAGCACTCAGTCGCCTTGGCGCAGCGCACACTCGTCGTTGATACTGTGATAAACGACTGCTTCGCGAACAGGCCTAGCGCGGCGTCCCGCGCCGGACAGCGCCGGCCCGATGTCGTGGCTGTATTCGCCGGCGTCGTTGGGCGGCCGGCAGCCGACAAGAATGGATTCTTCAACATCGCTTACGCCGGAGGGAGAACCGTGTGGGGCGATGTGCGGGGAAGGCTTCCGTCTTGCGGTCTGAAGGGAGACAATTGGAATCAGGCAGAGCGAGTATATGGCTATGTCCACGAAAAGGGAGACTATCTCGCGGCGGGCCGTATTGCCTGGGGCGGCGCCGCTGGTTTTACCCCGCTACGTGCTTGGAGGTCGGGGCTTCCAGGCTCCGAGCGATACGTTGAACATTGCCGCAGTCGGCGTGGGCGGCATGGGCCGGCGTTACTTGCAGGCTTGCGAGAGCGAACGGATCATCGCCCTGTGCGACGTTGATCACGGCTTTGCAGCCAAGGTCTTCCAGCGCTACCCGAAGGCCACAGTGTACAGCGACTTCCGGAAGATGCTTGACAAAGAGAAGGGCATCGAGGCGGTCATCATCGCCACGCCGGATCACAGCCACGCCGTCGTGCTAATGGCAGCGCTGCGCCTGCGCAAGCACGTTTACTGCGCCAAGCCGTTGACCCACACCTTGTTCGAGAATCGCGCGGTGGCAAACGCGGCTCGCGAGGCCGGGGTGGCGACCCAGATGAGTGTGCAGAGTATGGCGAGCGACGCAGCTCAGGGTACGGCTGAGCTGCTGCTGTCGAACGCCATCGGGCCGGTCCACGAAGTACACGTATGGTGCGATCATCCCCTGTACCCGGCGGGCGCGCAGCGGCCGCAAGAAACTCCGCCTGTTCCAGACGGTCTGGATTGGGACCTGTGGATCGGTCCGGCTCCTTACCGGCCGTACCACCCCGCGTATCATCCATGGACTTGGCGTTCGTGGTGGGATTTCGGCACAGGCACAGTCGGCGACATGGCTTGCCACGCGCTGCATGTATTTTTCGAAGCTCTGCAATTGGGCGCGCCAATTAGCGTTCACGGGAGCCGGGCTAAGATGCATGGCGGTTTTTTCCGCATGAGCCCGGAGGGGCGCGAGTACCTCCCTCCTCTGATTCAAACGCCGGAAACCGAGAGCTACGCTACGATGGTCACCTGGGATTTCCCGGCTCGCGGCCCCCATCCGCCGCTGCGGGTTCACTGGTACGATGGCGGCTTGCGCCCACCCCGGCCTGTGGAGCTTGATCCCCGCCGCCCGCTCCCTGCTTCCGGGTTGCTGTTCATCGGGGCCAAAGGAAAGATGCTGACTGCATTTTCCGGCGGCAAGGAGATCCTATTGCCCGAAAAGCACTTCAAGGACTTCGATCGACCGCCCAGTACGCTGCCGCGCTCCATCGGGCACTACCGCGAGTGGCTCGAAGCAGCTAAGGGTGGCAAACCGGCGGCCTGCAACTTCGAAGTTGGTAGTCGCCTGACGGAAATCGCGTTGCTGGGAACGCTTGCCGCCCGAACGGCTCGATACCTGGAGTGGGACGCGAACAAGCTCACCATCGCCAATGATGCCGAAGCGAACCGGCTTGTGAACCCGCCATATCGGGCTGGCTGGAGCCTCTGAGGCCTCAGTGAAGAGGTCGTCCCAGCCTTACACGGGCCTTGCACATATCTCAGAGGACAGCAGCTCTATTCTGCGTTCGAGCAGTGCATGAACTGCTCGCCGCCGGTGCCCAGTTACTCAAATACAGGCGGGAATCCCTTATACCCACTCCCAGTCGCGTAGCCAGTGATAGCCCGGCGGCAGGTTGCGCCACATGCGTGCGGCCAGCGCCTGGTGGCGTGCGGCCTCGGCCAGGTCCAACTGGCGGCGCTCCTTCACGGCGGCCGCCGCGTTCTTCACCTGGTCCACGGTGATCAGCCCCGGGATGGTCGCTGCCAGCACGTCGCACGCCAAAACGTAGCGCAGGGCCAAGCGGGCCCGCTCATCATCCTCCTGTTTGGTCGGTGAATCCGGCAGACCCCCCGAGGCAAACAAGGCGCCGCTGGCAAACGGCTTGATCCCGATGAAGCCCACGTCATGTTTCCGGAAGGCGTCGAACATGCTTCCCACCGGCTTTTCCTTGCTGCCGGCGGCGTAAGGCGTGATGATGACTTCGAGCTGCGGGTACTTGGCCACGGCTTCAGCGATCCACGGGCGGTGGTGGCTCGAGATGCCGGTGAACCGGGCGCGGCCTGTCTTCTTGCCCCATTCCAGAGCTGCCATGACGTTGTCAATCTCTTGAAGTGTATTCCGCGTGGTCTGCTCGCGCATGGTGATACGCCAAACATCCACGTAGTCCAAGCCGCACTTTTTCAGCGCCTCGTCCAACCCCTGCTTGAGTTTCTCCACCGAGCCGGCGACCTCCGGATTGCGCGCCCCCGTGCTGTCGAAGCCGAAGTAGATCTCCTCGCGCCGCCCCCGCACCGCCTCCGAATAAACCAGCACTTCGCCGGCAGAGCAGGCGTCAATGTAATTGATGCCGTGCTCGAGGCAGGCGTAGATCACATCCCGGCGGTTCTTCTTGAACTCCTCCGTGCCGGGTTTGTAAGGAATGCGCTTCCAGTGCCCTCCTATGCTGACCGCCGAGATCATGAGGTTGGTCCGCCCCAGGCGGCGATACTCCATGTCCGGGTTATAGCTGCGTGTCTTGCTGGGGTCGGGAACCGCCGCGCGCAGTGCTGTCGCGCCCGCGGGTGCCCTTGCCAAGAAACAGCGTCGCGAAAGCTGGTGCTCGCTCATCGTCGTCTTCTCCTCAATCCATGCGGAGCCGGTGGGCTTGCGGCGTGACTTCGCTGATGTTTGGCCTGACGTCGGCGTCCGCCTTGCCGCTGGCCCAGGCCAACCCCCCCAAGGCGATCGCCTGGAAAAAGGGGTTAGTCCAGATGTCCTCACGGTGGCCCAGAGAGGTGTAGAACACACGGCCCCTGCCGTGCATCCGGGCCCAGGTGGCGGGGTAATCCGGGCGGCGGTAAGCCTCCCCCTGCATGTAGCGAGTCTCCTGCACCAGGATCACGTGCAGGTCCTTGGCAAAGTTCTTGAAGGTGTACCACTCGTCTGTGAACGCGATTCCCTCGGCCATGCCGAGGTCCGCCACACCTGGGAACTTACGCGTGACAAGGAATAGCGAAGCCTCCTGTTGCGCGCCGTGAGTCAGGAACTCCCCACCGATCATGGCAATATAGGGATCGACCTCGACTTGGTGTTCATTACTCGGCCCTTTGGAGTGAAAACTGTCCGTGGCGGAGTGGAAACCTACAAAGCCTTTACCCGCCGCAATGGCCTCCAGCAGCTTCTGCTTCCCCTGGGGTGTCATGGGCGGTGAACCATCCTGGGCGGCGCCGGTCAAGTCGCCCGTCGTGTAGAAGGCAATGACGTCGTAAGGCTCCAGGCTGCCGTCGAAGACCCGCCCATCCTTGGTGCACTCGACTTCGAAACCGGCCCGCCGGCCCATCTCGATCAGGCACCTCTCGGAGTGGCTTAACCCGGAGCGCGGGCGCTTGACTACCGAGTGCTCGAAACCGGCGCTGCGGGTGAAAAACAGAACCCTGGTTCTTTTCTCGTGGAAAGCTCCCGGCCAACCGCGGGTGCAGGCAAACAAGCTCAGGGCCGCGCCCGAGCCTACCTTAAGGATTCCCCGGCGCTTCATGGGGCCGTACCTCCCGCACGTGACGCTCCGATGGGCCGCGCGGTCCGCCTTACAGCGGCCTTGCCGGGATCGTAGCACGCCCTCCGGCATCCCCGCAACGCAGCGAATTGGGTCATCGAAAATGTCACCGAAGGCGGGATCGTTGGGTCAGGAAAAAAGTAACCGTAGCGGACGCTCGCCTGCCCTTTTCGCCGAGCAGAATTTTGGGCGGCG
>Ga0272448_1002727_pt1 | contig 21697 bp, 28 predicted proteins | sample YNPCB0191_FD_202220 | JGI IMG/M metagenome (GOLD analysis project Ga0272448, IMG submission 202220) | Hot spring sediment microbial communities from Yellowstone National Park, WY, United States - YNP-CB-019-1 | ecosystem: Environmental > Aquatic > Thermal springs > Hot (42-90C) > Sediment... | reverse complement strand
ATCTGAGAGATTCTTCATCCCTCTAAAAAGTTTTAGTATTTTTTAAAAAAATTTGCAAGTTTTTATAAATTCGTGCTAACTGTTCTTTTGCATGTTAATGGATATCTTGTAAATCTGTATTAAAACAACAATTTTCATACATAATTTTTAGGAAAATAGCAGTTTTGTCCTGAAAATTAGGGGTATTTTTAGCCTAAAAATGTATTATTTCTTTTAAAGTTTTTATGCATTTGTAATATAATGTGTTTGGAGGTTTAAGATGAAGGATATAGAGGTATATAGGAATGTAAGGAGTATAGACAATGTATTTGAAGGAGAGGTAGTATATCACTTTACAGATGATGAACTTCAAAGACTTACTGATGCTTTCTATTCATATTTAGAAGAAGATGAGAAAAAGGGAAATATGGTAAGAGCATCTCATAGAGCAAAGCACTTATTGTTCTTTCTTTTTCTTAGATATACAGGTGCAAGAATAGGAGAAATACAACTCATAGATGAGAAAAGAGATATTGATTTGAGATTATCCCAGGTTCACCTTACAACGCTTAAAAGACACACAAAGAAGAAAAAGGGGAAGGTAAGTAGAACTGTCCCTGTTCCTGAAGGTATCATAAATGAGTATCTGAGACTCATAAAGATATACCCTCAAATAGAAGGAAATGTGTTTAAAATACCTCAGAGTGTTTTCTTTAGAGTCTTTAGAAGAATGTGTGATAAAGCGCATATTGATAAGAAACTTGCACATCCTCATACACTAAGGCATACAAGAGCAATAGAACTTCTTAAAGCACAGGTGCCAGTTACAATAGTTCAACAGATATTAGGACATGCTTCTCTTTCAACTACTGCTATGTATTTGAGATACTCTGCTTCTGAAACAAGGAGGATATTGAAAGATAGAGGGGTGATTTAAAGAACCTTAAAAAGAGTTTTCGTCCATTAGGTCTAAATAAGAAGTAAGTTTTTTTGAGACTAAATTATTGAACCTCTCTTTCATCTGTTGGTGATGGACAATCAAAATAACAACAATAGTATCTTCCCTCATAATGAACACCATTCTAAAAGGTTTGCTCTTAGGGAAATCCCTGTATTCATACACATGCTCATCAAAATTCCTTTCTTTTAACCTCTTAAGAGCCTTTTGTGGTAATCCTTCAATAATGCCTACCTTTCGAGATTTTAGAGCAGGCTGAATATCTATATTCTGTAAATCTTCAAGTTTAGAAATAAGCAAATCTTCAATCTCTTTATTTTTATCTGAAAAATCTCTTAAATTCTTTTCTGCAAGTTTGCTAAGCTTTACCTTATACAAACTCTATCTCCCTAATTTTTTCTTTAGTTCATCAAGTGAAATCGTTTCTTCGTTACTATCAAAGAAATTATTGATACTATCTTCTACTTGCTTTAAGTAGAACTGCTTGAAAAGTATCTCTTTAAAAGCTTTGTCACCTATTAACTTTCTCAACAATTTCATTGAGACAATTGCTGTTGAAGGAGTGCCTCTATTTGTTAGTATGACTATACTCCCTTTTTTAGCTACATCCCTGTTAATCTCGGTAAATTTTACCCGTGCTTCTTTTATCGAGAAGACTCCTGAAGTTTCTATCTTTTCTGTTCTCTCCATTGCTTACCTCCTTGTGGCTACTTTAGTAGTCACTTAAAAGTATAACATTTTTTTAACTACTGTCAAGAGGGCGTTCGAGTTACATACATTTGAGACTTCGGATAATATTTGAGAGAATTTCTATTGGTGCCAAATTGTTTAAACTCTTATGAGGTATTTGAACACTCCAATAAGAGGCGATTTGCGCCTCAACACTATAGAAAGCTTTGAATACTGATCAGTTGTTTCGTAGTTCAGTATACAGAGGTAATAATCCACTTAACAATATGTTCGTCCGATCTCCTTTCATTAATATGAAATCAGTCCATGTTTACAACAAATTAAAAATTCATACAGATTTGAATCATTGGCCCACATAAAATAAGACTTTTAAACGTAGAAATTTCAAGCTTTATCCCAATTAATTTCTTCAAGATTTGAATTAACTTCTTTAATTGAATTGTACAAAATTTTAAACTCTTTTTTATATCGTTTTTCAGTTTTTCATCCGATATTAATTTATAACTTTCGAATATTTTCTGAAGATTACCAATGTAGGCTCTCCTTTTCCAAAAATCTACCAAATTTTTTACTATAGGAAATAATTCAACTGGTCTATAGGTTGCTATCACTTCAATAATTTCTTCGGTATGTTGCAGCCAAAGAACGATTTGGTTTTGAGGCTCTACTGATTCTAAATACTTTGAAATTCTTGAAAGCATTTGTTTGTACCATTCAATACAAACGTCATGTTTATCTCTTATTGTTTCATTTATAATATGTTCAATATTAGAATAAATATATTTTTGATAAGGTTGTTTCAAAAAGAGTTCAATGTAAGGTCTTATTTTTTTCAAATTCGTCTTTGTTCTCTTTTGAGATTTGCCAAAAATGACAACTAATCCTTTCCTTCAATTCTATATTATCTTCTGTATTACTTTTAATAATTTCCCAAAGTTTGTTTTCAAATTTTTTGCCGTCGAATTCAATATGTTGATCCTTGTAGTGTCTTTGACGGAAAATTCCAAAATACACAAAAAGCCCTGCCGATTCATTAGTTATTTTAAGCGTATTTAAAACTTCATCTGCTTCCTCAGTAGATAGGTCCTTATAGTACGAAAAGACAAGCACTAACTTATTCGCAATAGCTTTGTAATTTGGGTTTTGAGAAACAAGTTCTACTAAATCAAAGATCATTGAATGAAATTTTTTATATTCGCTTTCTCGAGGCCTCTTACCCCAACCATCTAACCACTGTCTTCGTGCTGCTATTTCGACTAATGGTATAATCGCTTGAAATTTGACATAAAGATTTTTATGAGATAAAAGCTTTTCAGTATAGTTTAATGCTTTTCCGATATATTCTTTCTGAATGGCAAGTTTTTGTACTAGCCATGCAAGATGACCTAAAACCGTAGTTATAACAAAAGGATCTTCTCCGTTTGCTATTTTTTGATGATAATTAAAATCAGGCTCTCCACTATATTGTTCAGGCTCTTCTGGATCTGGGTCGTCTATAAACTTATCAATAATCCAAATTACATCGTTAAATCTATTTTTAGCAGCTAAATGCTCACCCAATCGTATTATGATTCCCATTCGAAGATTTTTGTCAGGGAAAATCGAATATGGCCTCTGATTTTTTATACCTTCTTTAAAATATCAAACAATTCTTCCCTGTAATTGTCACCTAATTCTACCAAGGAATAAAACCATTTTTCAAATAATTCCTTATGCTGTGTGTTTTTGAGATTAACTCTTTTTTCCTCAAAAGAAGTTAAAAAATCGCGCGTGCAAAGTAAAGCATGCAAAAATTGTTTATCTATAGTTTCATATTGAAGCCAAATTTCATCTATATTGTTATAGTCAAGGAGCTCTCTATAAGAAAAAGAAAGTGCTTCAATCATATCATGTACATCCCCTAAATAATATTTATCAACTAAAAGAAGAATTTTTTTCTCTACCTTATCTTCATTGAATGTACCTAACTGTATATTTGCAGTTTTAATTTTAGAAGCAATATTTTCTTTAATAAATTCTGGTGAATTAATAAATTTTACAACTGGACTCCTAATAAAACCGACATTATTACCTTCATTACCCAATTTAGAAATTCCAAACTTGCCTATCTTTGGTATATCTAAAGACTCTTGATTATTTTTAATAGCTTCTAAAATCTTATCTATTATATCTTTTTCTTTCCCTTTTTTAATAGAAAGTTTTTCGGGAGTTAAAACTATATAGCTACCATTGACTTCATTTAATCTTTGTTGTAGTGCTTCTCTCAAGTGATTGATTTGATTGCTATAGTGCGCAAAATCATTCATTTCTTCCTTGTCGCATACTCTCTTTACCTCAACTAAAACTTTGGGCTCGAATATAAAATAATCGGGCGTTTTCTTCTTACTGGTTTCTTCAGGACAACTTACTTTAACCTCATTTGTTTCAGGAAAATATTTTGCCCAGTATTCTGTTATAAATGGTTGAATAAACACATTCTCTTCTTTATTCTCACAGCTTGAACAAAAATTTATTTTTATCATTTCTTCTTCAATTTTCATAACATTTTACAATAGATTTTCCATTTGCAGATAAGTATAATCAACCTTTGCATATAGAGATATGAAATTTAAACAGCCTCTGTTTATTTAGTATGACTCTGTTACCTTTGGGTTATTTTCAATGAAATTTGAGCGATTTTTATTGTTTTCATACAGTTTATGGTGGATGTCTCATTGGCCAATAGGAAAATATGGTACTCTTTAAAAATACCTTCTAAAATGCACAAAAATGCCCATAAGACACGATGTAGAGGTTGTGGTAATATTTTCCTTTGAGTTATTCCCGTTGATTGTAGAGCGTTTTTTGAATAGATTTATTAATTTTACTTATTTCTGAAAGATAGTAGGGTTTTGTAAAGATATAAAAATTGCTCAATTCGGTGGAGATTTAAGAAAAGTAAAAATCCATTAAATTTTTCTATAATATTATAGAAAACAGAAAAATGGTAAAAAATAAAAGTTGGTTAAGTGTAAGCACATCTGGCGTAAAGTTGGAATGTAAAGTCAGTTTGCGGGGATATATGGCAAAATTGTTGCATACAATAAGTTATTTGTCGTTATTATTGGAAGGGGGGAGCAAAAAATATGAATTTTATTCTGTTCTTATTAGCAACTATTTGTTTCTACATACTCTATTGGCATGTGTTGTACTTGCTAATTTCTCTTCCTGCAATGCCAATTGTGTATTTCATTGGCTACTTAACTGAACATCCTGAAAAAAGGTGGACTAAGATTGTTTTAGTTCCTACTTTTATTATAAGTTTTATATTTGGAACCTTATTACCTGCTGCAATATTTGGAATGGGGACCGGGTTGATAGCATTATATTTTGCAGAAAACGCAACCCATCCTCTTATTTATTTTTTGCTTGCAGGATTTTTTGCATTTACAATATCCGCTCCTAATGGAGAAACATCTTTGCCGGGAATGTTAATCAGTTTAGCAAGTTATGTAATAACTGTTACAATTTCCAAATTTGCCTTGTTTTCTGCAATCACAACAGTTTTCCTCACGGAACTTGCCTTATGGGGATTAGGGCTTCTTATTTTAGTTGTAATAGTGTCTGGAATTATCAACTTTTTAGATAGAAAAATTAGCAAAACAACTGAATTTGAATTACAGCAAGAACCTGATGGAAAACTTTCTATTGGTGTTTATATAGTAAGTATCCTTTTCATAGTTTTAGGTGTGCTTTGGGTTACGGGTTTTCTGATTCATCCTGCTAGTGAATTGCTAGGCTATTTTATATGGGGATTGCCGTTAGTGGTGGGCGGCATAGGCATGTTAAGAAAAAAATATTGGGCATTAAGACTCAGTCAGGTAACTCTTGTACTTACTGCTCTGCAGAGTGTCGTGGTAATTCCTATTGCATTGTTGAATGCAAAAAACTTGATTTATCTGGTATTTTATCTGCATTTTTAATTTTGTTTATTTTTATTGGTTTGCCAATATGGTTTTTATTTAAAAAATCCACTGTCGTTCAGTTTAAAAGAAAGCAATAATACTTCTGGATGGCGACAATTATCGTAACTTATTCGCGTACTTTTTTAATGCCAATAAGTAGTATTTCATTCATTCCTCCTATGTTATCATGTCGCCAAAATCAGTGCCTTGCGATTAACTTTAAGTCTTCTGCAGAAGGATAAGGGTTGCTTCTATCAACGTTTACATCATTTAAGACAGGAAACATTATTGAATTTTTGTTTTGTGCATGTTTCGAACCAATAGCATGTCCAAATTCGTGCATTAATACCAATCGTAAAGTTTGTATATCTTCAAAAGAATATATCGTAATTGTATTTGTATCCTCATTATACTCTCCCATTATTGTTTCATCGGAGTCATTTTGATTTTTAAGAAAACGATGGTAAATTGCATCCATTTTAGCGTTTCTTTCGTTAACCTTTTTATTATATTCCTTAATTTGTTCATTATACTCTTCAGTCTCTTTGCTAAGTTCATTTTCCTTATCATTCAATTTATTTATTTCTGCTTGTATCTGAGACCTTCTTCTATTTAGTTCTTTTCTCTCGTTTTCTAACTCTGCGTAAACATAAGCTGGAGCTCTACCCAAACGATTCCAATAATTTACCTTGCTATTGTAATTAGCTAAATCAATGTTCAGTGAATCTATTTCATCGTTCAATCTCTCATATTCATAAGCAATTTCATTCCTTTTCAAGTTGATATTTTGTGATTCTTCATCTAATAATTTCTTTTCGGCTGATAAATAGCTGTATTCTGATTCAATTTGTTTTTTTGCGTCTACGCATTCTTGACGGTAATCATAAACGAAATTTATTACCACTTTGCCATTAGGATCGTATTTTAGAATTTCTTTCTGTGTTGCCTTGTTCCATCTTTGTGCGGCATCGTTTATTATTGATATTGCCTGGTCGTTTGAAATATTAAATCTTTCATCCACAGAACCTAGTCGATATGTTAAAGGGCCTGGTCTAAAAATTAAAATACCTAAAATAACTGCTGCCGAAATCACTGCTAAGATCCAAGGGATTCTTTTTATGATTTTAGGGAAGTGATGTTTACGATTTTGGCTAGTATCAGAAATATTGTGATATAAAAATTCATTCTTCACATTGTTTCTCGCATTTTCGTTGGTTTGTTTGTTTTCGAATCTTTCAACTATGACCCTATGGCAAATAGGGCATTCATCAAGTGAAGCCGGTATCTTTGATTTGCAAAAAGGGCAAATCCTAAATTCTTCTTTTGCCATAAGACCCCATTCATTTGTCCATCTTGGATCCGATAGCAAAAGAGTTTAATCCAGTTATAAATGATAGTATTGCAATAACAAAAGCGACAGAACTTCGTGGAGCCCAAACAAAAAGTTCATAGGCACCTAATAAGAAAGCTATAATTCCAGCAAGGTAAGATAAGTTTTTCATTTGCCAAAACCTCCTTTTGTCTCTATATTTCCAAGTTGTTTATACTCCTTGAGTGCAATCACGAATTGGAATATAAGGAAAGATAAAGGAATCATCAAAGCCACCAAAATATCCACAGAGGTAAGTGAATTAATAGAAAACCAGATATCATATAAGATGAAATATACTGACCATATCATCACCAAGATTAATCCCCATTTTCTTGTTTTTTAAATTGCTCTGCATTTCCATTCTTTTTGTCTTCTGGAATTAACCGCTGAGTTTCGCCAATTCCACTCTCTTCTACTAGAATAATTTGCTTTTTTCTATGCTCTCCTTTTGAATTTTATTAAACTGCTTATATTCTGCTACTGCTAATATAATTATCAATACATCAATAAGTAGACTTAAGAACGCTCCAGCTGTTATCTCTGTTTTAAAAACTACACAAGTTAGAAGCCAACCAATTATATCAAAAGTACCATAGATGGAAGCTAAAACTGTTCCCCCAATTCCTTTTAGAAAATATACCTATAACCGCACCTAGCATTAAAATAAGCGAGGGTATAAAGATTATCGTTAATATATGTAGAAATAACAAAGACTGGGCAAATGTATTAAGGTTACTTGCAATATATATTGTAAATGCTACAAATCTTACTATAAGAATAGCTAAGAATACTAATCTGTACCACTTTACATACTTTTCTTCTTCTATTCCTACATTCCACTTATTTTTTAATTTCTCAATTTCATCATCGCTAAGATTTGCAATCCACTCTTCCCAAGAGAACTTCGGGTCTTTCTTTTCCATTTCCTTTATCTCTTTTAATAGTACCTTTCTCTCTGCTTTTGTAAATTTTAGAAGATTATCATATCTATGCTTTTCTCGATATTCCCAAGTATTGGGATTTTTCTCCTTAGCTATTTCCATAACAGTAAAAATAGCTCCTACGACCATTGCTACAATTACATCTTCCCACCCTGAGAACCCCATTAAACACAAAGTACCCATTTCATAGCGCTCCTTATCTGAGCAATTTTTCATCACTCAATAAAAGTTTAGTATTTTTTTGAAAAATAACAAATTTTGAACAAATATTAGTGTTTTCGTACAGTTTGTAGTGTTTCTTACTTCTTTTAATCTTCCCAGTATTGTATATTTCTTTTATCGATATACCCCCATTTGCCGTTAACTTTAACCTGAGCAAGACCTTCACTAAAACTACCTGCACTATCATATACAGCAGGTATTACCATATTCCCTTTTGTATCAATGAAGCCCCACTTGCCGTTAACTTCAACAGGAGCAAGACCTTCACTAAAAGGGCCTATCTCATCATACACAGCAGGGACTACCATATTCCCTTTTGTATCAATAAAGCCACATTTGCCGTTAACTTTAACACGAGCAAGACCCTCACTAAAACTACCTGCATCATCATACTGAATTGGTATTACGATCTTCCCTTTCTTATCGATATATCCCCACTTGCCATTGATTCCAACCTGAGCAAGACCCTCACTAAAATCCAATACCCCATCATATACAGGATCATCATACACGGCAGGTACTACCATTTTTATTTTTCCTTTTGTGTTAATGAAACCATATTTGCCATTAATTTCAACGTACGCAAGACCTTCACTAAAACTATCTGCACTATCATACACAGCAGGTATTACCATTCTTCCTCTTTTATCAACATAGCCCCATTTGCCGTTAACTTCAACCCGAGCAAGGCCTTCACTAAAAAGCCATGCATCATCATACACAGGAGGTACTACCATATTCCCTCTTTTATCAACATAGCCCCATTTGCCGTTAACTTCAACCCGAGCAAGGCCTTCACTAAAAAGCCATGCATCATCATACACAGGAGGTATTACCATATTCCCTTTTCTATCAATAAAGCCATACTTGCCATTGATTTTAACCTGAGCAAGACCCTCACTAAAACTACCTGCATCATCATACTGAACTGGTATTACGATCTTCCCTTTCTTATCGATATAGCCCCATTTATCACCTTTCCTATATGGAATAAGCGTTGCAATTTTTTGTATTTTTTTTAATTTCCTCATCTTTTTTAGAAATCAGTCCTTTTTAGGCCCTAAGGTTAATACAAATAAGGCACCAAAAATTGCTGTAAGGGCAACAAGTTCATAAGGAATTAACCGACGCTCTGAAGTCGCTGAAGACTTCACTTCTTCGCCAGGAAGAATTGGCACTATGAACACAGGCTTCCCCAAAAAAGAACACCCGTATGTGCTGCCAACTCGTCTTACCCCCGAGGTGTGTTCGTTTATAACTACATAGGTAACTTTGCACGGTATACAAGTGCAAGCCAAAACAACTAAAACAAGGTAAGCAATAATAAGTTTTATTATTCCTTTTCTAATCGTTTTCACCTCCGAGATTAATACAAATAAGACACCAAAAATTGCTGTAAGGGCAATAAGTTCAAGGATAATTTTTCCGTAATCAATAATTGAAAATTTTGAAGACATAATTGAATATGCAGGCGGACTCCAAAGTGGTGCATATCCTATTGATACAACGAGTCCGCTATTAGGAGAAGGTAGCCTTACTCTCCATGGTACATAGATAAAGGCAACTGCAACCAAGATAAGATAAACAATGATGATTATTTTTTGTACTTTTTTCATTTCTCGTCTCCTTTAAACATTACTTTAATTAAGCGATTTTATCGCTCAATAAAAGTTTAGCATTTTTTTGAAAAATAACAAAATTTGAACACATATTGGAGTTTTCGTACAGTTCGTGTTTGATACCTCGTTAGCCTGGTACCTGAAGACAAAAAATAGACTGTTATATCGTTATAAAATAGAGTAAACTTTTTCTGGATGTATAAAAGTAACATCCAGAGGGATGATACCCTAAAACCCCTATGGAAAAAAACAGGAAAGTTAAACAAATAGTCTTACAGTCTTACAATGCTTTCTCTGGGCAAAAAAGAGAATTGGAAGGGTTGAAAACTCACATAGAATATGTTGTTTAGAGTGACGAAAAATTTAGACCTAAATTGAGAGATTTTTTATCACTCAAAGAAATTATAATGCTTTTTGAAAATAATAAAAGTTTGGAGAATTGCTCAGATTAGGTAAAAGTTATATTCGAAGTTTCATATAACGAGTCTCATATTTGGCGTAGTTGCTAAAAGCAATTTTTTAAATCTTTGATTTTATTTGTATCTGTTGTTATTCGCGTAAGTTTCAAATTCCCTTAATATGATTTTTCAATTTATCCAATACTAAATCATTATTTAAGCCTTCGTTGTACTTAAAATAAACAATGGGTATGCCAAGAGAATCGCAAATTTCTTTTTTCTTTTTATCTCTTACTTTTAATTTTTGAAGTGCATCTATACCACCCCAGTAATCAACAGGCTCAAAATGTTGTATGCCCTGGTATTCAATTCCAACTTTAAGTTCCTTAATGAATATATCAATTTCTAACCCTTGAAGGAAGTCTGGTCGGTAGTGTCTCAATACGGTTTTATCTGGAAAAAGTTTCTTAACGATGTAATAAAGAATAGTCTCACTTGTCCAGGCTTCGCCAATTTTTTTATGCCCGAATTTACTTCTTACTTCGTTTTCAATAATATTCCAAATCTGCCGCTTTTGCTTTACAAATTCTTTACGCAATAAATCTGCCTCAACAGGATTCGTTTTTGCTAATTCCTGGTATCGCTTAGGAGTTTCAATTGGATCTAACCTAATTAAGTCCAATATTTCCTGTGGACATATTTCCGGTATTACACGATTTGATTTCGGATCAATCCCAAACTCATATGCTTGTTTATTGATATACCAACCATAGTTTTGCTTAAATACCCCTCCATACATTTCATGACAATAACGATACGCAGGAGTAACTTTATTGCACTCATGACAAAGTTTATCTTCAAATGTAAGATAATTTATTACTTTAGAGTCATTTGGAGCTCCACTCTTAATCAAAGTCTCAACAACCACTCGTGGAAAATCGGCAGAATCTAAAACAAACATTCTTGTAGGGTCTGAGTTATTTGGAATTGTTCCCGAAAGTCTAAACCTAATATAGTTTTCAATTGCTTCTTTTGCACATGAACAGAAAACAATTTGGGAACCTTCTCTTTTCTGAAAAGCAAAAAAAGTTCCATAGAATCCTGGATATAAAACTATTGGAAACGGAAGATTTTCTAAGGCGACAATGTTGTCTTCATATGCAATTTCTTTATAACTTGTTTTATCGTTCATAATTCAATACAACATTTCAAAAAGAATATCTTACCTAAATTAAGCGATTTTTTTATCATCATAAAAATTTTAGTACTTTTTGAAAAATTGCAAATTTTTTCTCCCCAAATATACCCTCTGTAATGCTAAAAATAGCCCTTAGGACACGAAGTAGAGGTCGGGATAGTAATATTTTTTACCTTTGAGTTTTTTTATTGGAATTTAAGCCCTTTTTACGCAAAATAGAGAGCAATGAGAGTAGAAATAGCCACATAAAATCCCCGGAACTTTATGCTTTTCAATTAAATAGAATAGAAAGCGTAAGCATTCCCCAAAAAATGGCTGGCATATTTTTTAGAGTGGTGAAAATCGCTCAATTGGGGTAAAATTTATTGTATGGTTAAACTTTAGAAAGAAAAAGGAGGTCTTTATGGCGAATTGTAGGATTTGCGGAAAGAGGTTGCCTCTATTTTATAGAGACACTGTTTGCAGGGAATGCCGGGCTAAACTTCAGTCAGAACTTGAGGATATAAAGCAGTATATGTTAACGAACAAGGACATTACGAACGAGCAGATAGAGAAATTAAAAATTCAGGATAAGGATGATTTAATCAAACTTTATAACGACCTTTTTGAGGCATTTTCAAGCGACAAAGAACTTGATATTTCAGAAATCACAGCACTTAATAAGTTGCAAGAAGGGTTATCGCTATCAAATAGCGAGGTTCAATATGACGAGAAAGTAAAGCCGTATATCTATGTTCAAGCGATTAGGAACAATAAATTGCCGGTAGTAAAACTTGATAATGCAGAGGGAATTATTTTAAAAAATGGAGAAACTGTTCATTTTGTTGATGGGGCAATACTTAAGGAGATGAGGTCTGTAAGCGTAGGGTATAGCGGTGGCTCTCAAGGAGTTAGCATAAGAATTGCAAAAGGAGTTTATTACAGAGTTGGCGGAACAAGGGGGCACATAATGAAGGAAGACCAACTTGTTCAAACCTCAATGGGTATATTTTTAATAACAAATCAAAGGATCATGTTGAAACCTTCTTCAGTTGAATATAAGTCTTTAGAGATACCTCTTAACAAAATATTCTCTTATAGTTGCTATGAAAATGGTGTTGCGATATACAAAGAGGGGCGTGATAAGGCGTACTTTTTGGAATTCATTACAAAATCCTCTCCTGAGATTGTCGGCATGGTGCTTGGATACCTTACAAAGCAAGAATAGATTTATTCGATTAGAAATAAAACTTACAACGAGGCAGCATATACTACATACTAGTTACCAAAAATGCTCGACTAATTCAATTTTATTTTTAGTTTAGACTCTTTTTGTAATTACATCTATTGCAATGCCGATGCCTTCAATAATTGTGCTTAAAGGCAGGCTTGGCCTTGGCGAGTCCATTGCTTGCTCGTACATGAAAGGGATGTGGATAAAGCCATTAGCAATTTTTAGGGTATTTTCCTTATGTAATGCGAAACACCATAAAAAAGTTCATTACATCAAAATGTTCCTGCGACGTAGGATAACATTGCTGGAATGTTACTTTTCTTAATCATTTCCGCTATCTTTTCCACTGGAATTGTCGCAAAACGCATCCTGTTTATCTTCAGTAATCTTTATGTATCTTGGCTTATTGCCCTCGTTATAGTGAATGGTATAGCGAAGGAATTCTTTTACTGTAAGCGCTGAGGGATTTATCTTTTCTCCGAGAAATGCCTCAAAGCCAGTAAGTAACAAAGTTTTATTAGGCATTTTTAACTCCATTCTTTTATTAAGCAAGACGAGGGTAAAGTTCAGTTGCTATAAAAATTGCTATTACGATAGCACATACAAGTATCCAGAAATACAAATAAATATTTGCAAATTCCCCTGTAACGAGAAGTGCCCTTAATATGTCTACAACATAACTCAGAGGATTGAGAACCGCTATTACCTGTAGCCATCGCGGCATTATGGAAATAGGGTAAATAGCACTGGAGGTAAAAAAGAGAGGCATTGTTAATACCTGCCCTATCCCCATAAATCTTTCTCTTGTCCTCATTAAAGCAGCAAGGATCATCGAGAACGTACTAAAGAATGCTGATCCAAGCATAACCACCACAATAGTTCCGATTATGCTTAAAAAACTCCACCGAATAGGAATCTTCATGATAATTGCTAATGTCAGTATAATAACTGCCTGGCTTAACCCTCTTACCATTGCGCCCATTGTTCTTCCCACAACAAATGCACTTCTTGGCACTGGAAGAGCAAGAAACTTCTGAACTATTCCCTGATCCCTATCCCATATGAGATTCAGTCCGTAAAATATTGCTATAAACATCACGGATTGGGATAGTATGCCAGGTGTCATAAAGGCAATATAAGGAATCCCTCCCGTAGGTATAGCTTTTATTTTGGTAAAAGTCTCTCCAAAAACTAAAAGCCACAGGACTGGTTGGACTGCTCTTGTAAATATCTCGGTAGGGTCATGACGAATGCGTCTTACTTCCATTTCTCCAAGCGTCAGGCAATCATTAAACCATTTTATTAAATTTCTCCAGAAATTATTGTAAACGCCTTGCTGTGCGGCGAATTGTTCTGAGTTCACGGAAGTTACCCCCTTCCTCTACACTATGTCCAGTAAGAGATATGAAAGCGTCTTCTAAACTGGATGTACCTGTCTTTCTCATAAGTTCTTCAGGGCTATCTATCATTATAATGTGACCATGCTCCATAATGGCAATACGGTCACAGAGCGCCTCTGCTTCCTCCATATAATGTGTAGTTATTAGAATTGTCATATTATAGTTTTTTCTCAATGTCTGCAGGACTTCCCAGACAGACCTTCGTGCAATTGGGTCTAACCCGACTGTTGGTTCATCAAGCAGAAGCACCTTCGGGTAGTGCAGGAGCGACTGTGCAATTTCAAGTTTTCTAACCATACCTCCGGAATACTCCTTCACGAGCCTGTTTGAAAAATTTTCTATTTCCATAAGTTTCATTAGTTCATTTATTCTTTTTTCTCGCTCTCTTTTCTTTAGTCCTACTAATTTTGCAAATATGAGGAGATTTTCATATCCAGTAAGGGAGCCGTCGCTTGAGAGGGCTTGCGGGACATAACCAATAAAATTCCTTACAATAGTAGATTGTTTTGGTAGAGAAAATCCGTTTATTTCTATCGTTCCGCTGTTCTGTGGAATAAGGGTTGCGAGTACTCTTACCGTTGTTGTTTTACCTGCTCCATTAGGACCCAGTAGGCCAAAGATTTCTCCTTCTTTTATATCAAAGGATATACCATCGACAGCCTTTGTTTGTCCAAAATATTTTGACATATTCACAACTTTTATCATTTAGATTCACTTCCTTCCACTTTCGAATGCTCATCTAAAATTGTTGAAAGAAGTTCGTGAAGTTTTTTTAAATCTGGTTCACTCAGTGTAGAAAGGTATTTAGAGAAAGTTCTTTTTCTACCTTCTTCCCATTCTTTCCAAAGGTCTATACCCTTATCAGTTATTTTTATTGTAACAGTCCTATCATCAGGAATCCCCCTGCTTCTTTCCAATAACTCTCTCCTTTCCATCTTCTTAGTGATTAGGGTGACAGAACTTGGGGTTGTGCCTAAAATGTCTGCAAGATTTCCCACTGTAACAGATTCGTATTTCGCAAGATACATCAAAATCCATCTTTGTTCCAATGTTACTCCGCTTTGCTTTACCTGCTCTAAAGATAATTTTCTCCAAAGCCTGCAAAGGTTTGATAAATCTTCAATTACAATGTCCTTATGATCTTTCATATTTTATTCACTTAAATATTTTATCACTTAAATGATTTTAAGTCAATACTTTGTTCGAATTAAATCATGAAAATTCTATACGAAATTGGATTGTTCCTCACCTAAAAATCTATCCAAAATTAGATGGGGGCAAAATGAAAAGAGTGAGAAAAACTTATAAAAAGGGAAGAGTTGGCGTTTATGGATTTATCCTTAGGACATAGGAAGTGAAATAGAAGAAGGTAACAAAGAAGGTAACAAAGAAGGGTCTTACTCTTGACAATTATGAGCATATGCTTATAATATTATTGAAGGTGAAAATATGACTCGACCAAGATTTAGAAGAAGAATTGGATGGCTTCCACGCCTTGATTACTTTAGACCAGATGGAGTTGATGATAGCAATATTGAAGAAATAGTGCTTACCCTCGATGAGTTAGAGGCATTAAGACTTGCAGACCTCGAAGGCTTGTATCAGGAAGAGGCTGCAAAGCTTATGAATGTTTCAAGGCAAACATTTGGAAGGATTATAGAAGAAGCACACAGGAAAGTGGCCGATGCAATTGTGAATGGGAAGGCGATAAGGATTACAGGCGGTCCTGTTGAATTTGATGAGAATTTAGTTAGTGCATTCGATTATTGCGTATGTCCAAACTGTGGATACATAAAGCCGCACGAAAGAGGTAAGCCTTGCAGGTTTGAGGTTTGCCCAAAGTGTGGCTCGCATATGGTAAGACAAGTAAATATAAAGAAAGGAGGTGAATGAGTATGCCATTAGGCGATAGGACTGGTCCTCTTGTTTTAGGACCAAGAACCGGCAGAGGTTTAGGTTATTGTGCAGGTTACGGTGTTCCAGGTTATCTCAATCCGATAGGAAGAAGCTTTGGATACGGTAGAGGCTTTGGATTTGGTCGTGGTTTTGGTTATGGGCGTGGCTATGGATGGGTCTTTAGGTATGCGCAAGCTTCCGGATACCCTTACAGATACGGTTACACACAAGCTGATGAGAAGGCAGTTCTTTCAGCGCAGGCAAAGGCGCTTGAAGAAGAGCTCAATGCAATAAAAGCACGCCTTGCAGAATTAGAAAAACAGACTCAAAAGTAATCTTTGAAATCTGTCCGGGAGGTTCTGTTACTTCCCGGACGCAAAATTTTTATGGAGGTGTATGATGAAAGTTGCTATAACTTCGAGTGGTAACACATTAGATGCTTTGGTTGACCCAAGATTTGGCAGATGTGCGTATTTTATTATTGTTGACACATATACTATGCAGTTTAAAGTGGTTGAAAATAGTGGTGCAGGAAGGCAAGGTGGTGCAGGAGTAAATGCAGCCCAACTTTTGGTAGATGAAGGTGTTGAGGTCCTTGTAAGTGGGAATGTCGGTCCAAATGCAGAACAAGCACTCAAATCAGGCAATGTAAAGATTATAACAAGTGTATCGGGAACGGTAAAAGATGTGGTTGAGAAGTTGAAGAGAGGTGAGTTATAGTATGCGCTATGTAATTGGTGGTAATGGTGGAGGACATGGAAGAGGTCGTGGATTAGGAAGAGGCATGGGGCGTGGTCGAGGTATGGGATACGGAAGAGGCATGGGCATGGCAAATTATGGTTTTCATTCCAATATGGGTGTAACTGAGTCTCAAGCAACTTCAAAAAAAGCGTATGTTGAAAAAGACTTATGCGTTGGCTGTGGTGTGTGCGCAAATGTTTGTAGAACCAGTGCTATAAGCATAGTTAATCGAGTTGCAGAGGTTGATATAAATAAGTGTATCGGTTGTGGTGACTGTGTGAATGTATGCCCGAGTAACGCGATCGCTTTGAGGAGCATTGAGGAACTATGATAATTTCTGTTGCAAGTGGCAAAGGTGGCACGGGCAAAACGCTTGTATCAACAAACCTTGCTTTGTCTCTCGAAGATAAGGAAATCCAGTTTCTTGATTGTGACGTCGAAGAGCCTAATGCCTTCCTGTTTATAAAGCCACAGATAGATAATGTTATGGAAGTAGAGATGCCTGTTCCCGAGGTTGATGAGGAATTATGCACGCACTGCAAAAAATGCGCAGAATTTTGCGAATTTAGTGCTATCCTTGTGTCTCCAGAAAAGGTGCAGATTTTTCCTGAGCTGTGCCATAGTTGTGGCGGTTGTGTCCTTGTGTGTCCTGTGCATGCAATGAAAGAAAGACCCTTTAGAATTGGAAGTTTGAAAACAGGTAAGATAGGAAACATTGATTTTGTATATGGTGAACTCGAGGTTTCAAAGCCTCTTGCAGTCCCTATTATAAGGGAGGTAAAAAGGAAGACCAACAAAGATAAGTTGGTGATTATTGATTCACCGCCAGGTGCATCAGACCCGGTCATTGCATCTGTTTCGGGAAGTGATTTTACGATTCTTGTTACAGAACCTACTCCTTTTGGTCTTCATGACCTTAAGATTGCAGTGGATGTATTAGAGCAACTTAAAATACCTTTTGGCGTCGTTGTGAATAGAGCAAACCTCGCAGATACAAGAGTTTACGATTTTTGCAAGGAAAAGAATATTCCGATACTGCTTGAGATTCCCTATGATAGAAAAATTGCCGAACTTTATTCTAAGGCAGTTCCCTTTATAAAAGTTTTTGAGATGTGGAAGTATAAGTTTAGAAAACTTTATGAAGATATCGAAAGGATTGTGGAAAAATGAAACAGATTGTTGTTTTAAGTGGAAAAGGTGGGACAGGCAAAACAACATTAACGGCGTCGCTTGCGGTGCTTTCAAATAATTCGGTTGTTGTGGATTGTGATGTTGATGCTCCGGATTTGCACTTACTTTTAAAGCCAGAAGTTTTGAATACAAAAGATTTTTATGGATCAAAACTTGCAAACATCGATAAAGAAAAATGTGTAAGGTGTGGTCTTTGCATTGAGAATTGCAGGTTTGATGCAATTGATGATGACTTTAACATAGATCAATTTTTATGCGAAGGGTGTGGTGTTTGTGGTCTTGTGTGTCCGGTTTCTGCAATTTCTTACACAAAAAGGAAAGCAGGTGAAATCTATATATCTCAAACAAAATATGGACCGATGGTGCATGCACTTCTTTTCCCGGGTGAGGAGAATTCAGGGAAACTTGTTACTATGACGCGCCTTTTTGCAAGTATGGTCGCACAGGACTATAAAAAACCTCTCATTCTTATCGATGGCTCTCCTGGAATTGGGTGCCCCGTTATTTCATCAGTTACAAATACTGACTATACACTTGTTGTTACCGAGCCTACGGAATCCGGGATTCACGACCTTGAAAGGCTTCTTGAACTTATAAAGCATTTTTCCGTAAAGCCGTTTGTCGTAGTTAATAAGTATGACATAAATATTGAAAATACCGAAAGGATAGAAGAATATTGCAAGGAAAATGATATCCCTGTTTTAGGAAGGATTTCTTTTGACCCTGTTGTAACAGAAGCGATGGTTGAAGGGCTTCCTGTTGTAGAATGTAGCCCTGAAAGTTCGGTTTCAAATGAGATAAAAAATATATGGGAATCTTTAACGAAGTTAATTTAGTGTTTGGTCCGGTGCCGTCAAGGCGTTTGGGCAAGAGTTTGGGAATAAATAACATACCACCAAAGATTTGCACATACTCTTGCGTGTATTGTCAACTTGGCAGAAGTTTGAAAATGACTATTGAGAGGTCAGCCTTTTACGAGCCCGAGGAAATTTTTGAAAGTGTTAAAAGAAAGGTAGAAAGCGTAGAAAGAATTGGGGGTAAAATTGATTATATAACATTTGTTCCTGATGGTGAGCCTACCCTGGATGTAAATTTAGGCATTGAGGCAAAACTCATAAAGAAATTAGGAAAGCCTGTTGCAATAATAACTAACTCGAGTTTAATGTATCTTGAAAGTGTTCGAATGGATTTAATGAACTTTGACCTTGTTTCAGTTAAGGTTGATGCGGTATCAGTTGACTTGTGGCGAAAGATTGACAGGGCTTATGGAAGCCTTGACTTAGAAAAGATCCTTGATGGTATCAAAGCCTTTAGCACCGATTTCAAAGGGACGCTTATTTCCGAAACGATGATTGTCGATAGAGTCAATTATGGAGATGAATTTGAGCGTATTGCAAGATATCTATCGACGCTTCCAAATTTGAAAACTGCTTACATCTCAATCCCAACGCGCCCACCTGCAGAGGATTGGGCATCGGTTCCTGCGGAAGAAGTTCTTAACGAGGCATTTCAGGCTTTTGAAAGTGTGCTTCGGGGAAGGGTTGAGCACCTCATTGGGTATGAAGGAGATGCGTTCTCTCATTCTGGGGATTTTGAGAGTGATTTACTGAGTATTACTGCAGTCCATCCGATGAGAGAAGAAGCAGTGCAAAAGTTATTAGAATCGGACAAAGGAAACCCAAAAGTAATCGAAGTCCTTGTTGAAAAGGGCTTGATAAAGAAGGTTAATTATAAGGGACACACTTACTATGTAAGGAGATTTAGGTAAGTTTAATGGCTTTTAAGAAATCAGTCGTAGGAAAGCCTTGTCTTTTCGTCTGTAAGAGTTGGTTTTATCATCTCTCGCCACTCATCCGTGTCCCAGGTTCCTAACTTTGAGTGCACCTTAAGGTATTTTTCTGGAATTGGATGGGTCCCAATCACTACAGGAATCTTATACTTTTCTTCGATGAATTTCTTGAAGTAACTGATGTATGGGCAGGGAGGGTATCCAACGACCATTCCTGTTGCAAAGTGAATTACATTTGCGCCATTTTTAATCATCTCCTCGGGTGCGTATTCTATATTTCCGCCGGGGCATCCGCCACAAGTTGTGTAACCAACAAGTTCAACTTCTTTGTCTTTGTAGATGCTAAAAGCACCTTCACGGTTTCTAAGCGACCTTAAGCACTTGCCACCCGCACAGTTTCGATAACGGTCACAAATAATGACGCCAACCTTTACTTTTTCATCCATTTTTTGCCTCCTATATGGCTCTTTAAAAAATTTACATTACACAAAATTTTATCACTAATTTGAGAAATGCGTATTTGACAAAGTTGTTTTTGTTTATTATCCTTGAGCCTTCCTTTTAAAAAAATTCAATTGTCTTAAAATAGAGAGTGGATGTAATTACTTTTGGAGGTTTATATGGGTGAATTAAGATGGAACCCTCTTCTTAAAACATGGGTGATGGTTGCGCCGAACAGGCAGGAACGACCGAATATGCCGAAGGATTGGTGTCCCTTTTGCCCTGGCTCAGGCAAAGTGCCCGATCACTATGATGTTCTGAAGTACGATAACGATTTTCCTGTTTTGAAGCTTGAACCCGATGAACCCGAAGTCCCTTCAGATGACTTCTACAGGGTTATGAAAAACTACGGCAAGTGTGAGGTTATTCTTTATGCTTCTCAACACAATGCAAAGTTGTGGCAGTTAAGTGTAGAGCACATTGTAAAACTTGTAAACCTCTGGATTGAAAGAAATAATGAGTTATCAAAGGATGAAAATATAAAATATGTGTTTCCTTTTGAAAATAGAGGCGAGGAGGTTGGTGTTACTATTATTCACCCCCATGGGCAACTGTATGCCTATCCCTTTGTGCCACTTAAACTGAAAGTCGAACTTGATTCCTGCAAAGAGTACTATATGGAGCATAACGAGTGTATGATTTGCCACATGAATGCCGAAGAAAAGGCATTTCAAAAAAGGGTTGTTTTCGAAAATGAGAGTTTTATTGCATACCTTCCTTTCTTTACCGATTACCCTTACGGCGTTTTCATCGTAAGTAAGAGGCATTTTGGAAACCTTGCGAACTTTACGGAACCTGAGAAGCGTGATTTAGCAAAGATGCTTAAGACGATTACCGGCGCCTTCGATTTGCTTTTTGACCGTCCTTTCCCGTATATGATGGTTATCCACCAAACACCCGTAAACACAGAAGAATACAAAGAAAGCGATAAATACTTTCACTTCCATATTGAATTCTATCCGCCATTGAGAGACAAGGATAAAATAAAGTGGTATGCCTCTTCAGAAATGGGAGCCTGGGCTGCTGCAAACCCCCTTTCGGTTGAGGAGACTGCCCCAAAACTAAGAGAAGCAATTGAGAGGTTTTTGAAGAATGAACCTGAATAAACTTAAAGAGGAATTTACTGCACTTTATGGAGAAGGCAAAGTCGATGTGTTTTTTGCACCGGGCAGGGTGAATCTTATTGGGGAGCATATCGATTATAACGGCGGATTAGTGATGCCTGCAACTATTTCGCTTGGAATTTACGGGCTTAAACGCAAGCGTAATGACTCTATCATTAATCTTGTTTCGAAAGATGCACCAAATAGGGTCGCTATCGATTTAAATGAAGAAATAAAGTATGTAGCTTCAGACGGATGGGCAAATTACCCAAAAGGTGTCATAAAAAAACTCCTTGAAGAGGGCTTTAAAGTAGAAGGTGCAGATATTATGTTTGCAAGTACGCTTCCAATGGGCTCGGGGCTTTCTTCCTCTGCTGCAATCGAGGTGTTAACGGCTTTTATGATGCTCTACCCAGAAAATCAAATCGACAGGATTAAAATTGCGAAAATGTGTAAGGATGTAGAAAACAACTTTGTAGGTGTAAACTGTGGCATTATGGACCAGTTTGCCGTAAGTATGGGAAAAAAAGACCATGCAATAT
>Ga0272448_1002725_pt1 | contig 21708 bp, 20 predicted proteins | sample YNPCB0191_FD_202220 | JGI IMG/M metagenome (GOLD analysis project Ga0272448, IMG submission 202220) | Hot spring sediment microbial communities from Yellowstone National Park, WY, United States - YNP-CB-019-1 | ecosystem: Environmental > Aquatic > Thermal springs > Hot (42-90C) > Sediment... | reverse complement strand
AAGATACTGCTCGAACGACACTTCACAAGCATTATAGTTCAGTTGCTTTAGAATAAATCTATAACACCTGAAAACTTTGCTTGAAGGAACATTTGCGACATGAGCTACTTCTCGCAAACCACACGGTACTCCAACATTCTTGCTTGAAACATAAACTATTGCAGCTCCCAAAGCCCTTAAGTGCTTCCCTTTGAAACCACATCTTTTGGCTATTGCTTCATAAATTTTGATGGCCTCAAACAAGACTTCATTGGTGAAATGCATGTTGGTTGCGATCCTTGTAATTTCATAAAGAGCGAGGGTAATATTCTTCTCGACAGCATCAGATATATGGAGCTTTTTGAATATATCTGTTAAGCAATTGTGCATATTTATTGCTATTGAAGTTTCTTGCAACGTTTTGTTAGGGCTTAATAAACCCTTGATATTACGCCGATTTTCAACTTTTTTGTATTTTCCTTGATCTGTATCGCTATGATCTGGTGTGCTTAATGTTTTTACGAGTCCACAGCTCATACAAAATAGGTGCCCGTCGGGGAGGTTGCTCATATGTTGACTCCCACACTTTGGGCATCTTTGATTTTGCGAGAATGCAACCTGATCATCAACCATTAATAATCACCTTCTTCCATCATCCCAGAAATCCCAAACCCCCTCAAAGCCTCGCGATATTTCTTCAAAATCTTTTCCACTTTCGCCACCTTTCTGTTAGGAGGCATGGAAGGCTTCTTAGCACCTTTTTTGTTGAACCTAAGCCTTACCTCTTGAGCCCTGTAGAAGATTTGGTCGTCCAATATCCTATACTCATCGACTTTCTCATTTAAACCAGCAACATTATAGTTCCCGACGTATAGTTCGTTGGCTATTATGTCCTTCACAGCTCTGGCTGTCCACTCTTTACCCTTCTTGGTTGGAATCCCCTCTTTGTTTAATAGAAACGCAACTTGATCCATAGATTTATGCTGCAAGTACATAGCGAAGATCCTTCGGACGACTTCAGCCTCACCTGAATTGATTATTAGCTTGCCTTCTTGGTTCTTATAGTAACCGAGAGGAGGGTGCGGATTAGGCCATTTATGCTCTCGGATCAACGCGTAAAGACCCAGTCTAGCTCTTTCTCCTATGAGTTCCCGTTCAAGCTCAGCTACAGATGCAAGGTTACGGAAGTTGAATCGTCCAACAGGTGTTGTTGTGTCTATGAATTCTGTCACGCTACATAAGCCAACCTCCCATTTTCTCAACATCCTTTCAATGTTTACGAGATCTACAAGCGAGCGACAGAACCTATCAAGCTTCCAAAAAACTATGACGTTGAACTCCTTCTCTTTTGCTCTTTCAAGCATCATTTTAAATTTGAGTCTTTCAACATCTTTTGCACTCTGGCACTCGTCAACAAAAACATAACGCACAACCCAGTTTCTTTCACTACAATATTTCCAACACTGATTAATTTGCTCCTTTATGCTATAGTTGAATTTCTGGTTTGGTGAAGATGTTCTAGCATAAATTGCGGCAAAAATGATAATATCATTTCCATCCCCGGCCTTCTTATATTCATTTCTCTCTTTCACAGTTCTCCCCTTGCTCACTTGGGATAACTATTTCCAATTGTTCGAGAGTCGTTTGTAAGATTGTAGGCAAAGTCTCTATCAGCGCGCTGGAAAACTCTTCAAACATTTTTTCGAGTTCTTCTTGTGATGGTTGATAATTTGATTGTTTTGTGTGTTGGCATGGCTGTATCCTTTGAGAGGACAGCAGCCTATCAGCTCTTAAACAAATTATTCTCATAAACTCCGCAAGTAATGGCTTGATTTTCTGTGCATTGAAAACCAAGACTTGACGCTTTCTAATTCTCCAAACAATTATAGTATCACTTCGAAAGTCTAAGAGATATCTAAAAATTTGGGTCAGCGAAACTGAGTTTCCTGTTTTAACTTCAATTAGAAGCTCTCTTGTTTCACCTTTTAGGTTTAAGCCATAATTTGTTACTGTGATCAGAATGTCTGCTTTTCCATACTCTAACTCTGCCTCAGCTGAAATCAGAACTTTATAGCCCATCGTGTTAAGGAGACGATAAAGCTCTTCAACTAGAACATTAACAGCCAGCCTATGGCATTCTTTATACAAAGAATCTACATTTTTAGTTGCTGTTTTATTGGAAAAACTTTTGGTTATACATGTGAGGCATGGTGACCTTGCAATAGTCTCAATAAGAGTGCTTTTGCGTGGCTTTCCATTTTCATAGTATAAACTATACTGCTTTGCTATCTTTGAGCAAAGTTCTTCAAATATCTTCTTGAGCTCATCTAACTCAGTCAGGCTTTCTGGAAGCAGTCTAAACTGACCCAGATTTTGAGGATTTATTTTTCCATTATTCTCCAAATTGAGCTCTCCTGATGTTACCTATATATAGGTAATCCTATAGGTAATATAAGCTTTACGGCACATTTAATTAAAGAAAATTTATAAATAAAGTTACCTATCACAATTGTGAGAAAAATGGGAGAGATAACGGTTCTTTCAAAGGCTACAACAACAAGCAAATCTTTGCGAACAACAGTGCCATCTGGAATAGTAAAGCAGTTCAATTTAAAAGAAAGAGATAGGCTTGAATGGGAAATTAGAGCTGAAGATGGGAAACTTGTAATAATAGTTAAACCTATAAAATGAATATGTTCTATGCTCTCCTTAAAAAAGGGCAACGTTTTCTAGCTGGTTATAGTTATTTTTGCCATGTCAGCGAAAAATTCTTTAATCTTTTCCAGAAGTGAATTGCTAAGTTTGGTTAAGGGGACACTTTCGCCCGACACTAACTTGCTAATAACTTCAGCCTCCTCTTTCGTCAGTTTCATTTTTTCGCGTAATAATTCTGCGGATGCCTTCTCATTGATGTTACGTATTATCTTGCCAAATTTTGGCATTTCATCATTTATCCATGTAATATCATCCAAGGATATCTCACGTCTAATTCGTTGTTGAAAATCTTTTATTAAATTTCCGGCGCTATCTATTATTTCTAGGTTAATGTCAAACATTTTTGCTATGACTTTATTACTGAGTATGGTTTTCTTTTCGATCAAAAGAGAATTCAATCGGTCTAGTTTTTTTGTAACGTTTATGAGTAAGTCATTGATTAACTGATTGATTTCAGTATTAAGCTGGTTTATTGATTCTTGGCATTTCTCATGTTCTTCCTTAAGCTTGTCAGTGGTAACTAAAATTCTCTCGAGGTATTTGTTAAGCTCATCTACTTTTTGTATGAGCATATCTCTTTTCAAATCTGATAATGAAATTTCGTCTAAAACAATTTTCAGAAAGCAGTATTTACATAAATTTTTAGTTAAACTCTCAAGCGATCTGTTTAAGCTGCTAACAAGATCCCGTCTCTCTCTTTCTTCTTTGACGAATTGGCAATAACTATGTGTATTTTCGATTTTTTCTAATAAACTTGGCAATTTTGAAAGTTTACCTCCTTTTGACTGTTTCAAGAATTCTTTTAATATTTTCGAGTGCAGGTAAGCGTATCTTTTCGTCGGTTGTCTTGTAAATGCCTTGAGGCTGGTTTTTATCCAAAATTTTTGAAAGTTTTTGCATGGCTTCATAAGTTCTGTTTTTGCAAAGCCAGTAATTTATGTTGAAAACGCGATTTAAGTCAAAAATATCAGTAGATTTTGACAGTCTTTCTATTTCTTTGCACTCTTTTAATATCCACTCAAAATCTTCTAAATCTGAGTTTTCAATTAAGGATTCAAAGAGTGATATTATTCCTCTCAAATCATAGGCGGTGGTTGGATCCAGCAAATAATTACATAAGAATTTTAACTTTTCAGTTACCTTTTGCAGATTGTGCTCTGTAATCGTAAACTGCACAAATTCTGCTGCATCTTTTGCATCTTTTATTATATTTCTAAATCTCTCGGTTGGTTCTTTAATTTGTTCTTTCTCCTTTAAATCTTGTGAGACACGTTGTATTGTGGATATAATTCCGAAGAAACTTATCGGCGCAGTTGAACTTATTTCGAAATTAAACTTTGACCTGTCTGGAATTCGTGTGTTTGATAGAATTAGTAATTTATTTCGATTTAATGAAGCAAAAATCCTGGATTTATTAACGACATCCACATTTTCAATTAATTGGCACAATACTTCATAACACTGCTTTATTTGCATTGGATCATTTGCGTAGTGTAGAAACTCTGGAAATAGCCAAGCTGGTTTATCTAATTGTTGTATTTTTTTGTCGTCTAGAATCTGGATATCCGTTGTGTTTGGTTGTCCCAATAACAACATTTTACAAAGTGCATAGCTACATATTATCCATTCATCCAAATTATCAATGTTCATTTCTTTTTCCAAATATTGCTTAAATTTTTCTCGGCATTCCTCATTTTTTGCTTGAAGAAGAGGTATTATGTGAAAATGTTTTTCCTTAATTTCTCGGACAATTTTATCTCTTTCTTCTACACTGTCTGCTACACCTAAATCAGTTAGTATAAAAGAAATATCATGAATTTCCATTCGCTTAATGTAAACGTGTGGAAAGGGTGGCATTTCTTCATCTTCAAAAACTATCGGGATGTCCTCATTTTGATGCCTTTTGGTCCACTCAATCGCTTTTTTTGGTCTATCAATAGATTTATCTATGATTAAGGTTGGCTTTTTGCCTATCTCCTTCGACAAGAAATAAGCAAGACCATGCCGAAGCGCAATTAGTGGCACGTTCTTTTCTCCAGCAAGCCATTTTCTTGTAAATTCCATTTCTTGAAGTTTCCTAGGTGATATTTTTTCTGCGTCCTCTTTTGCACGTTGCGGTATTGTTAACGTTTTGATTGGGGTTTGAATGTAGATATAAGAAATTACAAGTTTATCGCCTTTTATCGGAATGTTCGTGGGGCACTCAATCCCAAAAAGCTTAATCAGTTCTGTTGAAAGTAAAATCTGTTGTTTTGCTTGATCAATTTTCCCGTACCATGAGACAAAATTTGCGAAATCTTGGAACTCCTCAATTTCTTTAGGGAACATAAAAGGTTTTGTAAGTCTTGAAGATGCAACTTCCCATAATTCAAGTTCTCGGTTTTTGGATTCATCTAAAATTGTCCTTACTTCTTGTATCAATGCCCTAGGGTCTCGTCGAGGCGTTTTCTTAGCACCTAACATTTGAAAAATTCGCCAAATAAACTCTTCATTGAATGGGAATAAGTTATCAAATAGACTTTTGCACAGCCTATAGGAATCACATTTTATGCAATCTATTTTCCTAATGTGCTTTAGATAAGGTCTAATAAAGTCGATTACACTTTCTCTGGAATTCAAAAAAGTAGATTCTCCGGTTTCCGTTGTTAAACTATAATCATGAGATCTCTCTACAAAAGTTTCCGTTTCTAATTCACGAGAAGCTTGCTCAATTTCTTCCATGCCTCTCATTAAAGATTTTTTAACGGATTCTTCCATCGCTGGAATTACTCCAGCTACTAGATCTATATCCATCCTGGCAAGGTCAGAGAGAGCATTTAGAATAATTGTACGAGCTGCTCCTATACCCACTAAATCCTCAATGATGATTATTGGTCTTTCCTGCCTAAATTTCTCTGAAATGCTCTGTAGCAGATCTTCGATGCTTGGTAAGTTCAAAAAATCATTTATCTTCTTGTGAAATTCTAACTCAAAACGATCAATATCAAAATCCTTTATGCCCTTTTCTTCAAGAGTCTTTTCTATTCCAACTCGGTCAAAACCTTCGATTTCGAGTTCAGCTAGAGGACGAGTTGATGACTCTGCCATTTTAATTTGATATTTAAGCCATCTTACAATGTACTCTAATATATCGGTTTCAGCTTCTTTAAGTTTAATCCCAAATTCTTTTTCGCTAGGTGATCCAAACTTTTCGTTTACAACTTGGAAGAAGATTTGTTTGGCAACAGTTTCAGGGGTTTCCTTAAGTATTTGCCATTTCCCTTGATAACGTTTTTGATCAAATTCTTTTGCTCCACATGCTTCCAGAAGTATTCTAGCAACTTTGCCAGGCTCCACTTCACTCTTTGGTATATGAATTATCTTCCGCTTAATTTTACTTGCCTCCGCTTTTAGCTTGAAGTACCAACAGAACTCAGATTTACCTGTACCTGGATTGCCCTTTATTAGAAAAATTCTGCTTCCTTTAACACCCTTTGCTTCTATAATCTTATTATGAAGTTCATGTTCATCTATTTGATTAGATGATTCATCCATAAGTCTGATAGGATAATGTGTATCGAAAAAAAGGTCCGTGTCTCTCGCCCTTATCGCGCTTTCTTCGCGCATAACAAAGTTAAGCTTTTCATAAGAAATACAGTTATCAATGCTTTTCATTTAATAATCACCTCCCGTACATAACGGCCATCGTCAAACATATATTTCCGTGAAACATCATCTTGGGCTGCGGCCAATTGAATCTTTCCCATTTTTTCAAGAATTTGAAGCGCATGCATTATTGTGTTTGGTAATGTACCTTCGGTAGGCAAAAATTGTTTCAAAAATTTTAGAAATGGTTCCAGCTTAATGCGATTATGGAAACCTGTGTTAGCGTCATAAATTTTGAGAAGTTCAAGTACTAGTCGGGGATCTAAACCTATCATGTAGCTGCTACCTAATCGGGAGATGATTCCTAGATCACTAAAAAGAAGCAACCAATTTTCCGCTTTATTTTTGTTTACCAAGACTGTCCGCCCTGGAAGATTAGCATTTAGGAATGTTGCAAATTCCTGCGGTGTTTTGAAACTATTTCCATCATTCTCAAGACAAATATGAAGAGCCTGCTTGTAATCAATATTATAATCATTAGACTCTTCTAAGTTTGTAACGCTTCTAAGAATTTCTAGATTAAAGGGGAGTTTTATTTTCTTTTGTAAACCAAATAATGGGTTATGTCCTTCGTTAACTCTCTTGATAAACGATAAAAGCTCAAGGAAGGCTAGTACTTCACTTATTGTGGTTTCTTTTACCCTGGCACCACATTCTGGACACATGAAGTTATTCTGTATGGCATCATATGGGGCGTATTTCTTGAAACACTTGGAACATTTGAATATAGGTTCGTTCTTTGCTATCATCCTTATTATTTCGCCATAACTTACTGCGTGCTCCTTTTGGCATATAAAATTATAAACGGCTTCTGCATCGCTAATTTTAACCCGAAGGTTAAACAAAGCACGCTCCATTAGGATAACGCCCGCAGTGCTACCCGTTGTTGTTTAATATAATCACATGAACACCTAAATTCTTTACTATAGACATTCTCCATTTTAGCTACAATCTTTTTTATGGCATAATCATTTTCGATCAAGGGCTTTAAATAGCTCATTGCGACTTTCTTAAAATCTCTTGTAGGGCTCTCTTCATAAGCTTCTGAGATTTTAATCAGCCAATCCCAAATAGGTTCGTTAACAGTCCTTTCATCGTAAACAAATAATTCATGGCTCCAACCAATGTTTTTATTTAGAATTTTCTGAAGTCTATAGGCGAGATCTTGTAGAAAAATGTTATACGTGTCTTTTAAAGGGAAATCCATGTCCTTTTTACTGCGTCGCAGAATAAAATTTTTGAAGATCTCTTCAAAATAATAAAAGTTGGCATTATGCACTAATGGTCGCAAAGACCGCCTGATTCGAAAGTTTTCTTGATCAACAACATATATGCATTTCTTTATTTCACCTACAGAAAGCTTATCTAAAAATAACGATGCTGTGAATCTTTGTGTACGCTCCAATTTTTCAGACGTAAACACAGCGATGCAGTCTTCGCTTAGATCCGGATAATACTTGGTATAGGAAGAATCTGGAAGTAGCGCTTGGCAAGGTTCGCCCCATTCTGGTATCGTTGAAAATTTTGATATTCCAAACTTCAGTAACAAGGGTAATGCCCTTAGCTGACCTGATGACGCAGATAAGCGAGGATCAATGATGACAGCTAAGCAAGTTTCAGGATGGAAACTAATTAAATTATTTGGTTTCATGTAAATTACAATCCTGGATTAACTTCTAATGAATTCCATATTTCGTCAAAAAATCTATCAGCTTCTTTAACGGTATCTATATTTGTTGTCGAAATCGCGACTTCGATATTTTTGCGTAAACTAGGCACAGTTACATTTGCAGAGCTTATTAATAATCTACTTTTATCAATGATAAACATTTTTGCGTGTAAATTTGCTACTGAGGATTGGATTCCTACCGATTTTTTGAAAATTGGATATAACGCATATTTAAAATTCTCCCATCCACTTTGTTTAATGTTTATTGTTCTAAAAATCTCTTCAATTAACTTTTTGTTAACCTCTTTAGAATCCTCTGCCCATCGCAAAATTACTTTCACCTGCACACCTTCATAAGCTTTTAATCCCAATATTCTTGCGAGTGCTTTAAGATCCTCTGAGTAGTAGGCAATCATACATTCCACAGAGTATTTTGCTTGATCAAGCATGTCTAAGATAGTTGAGTAAATATCGTCTCTTTTTCTGCCAAAGCCCTTTGTAGCATGGAATCTTATTTGATAATCTTTGTTTTGTTGAAGATTTGATAAATCTGTAATTTTTTCCATCAAATTTTTTATGATGTCATCCTTAAAAGACGGATAGGGGTATTTTTGCGTAAAAATTTCTAGGCATTTTTCGTAGATTTTTTTAAATTTTTTAATCTGAAGTAATTCCTTTTTTAGTTTTACAACACAAGGAAAACTAATTTTAACTCCATTTTCAGTAGAAACCGCCAGCTTCAAATTGCTATTTAAGTATTCCGCTGCTATAAATTCAAGTTTTTCCCCTTTTGGCAGCCACTCAGCATCATTAAGTACGTATTCAACAATAGAAACTAGTTCTCTAAGATTAAGCCATGGAAATCCAAATTGTTTTGATGCTATCGATATGATGGAAAGAACGCAGAATTGAAATTGGCAGTCAGCGTCTGGGCGTGACTGTTCATCAAAAATATTATTGAATAAATCATTTCTTTTAATTTGGTCTAGATCTACTTCTACAGCATTTGTAAATGCTTCTTCATAGTTCAGCAATTCTTTATTTTCCATTAGTTCGATTCACCTAAAAGAACAATTCTTCCAAGACGCTTGTCTAATAAGCTAACTATATGATTTGGCGTTCGAGGAAGTAATAAGCATTCTTCACAAACATCAGGACAACATCTTTGTTTTAGTATCTCTGAAATCTGTTTAAATAAACGGGTTTCCATTAAGTCTTGTCGGCTTTTTAGATCTTCTTTTAGTTCCAAAAATGCTAAATGTGTTATTCCATTTCCTCCTTCAGCATTATCAAATAAGAAAAGATAGCAATAATCTTCGTAAATTGCCCATGCCGTCTCAATGTCATCTATATTACATGTCTGAAGTATGCAAACAGCTTTTTTTAAGGCATAAGAAATTGTTACGAGAGAGCTGACAAGCTTTTCAACAATGTTACCATTGTTCATAACGCCAATACATTCTTTAGCAATTCTCTCTTCAGCTATTTTCCTTTTAATAGCAAATGAAAGTATCTGCGTTTCGTAGCTAAAACCTACCGGCCCTAAAGGCTTCTTAACAGGGTTTCCTTTTCCATCGATATCATCAATAGTGGCAACGGATTCTTTAAAGTTAGGGCTTTGCCCTACATATTTCAACCTAAATTTTGGGACATAGCTTGCGACCTTATCAACATAGAAAAAAACATTTGCGATTAATGAGTGATTCATCTTTATAAGCTCATCTTTAGTCAATTTCTGTTTTTCATGTGGCACATTGACACTTTTAGGCCTTAAATTTCTTATTATTTCAAGGGTCTCTCTCACTAATTCGTCACTCATTTTGGTTAACTCCTTTATACAATGACACTAAGGTGCTTGTAATCGGAGTAGTATTAACCAGATTATGTCTGGCCTTAGAATGCGCAATTGCTCCAAAAATCGGAAAAATCTTGGTCTCAACCAGCTTACTTTTGCACAAAGGGCAGTCATTTGTTTCCTCAGTAAATGGATGGAAAGCCAATTTACATTTGTTGTTGGGACACATTTTCGCTACAAGAATTTCCTTATCTATGGTCTTCACCTCAACGATGTCATACTCGATTCCTTGCTGCCTCATTAACGCTCCCCTCGCTACTTTACCATTGCTAGCAATAAAACCAGGAAACGCTTCTCTAAGCGCGTAATCTATTTCTTTTAACTCTAATGTTGTATGTTTGAAACGTTTACTTGCAAAAGCTACCGGAATTGACCGCATTATTCCACGATAATCTGCAAGTAATCTCGGTTGGCTCATGCAGAGACTTAAACAACTAAACTTATCCAAAAAATTCTGCAAGAGTTCCCCGGTATCTATTCCCCGCTCTTCCATCAGTCTATAGAGCTCTACATAAGACGAAACAAGATTTGATATCTTATCAACTACTTCTGGCAGGTGGTCATTGTATCCTTGAAATAGTTCTTGTAACATTTGCTTTAAGGAGGAAAAAGGAATTTTTGTTTCTTTCATGATTTCTGCCGCGAAATTAACAATTTCATCGTAATGACTTAAAAGATCCTCAAAAAGCAGCGAAAACTTTTTCGCCAAAATTTTCTGAAGAAAAATGATGTTTTTCTTACCTGTAAATGCGAAACGATCCCCAAATGGGAATATATCATAGTAATCTCTGTATTTTTCAGAAGCATTGTTTAAGAATTGCAAAGCTACAGAAACAAGATGTTGTTTTAATATGGAATCAGTAAATTGCGGTATTTTCAATAACTCTGATTTTCTGTTCAAATAGTCTTCGATCTTATTTAAGTAATGATTATCCACTGCGTGCTCATTTCTTATGATGGTTATTAACAATGACGGAAAAGAAATTGTTCTTCCTGTTCTTCCAGTTCTTTGAATGTAGTTGGTTTTTGTTGGCGGGATTCCTATCATACATGCGCAATTGAGACTGCCTATATCTATGCCTAGTTCCATGGTAGGCGTGCAACATATTACATTTACCGTTGGTGGTGTAGCTCTAAATCCTTCCTCTAGGCGACCACGCATGATGGCAGGAATACCTGAACGATGATTTGCGATAAATATTGAATCCTCGGTTTGATTCTTGAGTTGTTCTATTGCTAATGATAAAATTTCTTTTCCCCAGTGATCAAGTGCATACGGGACTTCTTTACGTATATTATTGAAATTTCCTCCTCTAAGATCAAGTTTATTGTCTGTTTCAATAATTTCAAATCTGCTACCTTTATTAAGAAATAGAGCTTGTCCACAATTTGGGCATTCTTCAAAGATTGTAGGATATCCGAGATAGCAATTTTCACAATAGGATAATTTAAGAGGGATTATGAAAGTGTATTTGTATTCCCATGCATCTGGAATTTTGACATACTCTCTTCCAGCGTCATCTTCTTCCCTCTCCAGAAGCCCGTTATTTACAAGTTTAGCAGTAACATTTTGAACAGTTTCTTGAAATTTCTTTTTATCAGCATCATAAATGCTGAAAAAGTACTTTCTAAGCCTACTTTGTAGTCTTCTACTTGTGATTGATTCTTCATATCCTACTTCAACCAGAACATAATGTGCGATAGCAATTTCCAATGGAATAGAAAAAACATCTTGAATATCCTTAAAAGAAAGGATACTAGAGGTAAAAAGACGATTATGTCTTCCTTTCGAAGCATTTGGCCCATAGATTTCTGAAAGTCTGTAGAGAAATTTAAAATACTGCGATTTCATAGGTTTTAGATCTTCGTCTTCTATATCAAAGGGTGTTCTATCGAAGTAAATTTCCTTAGCTCTATCTTTCAGTTTATCATGAAGACGTTTTATCGATAAGCCATTCCTAGGAGAATTCTCTAATATTATTTTGCAAGCTTCTGCGTGAAGAATAATAGAATAATCAAGTGAGCGTGTAAAAGTGGTTATAGCTTCTGCCTCACCTCTTGAGTCTGAAAATACTAACACTTTCCGGTGATATGCGTTCCTGGATAGGGCTGATAAAAGGAATGTTATGAATGTCTGATATGAAATAGATCCTGTCCCCATGATCTCTGCGTCAAGTCTTCGCCCACACTGACAAATTTTTACTTCATCTTCACTAAACAATTCCTTACGCAAAGGTTCTAATTTTTCGTTCCTTAAAATAAATGGTTCATGGCATCGTTTACAAAAGCGCAGTTCCAGCATCTGCCCATTGCATTTTGGACATATTTTTCTATAAGATAATAGCTTGTCGTTAGGGCACCAGTAGACATGTTCAATTGGTTTGAGAAAGTAATGATATTTATCAAAGAGAAAGTTTCCAGCTCTTCCCCAGTTTAACAGTGTAGCAACCAGCTCAGAAGCTTTCTCAGAGTCAGTTCCTGCTTTTTGTTTAACATGATTCACCAGTACTCGTTCGTGGACGAAATTGGAATCGCCAAAGACTGACAACAAATCGTTGACTTCTTGAACTTTGTTTTCAATAATAAAACCCCAACGTTCCAAAAATTCTGAGCTGTCGAGGAGCTCGGAGGCCTTGGTATCACTAAAACTATCTATGGAATATTTCCTTATTGTGTCAAAAAGGTTTTTTCCTTCATTATTTAGCTCAACTGTATCATTAAGGATTTTAATTAGGCCGAGTTTCTCGCATGTTTGCAGTGCATTTAGTCTTTCAATTTGATCAGCCCCTATTCCATTAATTTTTAAATACTCAATTATGTCTTGAACAGTCTTTGAAAAGTTTTCAGCTGTAAAAAGCACTGCTAGAATTACATTGAATTTACAAGGTTTTATGTCGTAACTTGCTTGCGTCGTGGCTACTGGTTGGCGGATTCTTTCTTTGAAGTATACATGATTTATTTCACTTTTTTCTTTTATTAGAAGACGTGATGCAAAGTCTTCTGGATTTGTAATAGTTGCAGATGATAATATGAAGATCGGTTTAGATAATTCATAAAAGTGTTTCAACCTTTGGATAAACATAGAGAGGCTTGCGGCGCTAGCTCCAGACCAGACATGTGCTTCATCAAATACTATATATTTAACCTTGCGCTGTTCAGGAGAAGCTATTAGGAAATCCTTATTATAGGGGGACAGAAGTGCAAATTCTAGAGCTTCGGGATTTGTTATTAATATGTCGGCGCCATTTTCTCTTATGTCTTTTCTAGTTACGTGAATCCATGGAAATGTGCAACCTTCTTCACAAACTAATGAGTGTCTCTTCCAAATTAGCTTTTTCTTGTGTTTTGGGCATTCGAGTCCTCTTACGCTTTGTCCATCTACTATTTTTGCCCATGTGCCAACATCATCTTCGCTTTCTCCTATAGGAGTATTCGGAGTATCCCCATCCCATATGCCTATTGTGACGGGTGAAACCTTGCCGTTTCTAAGCCTGCTGTTTATTTCTTGCAGATATTTAATCATTCGATTAAGTTGATCGGCTTCTAATGTTTTCATTGGATAAATTATTATGGCTTTTAAACTGTTGTCTCGATCGGAAATTTTATTTTTAACGCAAAAATCCAAAATCGGTATCAAAAAGCATTCAGTCTTACCGGTAGCGGTAGGAGCGGTAATAATTGTATCCTTGCGTTCATTGTTCGAAATTGCTAGCGATTTTATTGCGTATCCCTGGTGGAAATAGGGTCGTTTATGCGCGTTGCCATTAAAAATGATTTCAGCGACAGCGTCTTTAACTATTGGGTGTATATCATGTTTTTGAGATAAAGTCTCCCAATCTTCTTCCCATAACATTGGCGGTAAAATTTTTTCGATAAATGGCCCATGAATTTGAATTATATCGTTCAAAAATTCTTCAGTGTTCTTGAAGTATTTTGCATCGAAAAGCTTTGTTAAAGAAGTATTCCAGACAAATATCTCCTTTAAACGTTCTAACGTACGATTCATCAAAGCAGACGGCGGGATCAAAATTTATGCCCCAATATCCTAAATACACTATAATCTTTTGGTTTTCCCACAATAATAAAAGTTACTAATTTCTAATCAGTTTGCATGCAACATTTCGAGGCCAATCACCTAAAGGGGTATAGTCGTAGAGAAAATCTATTATATAAAAAGAAGTAAAATAAATTAAGTTCCCACGTGAAGAATATGGTGAATATGGTTCTCAAATCACGCTTCAGAAAAAATGTTGACAATGGCTTTCGCAATATACAACTTAAACCTCGAATAGCTGTTGTCACTGCATGTGGTAGGGGAAAGGATAGCGCACCTTCGCCTGCATGGAAACTTTATAAATCCTCAAGGATAAAAATGCTTTATCGCAATTCTAAGAACTATGATTTATATATATTAACCGCTAAATATGGATTAATTAAAGCTAATGAAATTATTGAACCATACAATGAAATAATGAATAAGGAAAAAGCGGAAAAGTTTGCTGTAGAAGTGGCAAAAAAATTAAACTCTTATGATTACGTAGTTTATTATAAATGTGGGGCCAACCAAAATTATTTAGAATGTATAAAAAAGGCATGCGATATATCAAAAAAGACACTAATAACCTGTGGTTTCAATATGGTTGGAGGAATCAATGATGTCCCATTACTCGTAGATTACTTGTTAAATGGTGAAATAGAAAAAATTAAACAAATTGAACATGCATCTTTTTACAATTTTTACTAAAACGCGTTTTTAGCAGCACTTCATTTTTTGGGAAAAAACAATCATATATGTAATGAGTTAAATAATTACTCTTTACTAAAAGTTTTAATGACGCAACAATCCTCAATTTTCACGATGATATGAGAACTTATAAATTACAAATGTTACAGTTTATGTTAGAAGGCTCAGAGCACCCATGGTAAGGAATAAACTAAATGAGTTATCAGGTAAGGATTGGATAAAATTCACGAAATCGTGGACTATCTATAATTCTAACGGCGAAAAAATTAGTGATTACAATAAACCAGAAAATAGAAAAGTGTCAGAAAAAAGTTGGTTCATTCACGTTCCCCCTCCAAGAGATAACGATAAAATCAAGCATCCTGCAAGTTTTCCGGAATCTTTGGTAAAGGAGTTTATAGAATTTTTTACAAAAAAAGGTGAATGGGTTTTAGATCCATTTTTGGGTAGTGGTTCAACGCTAATTGCGGCCTATAAAAGTGGCAGAAATGGTATAGGAATCGAATTATCCGAATATTGGGCAAATATCGCGAGAATGCGACTAGAGAACGTAAAGAACCAAACTAAGATTGACAAATTTATTGGCGAAGAAGAAATAAAACATGTAATAGTTGTAGGGGATTCTAGAGAGCTAGATAAGATATGGAAAGAACATGGATTTCCAAAAGTTAAATATGTCATCACCTCTCCTCCGTATTGGAATCAGTTAAAGAGGAATTATATTCGTCAAAAAAAGAGGAAAGAAGAAAAACTGCCCACTTTATATTCTAGTGACCTCAAGGATTTAGGGAATATCGATGACTATGGACAGTTTTTAGTTGAGCAAAAACTTGTATTTGACAAAGTTTATGATGTTGTAGAAGACGGAGGCTACTTAACGGTGATAACAAATAACATCTATGCTGATGGAAGGCTTTACCCTCTAGCGTTTGACACGTTAACATTGTTAAGCGAGAAGTGGGTTCCTAAAGATGAAAAATTATGGCTACAAGACGATAAGCTTCTTATTCCTCTAGGAGTTTACACAAGTTATATTGGTAATAGACATCACCAGTATTGCCTTATCTTCAAAAAAGAAGAGAAAAAGCTGGAACAACAAAAGAGGTTTTTTAAACAAACAATTGAGAAGCTTTATAGTAGGTCAAACTTATGAGCCTTAGTCATGATGAATTGGCGGAATTTTTGTCTAGAGCTATACTGCGTAATTATAGGGAGCTATTCGGCAATGTATTTATTTCTAGTGTTTCAATGGATTTTCCGAAACCAGACTTTATTTATGTTCCATACGAAATGAGAAGGATAAATGTTAGAGAAATAGAAACACGGCTAGGACAGATAACTTTGACAGGAGAACAGTTGTCTCTACCGGTATCCTTTGAAGTAAAAACACCTTATGTTTACAAGCATGAGTATATTACTGGAATAGGCCAAGCAATAAGTTATAATTCGATTTTTCCACTCTCCTATCTGGTAATCCCTAATGCTAACATGGAAGGCTTTGAAGTTTCTGAATTTGTGAGAAGTATAGTTGAAACAAATGACTTAAAAATCGGGATATTTGAATATACCATGGGAAATCCAGAGGAAATAAGATTAGTTAAAGAAGCTTCTTTAGTTAGAACTCAAGCAAGGCAAATTATAGAATCAGTAAGAGGTATTAGAAGATCCTATTCTTACTGGAGAGAAACCACACCTGAGGAAGTTTTTGACGCTTTAAAAATTTCACAGGAATTAGAAGAGCTCCAAGATCACGACGTACTACGCCTAGTTTTAACAAGGCTATGGGATGATGTATTGTCAAGAAGATTCCCAAGAACTACTAGGGTGACTTCTTTCCTGCTTAACTACAAATTATTCTTGATCCAGAATGCCTTGCTTGATGCTAATGGCAGACTTACAGTTATAGGCAGACATGCACTTACACTAGGAGAACGTTTTGGAAGGGAAAGTGAAACATTCAAAGAAGTAATTACTTATATTTTGCTAAAATATGGCGGACATTACGTTCTATTATCTAAAATATATGAAGTACAAAGTCAAATGGGTGAAGAACACCTTTCTTCATGGGATGCGTGGGCCAATGAAGTTATTAGAAAATTAACAGAACAAGATTACTATATATCACGAGATGACTTCAGAACAGACCTACCAAGAATGCTTTTTGCATATGAAAGATACTTCTGTGGTATAACGGAAAGAAATTTTATTGAAGGCAAAGGAATCTCAATAAATTACCCAAAAATCGTTGCAATATTAGATAAAGGATCAAGATTATTTTCCGCAATAGAATCCACCTTATCGTTCTAACCTACTCTCTGGCAGAGAGATTTCCTGAATCCATCTTTTATCATTCCACAGCGTTATATGTAAGCGTCGATCTTCTTGTATCTACTAGGATATGCGCCTAACCTTACTAATTGGGTATCCGCATATCTTAGAAGTGGGGCCCATACGCTGTTTTTAAGTCTCTCGAAAACAAATTCTCGAAACGTACCTTCTTTAATGCTTTCTCTTATTCGCCAGATTTCTGTCTGATAAACATACACATTATGTATGGCTCGAAGGAGTCTTGCATGTGATGATCGATCTTGAAACGCAGATAAAGAATATTGACGACAAGCAGGGCAGGCGCATTCTAATAGCTTCTTTTTCTCCTCCTCACTTAGAGTTTTACGTTTTTTCCTCTTTGAAATAAACCTATCAGATACTCCAGGAAGCTGGATAACACCATACCCGGCCTTTTGAACCCAACCAACATAATCAAAGCTGTCCGCACCGCAAAAAGTTATTAGATAAGCCATAGTTCCCCCAGCTCCAAATACGTGCAAGAAAGTCTCCGGTAATTTTTGACGAATATAGATCAAAGTGTCTATAACTCTTCTTTTTCCTCCGACTCTGCCAGATCCCTTTGATGTCATCAAAAGAGGCACTAGGCTTCCAACACCTACGGCTGGCGGATCATGGCCTAAGATGTCTCCGACTTTTCTTAGCGCATAATCAAGCATTTTTTTGTCATATCCATGGATGACGGGTAATATGCTCAACTTATCGTTTATAGCTAGAACTTCCTCTAAGTTTTTGAGAGTTCTATCGATTTTGGTTCTGTTCGATTCTCTACTTGCTTGAGGGTTTAACGGAAAATCTAGTTGAACTGCGATATCACATTCTAGTTCTCGTTGAAGAGAATACACATGCTTTACTGTCAATTTAGTTTCGCGTTTTGTTGTTTGAAATCCCCCGCTGTCGCATTTAAAGCACATTTTAGTTGCCAAGTCTCTGATAAGTCTCCTCCTCTCACCGTTTTTATCTTGGAAAAGTAAGTCATAAGCATTAGCAAGGAAACATTCCGCGTTGTTCACTGAAAGAACAGTATGCTGGAAATCATATCTTTCTATGACAGATAAACCAAACCATATTGTGGGAGTTGATATCTCTCTTCTCCATGTTTTCAAAGACCCTGTTCTAGCAAAACCATCCTGTTTATATTTGGTGAAGTAAAGTTGTATCCGACTGCTCATTACCCAACCCGTAGCAAATTTCAAAGTCTGAATGTTAAACTTACAAATGATTCAAATGCTCAACTTAATATATTTATTGCTATGATGGAGAGTTTGATGAAAAATGCGAAACGTAAAAAATTGTAAGAGGGAAATTAAATTAACGCGTAATGAAACCTGTGGCGTCACTTATATGAAACAATTGCTTTGCAATCTAGGTCAAAAGTTGGGTTTTTATGTTGACATTGAAGAAAAACCAGAATCGGAGCTTGGAGCGCTGGGCATTCGTCACGATGTCCTATGGTACGTAGACCCTCCTAATTGGTATAGAAAACTACTCGAAATTGTGTCGCAACGAAAGGATTTAGAACCAGAATATCTGGAACTTATAAATGAAAGGAAAAAGTTGGACAGATTTCTGCAAGTTGCATTTGAGATAGAGGCTACAGACTTAACTACGAAAGCGATGAAAGGGGATATATCTAATCTGTCAAAATTGCCTTACGGGATAATTGTAGTTAAACGCGGTAAAGAAGATAAAAACGTTGAACCAATAAGGCACAGATTTGAAAAGGCTCTATTGGAATTCAGGAAGTTACATGGACCAAATAACGTTCTTATCGTTTCCTTTGAAGATATAGAAAAATTATCTGAAGCGATGAATAGCTAAAAGGAATTTGTTAAGAATATTCTAGGTATGCAGATATTTTGGGATTATGCTTAAAAGAGAGATGCTTATAACAGTGGCTCCGAGTGTTCCTGTAATTCTTTCGTAAACCATTAATGGCAAGATTCCTGTGAATATTTGCCATGGAAGCCCAAGCAAGTAAACTGCAAGTATCATCATCATTCCTTGTTCACTCATTGTTGAGATGTATGTATAAATAGGAATTTTTACATGCAAAGGTGTCATTTTCCTAATTGTGCCAAATATTGCTAGTATTATAGCCACCGAATGTGGCACCACGAAGTAGGGGAAGGGATAATTTTTGATAATGTAAGCTGATATGGCAAACGCTAGGAAAAGCGAGGTTAATAACGTGCCTATTTTTCTCTTATGATAAGTTAAACTTCCGAAAGTTGCTCCCACTATTGGAAGCAAAATTGTGTATGGTCCAAACATGGCTTGTGATGGGACAACATAAAATGCGATAATTCCGCCAAAAAGAGATGCAAAAAAAGCCTCGGATGGAGATAGCAAAATTGCCATTACAGGCGTTATTATAAGATTTAGTGCGAGGAAGCTTGGCGCTCCTATAAACATGCTTATAGGGATAATGCTTGTAATCACGTAGAGAGATGCAAACACACCTATCCTTGAAGTTCTAAGAGCCTTATTGGGAAAATTATCTTTTGTCATCCTCTTTTTACCTTCCCAGCCAGCAGATCTTCATATACACGTCTCATGTGGTAAACAGCCGCTATTGTTTCCTCGGATAAACCGCAGCCGCAAGCACCACATTTTGGGCAAATAATCCACCCGCATTTCAGACAAATCTTTGAATTTGAAGAGTCAAAACGCTCTCCACATTTAAAACAGTATACATGCGGGTTGACTAAAAACTGCAAAAAGTTCTCGATAAGCCTAGAAAGCGGTATATGCTTTTGATCAGCAACAGTCTTCGCTCTGCTTAGAATTGTTCCATCCAAGGTTATTGTAAGCTTAACCCTCGTATTCATACGTGTCACGCCTTATTTATACGTAGTCATTCGTATATAAAAGTTATCAACATACACTTCTCAAAATTAAAATGTTAAACTCTACACATAATACCCGTGAAACTGGAAGGTGTCAGCATTGGGAGAGAATGCTGCTAAACTAGATCCATTTCAGAGCAAGATTTTGAGAAAGTTAGACGATCTTCAAGCATCTCTTGATCATGGTTTTTGGGATTCAGTTGTAAAAGAAAGTTTCAATACAATCTTGCTTTGCCTTGAATGTTTAGTGATGGACCATGCTGGGCCAAAGATCTTGGAGCAGCTTAGGCGAGAATCAAAGATTTACCTCGAGCCTCTTATTAACACACTTAGAGACAAAGGGATTGAAATCAGTAGTCAAAATGAAATAGAGAAGTTGCGCTACTTTAGAAACAAGATAGAACATGAACATGAAGAGGCAGAAAAACGTGATGCGGAATGGGCATATGAGATCACCAAAAGCTTTGTTTCCCAATACTACCCTGAAATAATTTCTGCTTTAAAAGAAAGAAAAATGGGGCGAAAGATTTCAAGAATTTCTAAGGAAGAAAAAGTTACAGGAGTGAAGGTGGCGGATGAAGTTTGGATTGCGTGTGCCCTTCTTCACAGAGAGAATCCCGACAAGGAAGATTTTAGTGTCGGTGAGATTCTTGAAAAAATTAGGCAAGAGAATATCTTTGGTAAAGTGAGACCTGGAATCTATGTTCACTTGAATTTACATTGCGTGGCAAATAAAGCTCCTAATCCAGCAAAATACCGAATGCTATACGAAACAAAACATGGGAGAAGAAGATTATTCAGAAGCAGAGATTATTATCACCTGGAAAGAAACGGAGGGAAAGTTAAACCAAATAAACATGAAATTCCTGAAAAATACTGGTATTTGCTGGATTGGTATGAAACTGAATATGATAAATAAACATCTAACTGCGGGACTTTTCTATTGTGCGCAACTTAGGAGCGGAAATATCCAATTAGCACACAGATTTTTCTTGGATTTTTGCCACCGCAATTCCAATTAACCCATTTTGTATTCGGTATGGTTTCCTGTGTCGAAAATAACCACCTTCATCAACGAAAATAGTGACGGCTAATTTGGTCTTCCTTTTTTCACGTATTGACTTGCCCTTTCTATGTCTTTTCCCACACCTTCCTTCCAGAAAACAACTGGAAACTTAGTTGGCCAAAAACCTCTTCTTCGATTGTCTGGTTCATATTTAAACTCCATTGCGAGTTCAACTTTGTTTTGTTTATTCAAAATTGCCAAATCGGTTTGTTTGCCAGCTATTGGAAAATTATGATAAAACTTGCGCGCGCACATGCATGCTTGACGAAATAGATCCAAAGGCAAACTATCCAAAAACATTAGAAGAACAAACTATAGACGCTTACGATACGACAATAAAAAGAATAAAAGCCTTCAAAAACGAAGAGTATGCCAAAAGGCTAATGCAAGAAATTCTAAAAAGTAACATCCATTAAAGCAGAATCTCGAATTTAAGTCATAGAACATTAACATTTGCGTTTTGAAACAACTCATATAAGCTTGGCAGAGGTTTTACATATCGAGGAGAAGGATATGAAAAACATCAAAACTGTTTTAGCGATTTTAACAATATCGCTTGTCTTTGGTGGATTTACAACAGCTGTTTCCGCTAAGCCTTCAAAAGCCTCATGGACATTCATGGTTTACCTTGACGCGGACAACAGCCTCGACCCCTACGGCCCGCTCAACATTCAGCAAATGAGCAGCGGACTAACGTCGGAAGCAAATTTAAACGTTATAGTTTTAATGGACAGACTAAACCAGCCAGCATATCTCTACAAGGTTACGCACAATAAGGCTGAAGTGATTCTATCCCTTGGCGAAGTCGATATGGGCTCACCACAAACCCTCGCGTGGTTT